>PJQF01000011.1_pt1 | contig 149905 bp, 152 predicted proteins | sample 1503741 | NCBI WGS metagenome assembly PJQF01 (sample SAMN07775949, study PRJNA414020) | Biofilm metagenome, whole genome shotgun sequencing project. | isolation source: biomolecule (vanillin) treated reverse osmosis membrane biofilm | place: India: Nagpur | collected 2017-03-21
AGCACGACCTTGCCAAGGTCGGGGTCGCGAGTTCGAGTCTCGTTTCCCGCTCCATATTTAACGAAAACGCCGATCAGTGATGATCGGCGTTTTTGTGTGTGCTGAATTTTATCCTCGCACACCTACTTCGCTTCACCCAAGGGTTGGGTGAGCATCAAGAATTGATCCCGCCCGACGCTGACCACTGCATCGTGGCATCGCAGTGCTGAACCCTGCCTGCAATGCGCTCACTGGCAGGGCTCTTTAACAACAACGCCGATCAGCGATGATCGGCGTTGTTGTGATGACGGCGACAGCAGGTGCTATGCCAGTCAGAGCTTCGGCAATTGCCCGACACGTCCCATCATTTCAGTGACAATCTGCAAGTCTAGCAGGAACTGGTCGACTGTCTTGAATTCACCGTCAGTATGCCCGGTGTATTTGACCTGCGGCCGCGCCAGACCGAATTGCACGCCATTGGGCAGTTCATGCACGGAGGTGGCGCCGGCCGACGTGCCGAACGTGTGTTCCATGCCCAGGTTTTCGCTGGCCACGGCCAACAAGGCCTTCACCCATTCCCCTTCAGGGTTGCGGTACATTGGCTCGGCGACCGAGTAGGTAAAGCTCACGGCTACGTTGGTTTGCTTGTCCCAGGCGCTGAGTTTGTCGGCAATTTCTGCCTTGAGCACTGCCGGGGATTTGCCCTTTGGTACGCGCAGGTTCACCGCCAGCTTGAAGGCTTTGTCATCCAGACCGACAAAGGTCAGCGAGGTGGTCAGCGGCCCCATGAACGCATCGGAGAAGCCAACGCCCAGTTTGCCACCCAGGTAATCCAGGCCCCAGTTGTCAGCGGCGTAACGTGCGGCGTCGGTGATGTGGTTGTGCTTGAGAGCGATTTTGCCGTCGATGCTGTGGATCAGTTCCAACATGCGCGCGACCGGGTTGACGCCCGATTGCGGTTCAGACGAGTGAGCGGACACGCCGGTGACCGTCAGTTTGACCTGCTTGCCATCGACCTTGGCGTTGACCTCAAAGTCGCCGCCATTGCGCTTGGCGTATTCCGAGCCGGCTTTTTGCAGGCTGGCGGCAAGTTCTGCGGGCGTGTCGCTGACCAGGGTGGCCACCGACACCGAAGGAATCTGGTTGGTGGCCATGCCGCCGGTCATCGCGATGATTTCCGCGCCGTGGCCTTCACCTTTGCGCACCGGGAACGTCGCCATGACCGTACCGTAGCCTTTCTCGGCAATCACCACCGGGTAGCCGCCGTCCAGCGCCAGGTTGTATTGCGGCGTCGGGTTATGTTCGAAGTAGTAAGGAATCGCGTCGCCGGAGGTTTCCTCGGTGGTGTCCACCAGCAGCTTGAAGTTGCGCGCCAGCGGCAGCTTCTCTTCCTTGATGACCTTCATGGCATACATGGCCACTACGATGCCGTTTTTGTCATCCTCAGTGCCACGGCCATACATGCGATCGCCGATCAGCGTGACCTTGAACGGGTCGAGTTTGGTGCCGTCCTTGAGCACCCAGTTTTCCGGCGTGACCGGTACCACATCAGCATGGGCGTGAATGCCGACCACTTCATCGCCGCTGCCTTCCAGGGAGATTTCGTACACGCGGTTATCGATGTTACGGAAATTCAGGTTGAAGGCCTTGGCCAGGCTCTGAATCTTGTCGGCGATCTTGAGGAATTCCGGGTTCTTGTACTGCGGCAGGCCGTCGACATTAAAGGTCGGGATTTCCACCAGCTCGCGCAAGGTTTCGAGGGCGGCTTTGCCGTACTTCACGCGCGTATAAATACCCAGCAGGCGGTTGATTTCATTTTGCTGGTCGGCGGTCAGGGTTTTATTGGCCAGGAAGGCATTGATGGCTGGCCCGACGTCATCGGTTTTCGCCAGGTCGCCCTTGGCCAGGGTGCCGAGGAAACCACGAAAATCGCTGACAGATGTTTCGTTGAAGTGCTTGATGATCGCCGCGCTTTGTTCGGCGCTGATGTTGGCGGAAGCCGGTGTGGCGACGGCCGAAAGGCTGGCGGCGAACAGCGTGGCGGCAACCAGTTTTTTAAGGGGAAAGTGCATTGCTGGAGGCATTCCTTTGCAGGTAGTAAGTAAGGAGTTTCTGATCAAACTGTCAGAAACATTTCCACACACTACCATCACCAAGCACGGGAGAGGGAGACCTTGGCGTGGGAAATGTCGTACTTAAATGCCAGCTCTATACAGATCCAAATGTGCGCGCGGGCGTGCTCGCGAAGGCGGTGTGTCAGTCGAAGCCGGCGTTGACGGGGGCATCGCTATCACGGGCAAGCCCGCGCCCCCAGGGGGGCGGGGGTTGAAGCACGTTTCACATCAGGGTTTGCCAGGATGAGGCTCGGGATACTGCGCCGCTACGTCCAATGGCTTGGCATAGGGCCCGTCCCACAACTGTTCATGCAGCTCTGCGACGCGCTTGGCCATCGCCGGGTCGTGCATCACCACTTCCAGGTTGCGCGAGTTATCCAGATACCCGCCCAGCCAGTTGCTGGTGCCGACCCAGGCGACTTGCCCGTCGATCGCCATCGTCTTGCTGTGGATCACCCGCGCATAAGGAATAAACCCTTGCCTGGCCTCGGGCAGGGTGACGATTTTGATCTCTACGTTGGGCAGCACGGCCAGGCTTTTGAGGTAGGGCAGCTCCAACGTGTCGGTGTTCCAGTTGGACACCATCAGCTTGATCGACACCCCACGCGCTGCCGCAGCACGCACGGCGTTGTCGATCACCGCGTAGTACGGACGGGTCCTGTCCGGTCCGTAGGACAGTGGCGCGTAGTCGAGCAATTGCACACGCACTTCGTGCTTGGCTTCGCTGAGCAGGCGCGGCAGTTCCAGCTGTGAGTCGCCCACGCCCGGCGGGTTGTAGCGTTGCGGGCTGGCCACCAGGTAGTTGCCGGTGCGCGCCGGTGCCTGGCTTGCGGCAGGCAGTGGCACCGGTTGTTTATCCGCAAGGGCGGCCTGGGCTTGCCAGTCCTGGTTGAAGATCGCCTGAACCTGGCTGACCACGCTGGCATCGCTGATGCGCAGCCCGGTCTCGTGGATATGTTCCAGCGAACGCCAATCGAAATTCTGGCTGCCGACAAACGCCTGCTTGCCATCCACCACCATGTATTTGGCGTGGATGATCCCACCGCTCAGTTGCGCGTACGACAGCACGCGGAAGGTCAGGTTGGGGATCGCCCGCAAGCGTTCCAGGGTGGAGGCTTCCGACAGCCGAATGCCTTTTTCTTCGAGCAAGAAGCGAATTTTCACCCCGCGTTTGCCGGCAGCTTCCAGGTGTTCGATGACCTTGTCCATCACTGAGCCGGGATGGTCGGCCGCGTAGAACTGGGCGATATCAAGGGTGCTTTTCGCACCGTCAAACAACTCGATCCACACCGGGCCAGGCTGGCGCAAATCGGCGGTGCCCAACGCGGTGTCCACCGGTACGGTGTGCACCAGTTCAAACCCTGGAATCGAAAAGTCCGCTTGGGCAAGCGGACTGAGGAATAGGCCGGCGAGGCCTGCGATACGCAACTTCATCGATAGGGACATAGGTGTCTCGACAGGCAAAAAGAAGGGCGGGCGCCTGCTGCGCCCGCCCAGCAGGTCATGCAGTGCGGGTGTGCAACGGGGTCGGCACCAGGTGCGGCACTTCACCCTGTACACGGGCCCCGGTGGCCGCGCGGATCAGCAGGATTTTCAGCTGATCGTTGATGCGCTCCAGGCTGTCCTGGAAGAAGTTGTGGAACACCACGCAGAACAGTGCGATGGCGATACCCAAACCCGTGGCGAACAAGGCCGTGCCGATGCCACCGGAAATCTGGCCTGGGTCGGACACGCCGGCACTGGCCAGCGCCTTGAAGGTGTCGATGATGCCAAGGATGGTGCCCAACAGGCCCAGCAACGGCGCGGCGGTGGTGATGGTTTCGATGATCCACAGGCTGCGCGACAGCGGTGCGCGGGTCTTCAGGTACTGGGTTTCGATTTCGTCATCCAGGTCTTTGCGCGAACCATGGGACGCCTTCTGTGCCAGGATCGGCAGCACCATGTTCAGCGGCAGGCTGTCACGGCGGGTCAGCGCTTGCGGCAGGTCGCGCTCGCTGTGCACGTTGGCGCCCAGCACGTCGGTCAAGGCCCGCGCCTGGCGGCGTACGTAGGCGAAGTAAATGCCACGTTCGATGGTGATAAAGATCGCAATCGCCATCGCGGCATACATCACATAAAAGGTGATTTGGTGAAGCAGGTCCATGTCCATGAGTGTTTTCCTCTCAGGTGGTTAATCAGAAATTCGCTTCCAGCGAAACCGTGACGGTACGGTCCAGGCCAACGATGTACGCCGGGTCGCCATCGCGGAAACCGCTGTAGCTCGCCGAGTTGGTCTTGGTGGTGTACACGCCGTCCAGGTACTTCTTGTCGAACAGGTTGTCGACGTTCAGGCGCAGGGTTGCGTCCTTGACCACTTTCTTGTCGACCGGCAGGTAGATACCGGCGCCGAGGTTGAAAACGGTGCGCGCGGAGATGGCTTCGTCATTGGTCAGGTCGCCATAGAGCTTGCTGGTGAACTTGCCACCGAACGTGCCGTAGAAGCGCCCATCGTCATAGCCGAGGTTGGCCGCCAGCATGTTGGTCGGCACGTTGGCGAATTGCTTGCCGCTGGTGGGCAGCACGATCGGTTTGCCGGCGCTGAAGACGGTCAAGTCATCCTGCTGCTTGGAGCTGGTGTAGGTGTAGGAGGTGTAGTAGTTGAAATGGTTGGGCAGTTTGCCGCTCCACTCCAGTTCCAGGCCTTTGTTGATCACGGTGCCGGCGTTGATGTCAGCGGAATCCCCGTTGCTGTCCAGGGAGGTGAGCTGGCGATTTTTGAACTGCATGTAGAACAAGGTGGCGGCGAGGGTCGTGTCTTCGCCGGTGTAGCGCCAGCCCAGTTCCTGGTTCCAGCTCAGTTCCGGCTTGGAGTCCAGGGAGCCCACGCCTTTGTCGTACAGTACGTAGTTCTGCGGAATACGCATATTGCGCGACAGGCTGTAGAACAACTGGTCACGCTCGTCGAGCTGGTATTTCAGGCCGGCGTTGGGCAGCAATTTGTTGTAGGTCTGGTTGGCTTTGCCCGGTTGTTCGGTGAGGCTGCCGTGGTTGGTGCCTTCACGTTCGACGTTCATGTAGGCGATGCCGGCGATCAGCGTCCAGTCCGAGTTGATGTACCAGGTGTCCTGGGTCCAGACTTTTTGCGCAGGCGTCACGGTGTAGCGGTCGCGACCCTGTACGGTGTTGCCGTTCGCATCGACCACGGAACTGCCGTCCGGCCAGGTGTCGCTTGGTTTGCCGCTGTTTTTGAGGGCAATGAACGGTTGGGTCTGGCTTTGGCGCGCGCGCTCGTACCAGTAGCCGAATTGCAGGCTGTGGTCGCCCAGGTCCCAGTTCAGTTTGGTGGTGATGCCCGGGCGCCAGGTCTGGGTGCGCGAAGGGCGGTAGTAGACGCCCGTGGTGGCGGAGCCGTCGGCGTTATATTGGGCCGCCGTCGGCAGGTTGCCGAGGTCGAAAACCCCACCCTTGTTCGAGCCGCTGTTCAGCGCATACGCGGAGGAGCCTACGCCGCTGCCGTTACCGTAGTAGTAATACGGGATCACCGAGAGGGACAGGTTGTCGCGCAGTTTGTACTGGGTGTTGAGGACGGCGGTAAAGGTCTGGAACGGGTTCTGCGCCAGGTCGTAGTAGCTGCTGATCTTGCCGTTGGAGCCCACTGCCGGCGTTGCCGGATACGGGTCGTATTTGCGGCCGAATTGCTGGAACTGCGCCTTGGTCAGCTGGCTGTAACTGTTGTTATCTTGCTCGTGGTACTTGAGGATCAGGTTGGCCGTATTGCCGTTGCCGGCGTCGAAGAAGCTGTTCCACTCCACCTTGTCGGCGCGCACCGCACCCGAGCCGCGCCACATCTGGCCTTCGGTATGGGAGGCCGACAGCCAGTTGCTCAAGCCGTTGACTTCACCGGTGTTAAGTCGGGCAAATGTCTTGCGGGTGGCGTTGCTGCCCACCACCTGTTTAACGAAGGCTCCGGTTTCCTTGGTTGGACGAGTCGTCACAATGCCGATGTTGCCGCCGCTGGAACCGATGTGCGGGCCGTCGGCTTCCGATGAGCCCTGGGTGACAAAAATCTGATCGATGTTTTCCGGGTCGCCCAGCAGGTTGGAATACAGCGCGTAGTTGCCGGAGTCGTTGATCGGCATGCCATCGACCGACATACCCACCTGGTCGGAGTTCATCCCGCGCATGGTGAAGCGAAAGCCCGAAAGGCCGGTGTTGTCCTCGCTGGAGATGTTCAGCCCCGGCGTGTACTTGAGCTTGTCGATGGCGTTGCCGGTGGCGGCCTGCTTATCCAACGCTTCCTTGGTAATGGTCGAGCGGCCTTTGGCACTCTCTTCCTGGACCATGTAACCGCCCCCAGCGGTTGCCTTGCCCTGTACGCCAATCGTGCCGACGTCACTGTCGCTGGTCTCTGCCATGACCACTCCGTGGGTCATGCTCGTAGCGGCAACGAGTGCCAGATGAATGCGGGTGAACCTCATCACTGTCGTCCTGGTGTCGGGTGCTTATTGCACGCTGTAGTTGAAGGTGGCGGTGAAGCGTTGCTCGTTACGTCCACCGAAGGCTTGTTCGGGGAACGGCTTGACCTGCTTGATGCGGCGAAGGCTATTGGTAGCGGCCCGATTGAGCAGCATGCTGGGCGCCGGGGTCTGAATCCCGGCGTCGAGGACGCGGCCTTGTCGATCCACCATCAACCAGACCACCACCTCGCCACTGGGGCGTTCGAGGGACGCCTGGCGCCCGGTGGGGTATTGCTTGTAAGTGTCCAGCTCGTTGCGCAGCCCCTTGAGGTAGCCGCCTTCCAACGCCTGGCCATCCACTTTGGGCGGTGCCGGCGGGGCGGGCGGGGCAGGCGTTGGTGCCACAGCAGCCGGTACCGGTTTTGCCGCGACCGCAGGTGCCGGCGTCGGCGTGGGTGTCGGCTTGGCAGCAACGACGGGCTTGGACTTGGGGACCGGCTTGGGCTTGGGTTCAGGTTTTGGTAATGGCTTGGGCGGCGGCGGTGGCGGGGCCGGTTCGGCCTCTTCATCCTCGATGACCGGCGGTGGCGGCTCTTGCTCCACCACGGGTTCGGGAACCACCTCGGGCTCGGGCTCGACCAAGGCCAGTTCAACCGCCGACTCGTCGTACTGCGGCTGGATTTTCAAGGGTTGGGACTGGATACCCAGTGCAATCAGCACCAGGGCGATCAGGGCCGGGACACTGCCCAGCAGCCGACGCGTACGAAACAGTGCATACATGATCAGGACTTACGCGTGGCGATGGACACGGAGGTAAAGCCACCCAGGCGCAGGGTGTCCATGACTTCCACCAGGCGCGAAACCTCCACACCTTTGTCGCTGTTGACGATGATTGTCGATTTGGTGTCAGGCTTTTCTGCGGCCTTCAGTGCTGGCACCAGCGCGTCAACCGCGAGGTCCTTGCCGTCGAGCTGCAACTGGCCTCCCAGGCCCAGGGTCAGGATGAATTTGTTCTGTGGCTTGAGTTGTTGTGAGCTGCTCGCGCTGGGCAATTGAGTCTTCATGCCGAGTGCTGGAATCACGTTCAGGCTTACCAGTACGAAAAACACCAGGAGGAACATCATCACGTCGATCATTGGGATCAACTCAATGTGCGCCTTGCGTTTTTTGGGTTCATCCCAGGTTCTCATTCTGTTACCCCGTATTTGAATTAGGGGCGACACGCTAACAGTCAAAAATGACCGAATGGTTAACTTTAATTTACGTTTTAAAGGCTCTAGGACGCGTCTTACAGGCGTTTCAGTTTGCGGTTTTATGACGTAATGAAACTGACACGCAGGGCGTACATTCTTGAGGAATTTATCTCGAGAGCCCGCGCGTATGTCGACTGCATTGCCTCATCTATCCACCGCGCGGCTACTCTTGCGGGCGCTGGAAATGGACCAGGCCGAAACACTGTTCCACCTCGCCAACGGGCCGAAAATCGCCGACAACACGGCGAATATTCCGTCGCCCTACACCCTGGAAACGGCGCAGGGGTTTATTGCCGGAAACGCCGAAAAATACCGCGCGGGGGAGTTGTTGAACCTGGGTATGCACCTGCCTGAAACCGCTGCGTTGATCGGCATCGTCAGCCTGCGGCTTAACCTGCGTCATCACTATGGCCATCTCGGTGGCTGGGTCGCGGCGCACTGTCGCAACCAGGGTTACGCGGCTGAAGCGGCGAGCGCAGTGATGGCTTTCGGCTTTACCGAACTGGGGTTGCAGCGGGTGGGCAGCCAGTGTTTTGGGCGCAATAAGGAATCGGCGCGGGTCATGGAGAAAATCGGCCTGCGTTACGAGGGCTGTATGCGCCAAGCGTTTCTGAAAAATGGGGTGTATGAGGACTTGCTCGGCTTCGCCACCGTGCGTGACGACTGGGAGCGCCGCCTGTGAGTGGCGCAGTGGACCATGATCGGCGGCGGGTACTCAGTGGTCTTGCAGTCGCCACCGCGTTTTCGATTCTCAGCCCCTTTGCGCGCAGTGCCGGGGTTGATTATCCGTTTACCCTCGGCGTCGCGTCCGGTGACCCGCTGCCCGATGGCTTTGTGATCTGGACGCGCCTGGCGCCGTTGTTTAACGCCGCGGACGGGCGGGGCGGCTTGAACCGCGCCGTGCCAGTGCGCTGGCGGGTGGCCAGCGATGCGGCGATGCAGCGCATCGTCAAACAGGGTGAGGTCATGGCAACCGAACGTTTCGCCCATTCGGTGCATGTCGAGGTGGCGGGGCTGGAGGCGGGCCGGCCGTATTGGTACCAGTTTGACGGCCTTGGCGCACAGAGCGCGGTGGGCCTGGCACGCACGACGCCGCCGCCGCAGGCCATGGCGTCGGCACGGCTGGGGTTTGTCTCCTGCTCGCATTGGGAGCGGGGTTACTTCAGTGCCTATCGTCACCTGGCGGCGGAGCAACCCGACCTGGTGTTCTTCCTTGGCGACTACATCTACGACAGTTCCTATGCCGCGGACTCGGGCAAGATCATTCGCCCCCATGGCAGCGGCAATGCCGTGAGCTTGCGCGACTACCGCAACCGTTATGCGCTGTACAAAACCGACCCGGACTTGCAAGCCCTGCATGCCGCAGCGCCGAGCATGGTGACCTGGGATGACCACGAGGTGCAGAACGACTACGCCAACCGTTGGTCCCAGGACCCGCAGATTCCGGTAGGCCAATTTCTCCAACAACGCGCCGCCGCGTACCAGGCCTTTTACGAACACATGCCGCTGCGCGCCAGCAGCATGCCCAAAGGTCCGGACATGCGCGTTTACCGACGCCTGGACTACGGCCGGCTGGCGCGTTTCCATGTGTTGGATGGCCGACAGTACCGCTCCGAACAACCCTGTATCCAGGCCAATGGCAGTCACCAAGGGCATATTGCTGCCAACACCTGCGCCGACCTGCGCGACCCCCGTCGCACGATGCTCGGCTGGCAGCAGGAAGCCTGGCTTGACCAGGGGTTTGCGCAGTCGAAGGCGCAGTGGAATGTGATCGCTCAGGACTTGCTGGTCGCGCCACTGACCCAGCGCGATTTGACCCGCCACAAGGTGGGCCGCTGGACAGACGGCTGGGACGGCTACATGGCGAACCGCTCACGCATGTTGGCGTCCATCGAGCGTCATCAGGTGAAGAACCCGGTGTTCTGGGGCGGTGATATCCATTCGTTCTGGACTAACGACCTGCATGCCGACGCCAACAACCCGGACTCGCGCATTGTCGCCACCGAGTTCGTCGGCAGCTCAGTGACCTCCGATGGCCCGCCCTTTGAGGCGTTCAGCCAGATCCTGCCGCTCAACCCGCATGTGAAGTTTTTCGACAGTCGCCAGCGCGGCTATGTGTCGGTGGAGCTTGCAGCTGCGAGGATGCTCACCCACTTCCGGGTGATTACCGACCCGCGTGATCCACAGGCCACCGTGTCGACGCTCAAGTCGTTTGCGGTGGAACCGGGGCGGCCGGGGGCGATGGCTCTCTAGCGGATATTTCAACGTGTAGAACCGGAAGCGTCTGACTTGCCGGGTGCTAGGGGCGTATTGATAAATGCTCGCCTCTCAAGACTCTGCAAGGAAGTCCGGCTTTTATGTCAGCCTATCGTCGTGCGTATTTTCAGGAAGTGAGCAGCACTGGCAGGTTGGTGCTGCCGTTGTTGGTGGGGCATGTTTCGGTGGGGCTGATTGCCTTGGTCGACAACGTGATTGCCGGCCATCACGGCACCGTCACCCTCGCAGCCGTGACGTTGGGGACAGCGCTGATGTGGTTGCCGATGCTGATTCCGATCGGCACGCTGATCGCGTTGACGGCCCAGGTGGCAACGTTGTCCGGTGCGGGGCGCGAGTCTGAAATAGGCGCCGTGTTTCGCCAGGCAGTGTGGCTTGCCGTGGGAATGGGCGGGTTGATGTTCCTGTTCCTCAGCCTGGTGCCGCTTGGGCTTGAAGCCGCCGGTATCGCCGCTGAAGTCATTCCGCAGACGCAAGCGTTCCTGGCCGCCGTGCGCTGGGGTAGCCCGGCGCTGACGGTGTTTTTTTGCATGCGCTATTTGAGCGAAGGCATGCGCTGGATGCGCCCGACCATGGTGTTCGGTTTTGGCGGGTTGTGCGTGCTGGCACCCTTGGGGTACGGGTTGACCCATGGTCAGTGGGGGCTTCCGGAGCTGGGCGCGCAGGGGTTGGGAATTGCCTCGGCCACCCTGATGTGGCTGCAAGCGATCCTCTTCGCGCTCTACTTGTGGCGCACCCCACGGTTTGCGCATCTGCGCCTGTTTCAGCGTTTTGACTGGCCAGACCTTGCGCAGCTTCAACGCTTGCTGGGTATTGGGATGCCGATAGGTGTCGCGATTCTGATGCAAGGCGGTTTATTCATTGCCAGCTCATTGTTGATCGGCCAATTGGGTGCCATACCGCTTGCTGCGCACCAGATTGCAGTCAATGTGGCGCAGGTCTGTTTCATGGTGCCGGTGGCGGTGGCCGAAGCGACCACGGTGCGGGTAGGGCACGCGCTTGGGCGGGGTGACTGCACGGGTATCCGCCGCGCGACGATGGCAGGTTACGGCATTGTCTGCGTCACTCAGTTGTTCTCGGCAGCGGTATTGTTGTTTGCCCATGCCGAGATCGCGCAGTTGTACACCCGTGATGCTGCGGTCATCGCATTGGCTTCGAGCCTGTTGCTGTATGCCGCGCTGTTGCAATTGCCGGATGGCTTGCAAATGCTCGCGTCCGGGGCGTTGCGAGGGCTGCAGGATACCCGTGTACCGATGATGATCGCGGTGTTTTCCTACTGGGGAATCGGCATGCCCCTGGGGGCCTGGCTGGGGTTGGGGCTTGGTTGGGGGCCGCAAGGGATGTGGGTGGGCCTGATCACCGCGCTGGGTATCGCGATGGTGTTGATGGGTTGGCGCTTTCATAACAGCCCTCGTCTCCTGACGAAGGCTGTTTCCCCTTCTCAGTCGAGACTGTAACGCACCGACAGCGCGCCTTTTTTCTCCGACAGGGCGAGGATCGTCACCTGGTCCAGCTCGCTCAATGTTTGCACATGGGTGCCGCCACAGGCGTAGGCCGGCAGGTCGCCGAAGCCGACTTCGCGGCTGCCGTCGTCCAAGGCGGTATAGCGCGGGTAGTCGGCGGCGATCCATTGGTTGATTTGCGCTTGCAGCGTCTCGGCGTCTATGGCCTGCGCCGCTTGCCCGCGAATAAAGGTGATTTTGCATTCGCCCGGCCAGTGATGAGCCTTGATCGGCATCCAGCCCAGGCGTTCACCGGCATTGCCAATCAGATGCCCGGCGGAGTGCAGACGCGTGTACAGAGCACGGCGTTGTGCATCGACCCGCGCGGTGATCGGGCCGGGCTGCGCCGGTTGGTCGACGTAGTGCACCACGCGGTCGACTTCTTGGGTAACGCGCACGACCTGGCTGTCACCGAGCCAGCCGGTGTCGAACGGTTGCCCGCCGCCCTGCGGGTGGAAAATCGTCGACTGCAGGATGACGGCAAACTGGTCTTCGTGGGGTGTACAACTGAGCACTTCCAGCTCGGCCGTCAGGTGGTCGTGGGTAAAAAACAGGCGCTCGGTCATTATTTACATCCGCATCAGGGTTCTACGGGCAGTATAAATAGTGCGCAAGTGGGTGATAATCCGTTCAATTATCAATGGACCTGTGCGTCATGAGCATCAATCTACCTTTGCCGCTGCTGGGTGAAATGGCGATTTTCGTCAAAGTGGTGGAAACCGGCAGTTTTTCCGAAGCGGCGCGACAACTGAGCGTTTCACCCTCGGCGGTAAGCCGCAGTATCTCGCGCCTGGAGCACGCCCTTGCCACACGGTTGCTGCAACGCACCACGCGCAAGTTACGCTTGAGCGAGGGGGGTGAAGAGGTGTTCAAGCGCTGCCAGGAGATGGTCAACGCGGCGCGTTCGGTGATGGAAGTCAGCGGCCAGTTCACCCATGAAGCCGAGGGCCTGGTGCGGGTCAGCGTGCCCAAGGCCGTCGGGCGGTTCGTGGTGCACCCGCATATGCCGGAGTTCTTGCGGCGCTATCCCAAGGTCGATGTGCAACTGATCCTTGAGGATCGGCATGTGGACCTGATCGACGACAATGTCGACCTGAGCATCCGCATCACCGATAGCCCTCCGCCCGGATTGGTCGGCCGCCAGTTATTGCCCATTGAACACTTGCTGTGTGCGACGCCGCAGTACCTGGCCGAGCATGGCACGCCAGGCCATCCCCATGACTTGCTGGAGCATAGTTGCATCTACCTCGGCGAAACCCCGGGCGATGCTCGCTGGAAATTCCGCCAGGCGGGCAAGGCGGTGACGGTCGGCGTGCGTGGGCGGTATGCGGCGAACCACACCGGGGTGCGGCTGGATGCGGTGTTGCAGCATGTGGGGATTGGCAGTTTGCCGTATTTCACCGCGCGCCATGCGTTGGAGGAGGGGCGTTTGGTGCAGGTATTACCGGAGTGGGATTTTATTGCGTCCTACCATGGCGAGGCGTGGTTGCTGCACTCGCCCACGCGGTATCTGCCGCCGAAGCTGCGGGTGTTCATTGATTACCTGGTGGCGTGCATGGCGCGTGAGCCGACATTGCGCCGACGTTAGTGCTGGGTGCTGGCTTGTGTGGGAGCTGGCTTGCCTGCGATGACATCGCCTCGGTTTGAATGACCGACCGAGTCGCCTGCATCGCAGGCAAGCCAGCTTCCACAGAAAAACAGCGTTTTAGCCGAGATCAGTGGGTGCTCTGGTCTTGGGGCATCGCCAGCAGCTGCTTTTCCTGGTTCCAGTCGAACGGTTCGTCGTTCTGTTCGGCTTCAAAGCGGCGCTCTTCCAGGGCCTGGTACAGGTCCAGTTCTTCGTCCGGCATGAAGTGCAGGCAGTCGCCGCCGAAGAACCACAGCAGGTCGCGTGGCACCAGGTGGGCAATTTGCGGGTAGCGCAAGATGACCTGGCTCATCAGGTCCTGGCCCAGGTATTGGCTTTCAATCGGATCGATCGGCAGCAGGGCACGCAACTCGTCGAAACGCTCCAGGAACAAGGTGTGGCTTTCCTCGGGCACCTGTTCGGCTTCGCCGACGGCAACCAGGATGCTGCGCAGGTGGTCGAGCAAGACGAGATGATCGGCAACGACGTTGGACACGAGATAAGTCCTCTAAAGCAAAAACGGGCGCGAGAGTATATGCCTCTCGCGCCCGTTTTTATATGACCGCTGGTATCAGCGGACTTTACCCTCAGCCTGGGTCAGTTCTTCCTTACTGAAATCATCCACATCAATCACCTTGCGCCGCGCCGCTTCGGCATCGCGCAAGGTTTGCGCTTCGCCCGGTTGCAGCACCCCGGCGTGCAGGGCGGCGTCGATGGCATGCTCGCCGGCAGTCGGTTTGACCTGGCCGCTTTTCAACGCGGCATGCAGTTTTTTCTGCAGCGGATGGCTGGCGCCGAGCAGGTCGTAGGCATGTTGCAGGGCACCGACCGGATCTTCCGCCGATTGCGGGCGATAGCAGCCGGCCAGCAACTCTTCAAGGGTCGGGTCGCCTTTGGCGCGACCGATCACCGCGGCCACTTCGGCGTCCAGTGCATCGGACGGCCCGGTATGACGACGCCCGAACGGGAACACGATGACCCGCAGCAGGCAGCCGAGCACCTTGTTCGGGAAGTTGCTCAGCAGTTCATCCAGCGCGCGCTCCGACTCGCCGAGGCTTTCTTCCATGGCCCAGGCGAACAGCGGTTCCAGATGGTCGGGTGAGTCGAGGTCGTGATAGCGCTTGAGCGCCGCCGACGCCAGGTACATATGGCTCAGCACATCGCCCAGGCGCGCCGACAGGCGTTCGCGACGTTTCAATTCACCGCCCAGCAGCATCATGCTCAGGTCGGCGAGCAGGGCGAACGCGGCGGCCTGACGGTTCAGTGCACGGAAGTAACCCTGGCTCAAGCGGTTGCCCGGGGCTTGCTCAAAGTGGCCAACGCCCAGGTTCAGCACCAGCGTGCTGGCGGCATTGCTCACGGCAAAACCGATATGCTGCATCAGCAGGCCGTCGAACTCCTTCAGCGCCTGGTCATGGTCTTCACGACCGGCCAGGGCCATTTCCTTGAGCACGAACGGATGGCAGCGAATCGCGCCCTGGCCAAAGATCATCAGGTTGCGCGAGAGAATATTTGCGCCTTCCACGGTGATGAAGATCGGCGCACCTTGCCAGCTGCGACCCAGGTAGTTGTTCGGGCCCATGATGATGCCCTTGCCGCCGTGTACATCCATGGCGTGGCTGATGCACTCGCGGCCGCGTTCGGTCAGGTGGTACTTGAGGATCGCCGACAGCACCGAGGGTTTCTCCCCCAGGTCCACGGCGTTGGCGGTGAGCATGCGCGCACTGTCCATCAGCCAGGCGTTGCCGCCGATGCGCGCGAGGGCTTCCTGAATACCTTCGAAGGCCGACAGCGGTACGTTGAACTGTTCACGTACCTGGGCGTATTGGCCTGTCACCAGGCTGGTGAACTTGGCAGCGCCGGTGCCGACGGCGGGCAGGGAGATCGAACGGCCTACCGACAGGCAATTCATCAGCATCATCCAGCCCTTGCCGAGCATCTCCTGGCCACCGATGAGGAATTCCAGGGGGATGAACACGTCTTTGCCGGAGTTGGGGCCGTTCATGAACGCAGCGCCCAGGGGCAGGTGACGCCGGCCGATTTCGACGCCGGGGGTGTCGGTCGGGATCAGCGCAAGGCTGATACCCAGGTCTTCCTGGTCGCCCAGCAGGTGATCCGGGTCATGGGCCTTGAAGGCCAGGCCGAGCAACGTCGCCACCGGGCCGAGGGTGATGTAGCGTTTTTCCCAGTTCAGGCGCAGGCCGAGGGTTTCTTTACCTTCCCACTCACCTTTGCAGATTACGCCGGTGTCGGGCATGGCACCGGCGTCGGAGCCGGCCAGTGGGCCCGTCAGCGCAAAGCACGGGATATCATCGCCACGGGCCAGGCGGGGCAGGTAGTGGTTGCGTTGCTCATCGGTGCCGTAATGCAGCAGCAGTTCGGCCGGGCCGAGGGAGTTGGGCACCATCACGGTGGAGGCCAGGTCGCCGCTGCGCGTGGCGAGCTTCATCGCAACCTGGGAGTGGGCGTAGGCCGAGAAGCCTTTTCCGCCGTATTCCTTGGGAATGATCAGCGCGAAGAAGCCATGAGTCTTGATGTGTTCCCAGGCAGCGGGCGGCAGGTCCATGGCCTGGCCGATTTCCCAATCGCTGACCATCGCGCAGAGTTCTTCGGTGGGGCCATCGATGAATGCCTGCTCTTCTTCAGTCAATTGCGCCTTGGGGTAGGCCAGCAACTTGTCCCAGTCGGGGCGGCCACTGAACAGTTCGCCGTCCCACCACACGGTGCCGGCATCGATCGCGTCGCGCTCGGTTTCGGACATCGGCGGCAGCACTTTCTGAAACCAACTGAACAGCGGCTTGGTGAAGTATTGCCGGCGCAGGTCCGGCAGCAGCAAGGGCAAGGCAACGACGGCGATCATCACCCAGAAGATCAGCAGCAGCCAACCCGGTGCATGGCTCCAGGCGCCCATCGCCAGCAGGTAAACGGCGACCACGCCCAGGGCGGGCAGGGGCGCGGTGCGGCGGTGTGCCAGGTAGGCAATGCCGACCACCAGAACCAGTATCCACAACAACAGCATATTCAATCCTCCGTGAAACCAGGGGCGAAACCACCATGGAGCTTAGTCGGCATCCGAAAAAGCGCGGTGATCAGGGTGTAACGAGTTGTACTGGGCGCACCATCACCAGGCGCCGACATTTGGCCGATTCGTCGTTATCTCCCTGGCAGACCTGTCGTTACACTCCAGGCTTCCTTCGGAGATAAAGCTCATGGATACGTACCTGAATCCCAGCCGCTTCATCGATAGTGACCACCCTGCGGTGGTGGAGTTCGCCGAAAAACACCGGGGTCCCAGTGCTGACTCAAGTGACCAGGCAGTCAGTCTTTATTACGCCGTACGTGAGGCGATTCGCTACAACCCTTACACCTTCAGCCGCGACCCCGGCAGCTTGCGCGCCAGCTTCGCGCTGGCGGCCGGGGAAAGTTACTGTGTGCCCAAGGCCACCTTGCTTGCTGCCTGTGCCCGCCATTGTGGGATACCGGCGCGCATCGGCCTGGCGGACGTGCGTAATCACCTGTCGACGCCACGCCTGATTGCGTTGCTCAAGAGTGATGTGTTCGCCATGCACGGCTACACCGAGTTTTACTTGCGCGGCCGTTGGGTCAAGGCGACCCCGGCGTTCAATCAGCAACTGTGTGACGTTTTCGATGTGCCGCCGCTGGAATTCGATGGGATCCATGACAGCGTCTTCCATGCGTTCAATCGCCAGGGGCAGCGCTCGATGGAGTATGTGCTTGACCACGGGCAGTTTTCAGACGTGCCCGAGGGGTTTTTCTTCGCGCATATTCAGCAGTGTTACCCGCACCTGTTCGCCGCGGATAAGCCGATCGTATTGGGTGACCTGCACACTGATTTAAGCCGCGCGTGAAGCGGCGTATGCTGCTGCGTTCATCAAGCCATGTTCATTCACGATAAGGCGCGGTCATGCTGAAAATCTGGGGTCGTAAAAATTCATCAAATGTCAGGAAAGCACTCTGGTGCGCCGAGGAGCTCGGCCTGGACTATGAGGCAATTGATGCGGGCGGAGCTTTTGGTGTGGTCGACACGCCGCAGTACCGAGCGTTGAACCCCAATGGCCGGGTGCCGATGATCGAAGACGGCGACTTTGTGCTGTGGGAGTCCAACACCATCGTGCGTTACCTCTGCGCCAAGCAGGCGTCGAGCTGGTACCCGAGCGACCTGAAAGCGCGGGCCAATGCCGAAAAATGGATGGACTGGACCACTTCGACCCTCGCTGAGCCCTTCAAAGCGGTGTTCTGGGGCATCCTGCGCACCCCGGCAGAAAAGCAGAACTGGGACAGCATCAATGCCGGGCGCCAGGCCTGTATCGAGGCCTTGAGCACCGTGGACAAAACGCTGGCGACGCAACCTTACCTGTCGGGCAATACGATCGGCATGGGCGACATCCCGTTGGGCAGCTTTATCTACGCCTGGTTTGAAATGCCTATCGAACGGCCTGCAATGCCCCATCTAGAGGCCTGGTACCAGCGCCTCAAAGAACGCCCGGCCTACCGCAAAGCCGTGATGACTGCGTTGACTTAATACCTACTATTAATACGGGTGACTGTACTTGTGCGGCGCAGGCAAGCACCATGCCTGTCATGCGCCGCCGTTGAACTACCTGGGCTGCGCCCTCATCTATTGTTTCTATTCCCTTCTTTGGTGCGTATTCCGATATGAGTTCCGCTCTGTCCATCCGGCAGCTAACCAAAACCTACGGCAACGGTTTCCAGGCCCTGAGTGGTATCGATCTGGACGTGGCCGAAGGTGACTTTTTCGCCTTGCTCGGCCCCAACGGTGCCGGCAAATCCACCACCATTGGTATCCTCTCGACCCTGGTCAACAAGACCAGCGGCACGGTGAATATCTTCGGGCATGACCTGGACAAATCCCCGGCGGCGCTGAAACGCTCGATCGGCGTGGTGCCCCAGGAGTTCAACTTCAACCAGTTCGAAAAGACCTTCGACATCGTTGTGACCCAGGCGGGCTACTACGGCATCCCGGCGAAAATCGCCAAGGAACGCGCCGAGCAGTACCTCACTCAGCTGGGCCTGTGGGACAAACGTGATGTGCCTTCGCGCTCGCTGTCCGGCGGCATGAAGCGCCGCTTGATGATCGCCCGCGCGCTGGTGCATGAGCCGCGCCTGCTGATCCTCGATGAACCGACCGCAGGCGTGGACATTGAACTGCGTCGATCGATGTGGGCCTTCCTCACCGAGCTGAACGAGAAGGGCATCACCATCATCCTCACCACCCATTACCTGGAAGAGGCGGAGCAACTGTGCCGCAACATCGGCATCATCGACCACGGCACCATCGTCGAGAACACCAGCATGCGTAACCTGCTGGGCCAGTTGCATGTGGAAACCTTCCTGCTTGATCTGAAAAACAACCTGTCGGTGGCGCCGCATTTGCTCGGCTACCCGAGCCGCCTGGTGGACGACCACACCCTGGAAGTCCAGGTGGACAAGGCCATGGGCATCACTGCGCTGTTTACCCAGTTGGCGGCCCAGAACATTGAAGTGCTGAGCCTGCGTAATAAAACCAATCGCCTTGAGGAGTTGTTCGTGTCCCTGGTGGAGAAAAATCTGGCGAAGGTGGCGGTATGAGTTCCGAACTGCAACCCAACATTGTCGCGCTGCAGACGATCGTTTACCGCGAAGTGAAGCGCTTCACCCGGATCTGGCCGCAGACCCTGCTGCCGCCGGCGATCACCATGGTCCTGTACTTCGTGATCTTCGGTAACCTGATCGGCCGCCAGATCGGCGACATGGGTGGCTTCACGTACATGGAGTACATCGTGCCGGGCCTGATCATGATGTCGGTGATCACCAACTCCTACGGCAACGTGGTCTCCAGTTTCTTCGGCAGCAAGTTTCAGCGCTCCATCGAAGAATTGATGGTGTCGCCGGTGTCACCCCACACCATTCTGATCGGCTACACCCTGGGTGGCGTGTTGCGTGGCTTGATGGTCGGCGTGATCGTGACCTTGCTGTCGCTGTTCTTCACCCACCTGCAAGTGCATCACCTTGGGGTCACCCTGCTGGTGGTGGTACTGACGGCGACGATCTTCTCGCTGCTGGGGTTTATCAACGCCGTATTTGCGCGCAATTTCGATGATATTTCGATCATCCCGACATTCGTGCTGACGCCGCTGACGTACCTGGGCGGGGTGTTCTACTCCATCACCTTGCTGCCGCCGTTCTGGCAGACCGTGTCGCTGGCCAACCCGGTGTTGCACATGGTCAACGCCTTCCGCTACGGCATCCTGGGCGTATCGGATATCAAGATCAGCGTGGCGATCACATTTATGCTGGTGGCCACCGTGGTGCTGTATGTCGGCTGTGCACGGCTGCTGGTGAGCGGGCGCGGGATGCGTACGTAAGCAGCGATTACACACAGTCAAAAAAATGTGGGAGCGGGCTTGCTCGCGAAAGCGGTGGATCAGTCAAGTGTGTATTGACTGACACTCCGTATTCGCGAGCAAGCCCGCTCCCACATTGGGTTGTGTGTTTGGCTTTATCCCTGCAGCGCCAGCTCGATCAATTCATGCAGTTCTTCGACCGGCAGCGGCGCACTGGCGAACAGGCTGCGGTACACCGTGGGCGCCGCAATCAGATTCAGCAACCGGTCCAGGCTCGGCAGCACGTCGACGCTGCCCTGGTAGCGGTCGAGAATAACCTGCATCTGGCCCATCAGGATGCTGCTGCAATAGTCCCTGGGACGATTGCACTGCACGTCACGCATCATGTTGCGCCCCAGCTCGGAGCTCATTTCATCCAGGTATTGCTCGCCCCACGCCCGCAAGTCACCGCGCAGGGTGCCGGTGTTGGCGGGCTCGCTGTCCGGGCGCAGGCGTTCCAAGGCCACGTCGGCGAGCAGGGCGGACAAGTCGCCCCAACGTCGGTAGATCGTCGAGGGCGTCACGCCTGCGCGCGCAGCAATCATCGGCACGGTAACGCTGGAACGCTCATGGGCTTCCAGCAGTTCGCGCGCGGCGTTATGCACTGATTCTTGAACCCGGGCACTGCGGCCCCCCGGGCGAAGGCCTTCTTTAATCGCCATGCGTAAAACCTTAACACAAAGAATTTGCTTTAAGCGCTCGGCGGTAGCACACTCTGCAAAAGCAAAATATTAGCTTTAGCGGGGTGTGCTTATGTCTAGCGTCATGTCTCAACGTTCCAGCCTGGCGTTCCTGGTCATCACCATGTTGACCTTCCTCGCTGCGTCCAGCGCGCCGACGCCGCTGTATCAGGTTTACCAGGACAGCCTGCATTTTTCTGCGGCCATGCTGACGGTGATTTTCGGCGTTTATGCGGTGAGCCTGTTGGCCGCGTTGTTGACCGTGGGTTCGCTCTCGGATTACCTGGGGCGCAAGCCGGTGATCTTCGTCGCGCTGATCCTGAATATGGTGGCGATGCTGCTGTTTATCAACGCTGACAGCACCGCCTACTTGATTGCCGCTCGCGCGTTGCAAGGTTTCGCGACAGGCATGGCAACCGCAGTGCTGAGTGCCACGCTGCTGGACACCGACCGTTTGCGCGGCCCCATGCTCAATAGCCTGGCGCCACTCTTGGGGATGGCCAGTGGTGGCCTGGGCAGCGGCTTGCTCGTGGAGTTCGCACCCCGTCCGACTCAATTGATTTACTTCACCCTGTTGGGGTTGATGGCGCTTCAGGCGGTCTGCATGTTGCGCTTGCCCGAAACCGTCAGCCGCATACCCGGGGCCTTGAAGTCGTTGGCGCCCACCCTGCATGTGCCGCAGCAAGCGCGCCGTGCCTTGTGGCTGGCGATGCCGCTGAATGTGGCGGTGTGGTCGCTGGGCGGGTTCTTTTCATCCCTGGCCCCGTCGCTTGTGCGGGCTGCGACCGGTTCGACCTCGCATCTGATTGGCGGCGGCCTGGTGGCAGTCGTGACCCTGAGTGGCGCGGTGATGATTTACAGCCTGCGCGCGCGTGCGGCAGACAGGATCATGCGGCTATCGGCGGTCCTGTTGGCGGCGGGTGTGGCGTTGCTGCTGGTCGCTGTGCAGAGTGCCAGTCTGTGGCTGTTCTTTGTCGCCAGTGTGATCGCAGGCTTGGGTTTTGGCGGCGGGTTCATGGGCAGTGTGCGCAGTATCGTGGGCCTGGCGCTGCCCCATGAACGCGCCGGTTTGATGTCTGCGTTTTATGCCTTGAGCTACCTGGCGTTCTGCGTGCCGGCATTGCTGGCGGGCAACCTTAGCCGGGTGTTCGGCCTCATCGCCACCACCGATGGCTACGGCGCCGTGCTGATTGTGCTGGCCCTCAGTGCGCTGGTCGGTTTGCTGCTGCAGGATTCAGGGCGAGCCAGAACGGCGGTGTAGGTCAGTTTCTATATTGGTAAAACAGATAACAGTTAGAGATATTACCCGTTATATAGATATTCGTTCAGGTTCTATGATGGCTTCAACCTCATGCGAGGAAGAGGATGACCATCATGACTTGCTCCAATACCATCAGCTATAAACCCTTCAGTCACTTGACCCGTCCTCGGGAAGTGATTCGCCAGTTCACCCCCAACTGGTTCGCCGCGACCATGGGCACCGGCGTGCTGGCGCTGGCCTTGGCGCAATTGCCCGTGAGTGTGCCCGGCTTGCATGCCATTGCCGAAGGGCTGTGGCTGTTCACCATTGGCTTGTTTGTGCTGTTCAGTCTTCTGTATGCCGCCCGTTGGGTGATGTTCTTCGACGAGGCACGACGGATTTTCGGGCACTCCACGGTTTCGATGTTCTTCGGCACCATCCCGATGGGGCTGGCGACGATTCTCAATGGCCTGCTGCTGTTCGGCCTGCCACGCTGGGGCAGCGATGTCATCGCGTTGGCTCAAACCCTGTGGTGGTTGGATGTGGCGATGGCCATGGCGTGCGGGGTCCTGATCCCGTTCATGATGTTCACCCGCCAGGAACACAGCATCGACCAGATGACCGCCGTCTGGCTGTTGCCGGTGGTCGCGGCCGAAGTCGCTGCCGCCAGCGGTGGCCTGCTGGCGCCGCACCTGGTCGACGCCCATTCGCAACTGGTGATGCTGGTGACCAGCTACGTGTTGTGGGCGTTTTCCCTGCCGGTGGCGTTCAGCATCCTCACCATCTTGATGTTGCGCATGGCCCTGCACAAACTGCCCCACGCTAATATGGCTGCGTCGAGCTGGTTGGCGCTTGGCCCTATTGGCACCGGTGCCCTCGGCATGTTGCTGCTGGGCGGCGATGCACCGGCAATCTTCGCGGCCAACGGCTTGCCCGGTGTCGGCGAGATGGCCAGCGGCCTTGGCCTGGTGGCGGGCATCACCCTGTGGGGGTTCGGCTTGTGGTGGATGCTGATCGCCGTGTTGATCACCTTGCGTTACCTGCGTGCGGGCATTCCATTCAACCTCGGTTGGTGGGGTTTTACCTTCCCGTTAGGGGTGTACGCCTTGGCTACGCTGAAGCTTGCGAGCCAATTGCACTTGGGTTTTTTCAGCGTGTTTGGCACTGTGCTGGTGGTGGCTCTGGCGCTGATGTGGCTGATCGTCGCCAAGCGCACCGTGCAGGGCGCCTACAAAGGTGAGCTTTTTGTTTCGCCTTGTATTGCGGGGCTAGCGAATAAGTAAGCCGGATTAGGTAAAGTCGTGGCCTGACAATCCAAGCCTTCAGGCCACGCAGGAACACGGACGATGAGCCACCCCTCACAATTCACCTTGCTGCGAACACGGCGTTTCCTGCCGTTTTTCGTCACCCAGTTACTGGGCGCCTTCAACGACAATATCTTCAAGCAATCGCTGATCCTGGCGATTCTCTACAAGCTCACCATCGACGGTGACCGCTCCATCTGGGTCAACCTGTGCGCCCTGCTGTTTATCCTGCCGTTTTTCCTGTTCTCGGCGCTGGCCGGGCAATTTGGCGAGAAATTCAACAAGGACGCGTTGATCCGTGCGATCAAGATCGGTGAGATCGTGATCATGGCGGTAGGCGCCACGGGCTTCCTGTCCAATCACCTGGAATTGATGCTGCTGGCGCTGTTCGCCATGGGTACTCACTCGGCGCTGTTCGGCCCGGTCAAGTACTCGATCATGCCCCAGGCCCTGCACGACGATGAGCTGGTGGGCGGTAACGGCCTGGTGGAAATGGGCACGTTCCTGGCAATCCTGGCCGGCACCATTGGCGCCGGCATCATGATGTCGTCCACCCATTACGCGCCGATCGTGGCAGCGGCGATTGTCGGTGTGGCGGTGCTGGGTTACCTGGCAAGCCGCAGCATTCCGCGTGCGGCGGCGTCTACACCCGAGCTGTGGTTGAACTGGAATATTTTCAGCGAGTCCTGGGCCACCCTGCGTTTGGGCCTGGGGCAGACGCCGGCAGTGTCGCGCTCGATTGTCGGCAACTCGTGGTTCTGGTTTGTCGGCGCGATCTACCTGACGCAGATCCCGGCCTACGCCAAGGAGTGGCTGTACGGCGACGAAACCGTGGTGACACTGATCCTCACGGTGTTCTCGGTGGGGATCGCGCTGGGCTCGATGCTCTGTGAAAAACTCTCAGGTCGCAAGGTGGAAATCGGCCTGGTGCCGTTCGGTTCATTTGGCCTGACCGTGTTCGGCCTGCTGCTGTGGTGGCACTCTGGCGGCTTCCCGCAGAACGTCCAGGCGAACGATTGGCTGGCGGTGCTCGGTTATGGCCAGGCCTGGTGGGTGCTGTTCGATATCCTTGGGCTGGGCGTGTTCGGCGGCTTTTATATCGTGCCGCTGTATGCGCTGATTCAGTCGCGCACCGCCGAGAACGAGCGCGCGCGGGTGATCGCGGCGAACAATATTCTCAACGCGTTGTTCATGGTGGTCTCGGCCATCGTGTCGATCCTGTTGCTGAGTGTGGCCAAGCTGTCGATCCCCGAACTGTTCCTGGTGGTGTCGCTGCTCAACATTGCGGTCAACACCTACATCTTCAAGATCGTCCCCGAGTTCACCATGCGTTTCATGATCTGGCTGCTCAGCCATTCCATGTACCGGGTGGAGCATCGCAATCTGCAGCTGATTCCGGATGAAGGCGCAGCCTTGCTGGTGTGCAACCACGTGTCGTTCGTCGATGCGCTGTTGATCGGTGGCGCGGTGCGTCGGCCGATTCGCTTTGTGATGTACTACAAAATCTACCGTTTGCCGGTGCTGAACTTTATCTTCCGTACGGCCGGGGCGATTCCGATTGCCGGGCGTAACGAAGATATCCAGATCTACGAAAAAGCGTTCACACGGATTGCCGAGTACCTGAAAGAAGGCGAGTTGGTGTGCATCTTTCCGGAAGGCAAATTGACGGCCGACGGTGAGATGAATGACTTCCGTGGTGGTGTGACGCGCATTCTCGAAGAGACACCGGTGCCGGTGATTCCGATGGCGTTGCAGGGGTTGTGGGGGAGTTTCTTCAGCCGCGATCCGAACAAGGGGTTGTTTCATCGGATCTGGTCGCATGTCACGTTGGTGGCGGGTGAGCCTGTTGCGGTGGAGGCGGCGACGCCTGCGCAGTTGCAGGAGCGAGTAGCGGTGTTGCGGGGGAGTGTCAGGTAGTTTTTTGTTGCCTGTCAGGGCCCCTTCGCGAGCAAGCCCGCTCCTACAGTTGACCGAGTTGTTCAATCGAGCGCGGTTTAGTGTGGGAACGGGCTTGCTCGCGAAAGCGGTAGTGGCTCAGGCGCTGATCTTGAGGCCTACCAACCCGCAAATGATCAACGCCACACTCGCCAATCGAAACAACGCCATGGATTCCCCAAACAGGATAATCCCGGCGATCACCGTGCCCACCGCACCCACACCCGTCCAGATGGCATACGCGGTGCCCAGCGGCAGTTCCTTCATGGCCAGCCCCAGCAGGCCGAGGCTGATGGCCATGGCGGCAATGGTCAGGGCTGTCGGCAGCGGTTTGCTGAACCCGTCGGTGTACTTCAGGCCGACCGCCCAGCCGACTTCAAACAGCCCGGCAAAAAACAGAATGATCCAGGACATGATGACCTCCAAACTATAGCTGGGGTCGTCCCCGGATTTAGCGCTTGAAAGCGTCGCGAGGTCGTCCCCGCGAAGTTCGGTAGAGTGCCGAATATTGATCAGACGATCAAGTTTTTGGCGCGTCCTGCAACGCGCGATGGTCTTCCTTTTCGCTCATTCTGCGGAAGTAAGTCGACAGCAAAGCCCCGGAAATATTGTGCCAGACGCTGAACAGCGCACTCGGCACCGCCGCCAGCGGCGAAAAGTGCGCGCTGGCCAGTGCAGCGCCCAACCCGGAGTTCTGCATGCCCACTTCCAGTGCCAGCGATTTGCGCTGTGCCAATGGCAGCTTGAACAAGCGACCGGTGAAGTAGCCCAGCAGATAGCCAAAGCTGTTGTGCAACATCACCACGGCCATGATCAGCAGGCCTGACTCGGCGATCTTCGCCTGGCTGGCCGCGACGACCGCCGCGACAATGATCACGATGCTGACCACCGACACCAGCGGCAACACCTCCACGGCATGGCGGACCCGCTCGCCGAGCACACGTTGCGCCACCACGCCGAGCACGATTGGCAGCAGCACCACTTGCAGGATCGACCAGAACAACTCCATGAACGACACCGGCAGCCAGGCTGACGCCAGCAGCCAGATCAACGCCGGCGTCAGCAGCGGGGCGAGGAGGGTGGTGACGGCGGCGATGGCCACCGACAGCGCCAGATCGCCCCGGGCCAGCCAGGTCATCACGTTGGACGAGGTGCCGCTTGGGCAGCAGCCGACCAGAATCACGCCGACGGCAATTTCCGGTGGCAGGTGGAACGCCTGGCACAGCAGCCAGGCCACGCCCGGCATGATCACAAAGTGCGCGACCACGCCCAAGGCCACTCGCCACGGATGGCGAGCGACCTCGGCGAAGTCTTCAAGTTTGAGGGTCAGCCCCATGCCGAACATCACCAGGCCCAGCAGCGGCACGATGGCGCCTTTGAGGCCGATGAACCAACCCGGCTCAAGGAAGGCGAGCACCGCGAAAATCAACACCCAGTAGGCGAAGGTATTGCCGACGAAGCGGCTCAAGGCGGCGAGTGCGCGCATGGGGATGTCCTTGTTATTAGATTTCGGAAGTGCAAAAGCAATCAAATGTGCGAGCGGGCTTGCTCGCGAATGCGGTGTGTCAGTCAATACATCGGGTGACTGCTCCACTGCATTCGCGAGCAAGCCCGCTCCCACATTTTAATCTTCACATGGCTTTAGATACCTTGTGGCGTCTCTTCTCCGCCCAGTGCCTCAACCAGCGCCGGCAGGAACTCGCCGAACGTCAGCATCATCAGGGTAAAGCTGGCGTCCAGTTGGCCCAAGGCTTCGTCGCCGCCGTCTTGCTCTGCCTGATCCTGCAGCAGGTCTTCGAATTTCAGGCGCTTGACGGTCATTTTGTCGTCGAGCATGAAGGACAACTTGTCCTGCCAGGCCAGGGACAATTGGGTTACGACTTTGCCGGTGGTCAGGTGCAGCTGGATTTCTTCGCTGGTCAGGTCCTGGCGCTTGCAGCGCACAATGCCGCCGTCTTCGTGGGTGTCACGCAGTTCGCATTCGTCGAGGACGAAGAAGTCATCGGCCGGTTTCTGGGTGGTGACCCAGTCGGTCATGATTGCCGTCGGTGCGGTTTTAACCGTCAGCGGGCGTACCGGCAGGGTGCCGATCACTTCGCGCAGGGTCGACAGCAAGTCTTCGGCGCGTTTCGGGCTGGCCGAGTTGACCAGGATCAGGCCCTGTTTCGGCGCGATGGCGGCGAAGGTCGACGAGCGACGAATAAATGCACGCGGCAGGAAGGCCTGGATGATTTCATCCTTGATCTGGTCCCGTTCCTTTTTATAGACCTTGCGCATTTGCTCGGCCTCGATCTCTTCGACTTTCTCTTTCAGTGCGTCACGCACCACGCTACCCGGCAGGATGCGTTCTTCCTTGCGCGCGGCGATCAGCAGGAAATCACCGCTGACGTGAACCAGGGGAGCGTCTTCACCTTTACCGAACGGTGCGACGAAACCGTAAGTGGTCAACTCCTGGCTTGCACAAGGGCGCGCCAGTTTGGTGGCCATGGCCGCTTCCAACGCCTCGGCATCAACAGGCAGATCTTGGGTCAGGCGATAGATAAGCAGGTTCTTGAACCACATGGGGTGAGTCTCTCCTTTATACAAAGGGGGGCATTATTCTCTTGATAGCGCCCCAGGCCAACCCTGCCTAAGCCATTGGAAGGCCTCAAAAAAAAGATTTAAGAAAGTGCTTGCCAGACGTAGGGTCGCTCCGTAGAATGCGCGCCACACCGAAGCGAAGGGTGATTAGCTCAGCTGGGAGAGCGTCTGCCTTACAAGCAGAATGTCGGCGGTTCGATCCCGTCATCACCCACCATTCGCTTCATGTGTTACGCGCAGCGGTAGTTCAGTCGGTTAGAATACCGGCCTGTCACGCCGGGGGTCGCGGGTTCGAGTCCCGTCCGCTGCGCCATATTCGGTAACCTGGAACACTGAACGCCAGGTCACCACAGAAAGCCCGCTCATTGAGCGGGTTTTTTTTGTCCGAAATACGGCAAATAATCAAACGATGAAGTTTTTTTAAATAAATTGCATTTAAATCAACACATTACGATTTTTTGTTGTATGATGCGCCCACACCGAAACGAAGGGTGATTAGCTCAGCTGGGAGAGCGTCTGCCTTACAAGCAGAATGTCGGCGGTTCGATCCCGTCATCACCCACCATTCGCTTCATGTGTTACGCGCAGCGGTAGTTCAGTCGGTTAGAATACCGGCCTGTCACGCCGGGGGTCGCGGGTTCGAGTCCCGTCCGCTGCGCCATATTCGGTAACCTGGAACACTGAACGCCAGGTCACCACAAGAAGCCCGCTCATTGAGCGGGCTTTTTTTTGCCCAGCATTCAGGGCGCGGTGCGGCATCTAACCATTCCCTTCAGAGGGTAAACCGGTGACTTCACACTCAACGCCTGCGCTGCAAAACGTTACGTGCGTGTGATGATGTCACTCATTTTTATTCCATCTGCACGTAACAAGAAATCGGGCTCTGAAAGACCTTTACCATCAAAGTACGTCCAATATCTCACGTAGGTCTTACCATCCGGTGTCGTATGGGTATCCAGGTGAGGGTTCCCCTTCAGAAAGGTGCCTTCATTGGTTTTCTGAGAAAAGCCGCTGATATCGACTTTGTCGATGCCGCTTTTAAAGCCAACAAGGTGGTCGGTTTCTTTCGGCGTAGAGTCCCATGAGTTATTGAACGTGACCGTGTTGGCGCCACTGCCCAAGGTGATTTTATTGGCCTTGAAGTTCGCGATGACAGTATTGGTGCCGTAACCTGTTAGAACGTCCTCAACGTGCGTGCCTCGCAAAATAGAAATATTATTCTTGAATCCTGCAATGCTGGAGAACGTGCCGTGGTTCAAGTTGATATTTTGATCATGGGTGTCATCTTCGATATTGAGCGTTTCGTGTGCGCGGACAGTTGAAATACTTGTTGTGACGGGCGCGTCATCTTCGTCCATTCCGTTCAAATCGTAGACCACGCGAGTGGTTTCGTTACTGTACTGACTGTTATGTCCGTAGCGTTGAGTCAGTAAGCCTAGATCATGCATTTGCGCACGTGTGACATAGTGGCCTTTAAAATCATGGCCCGTTGTAGTTTCCGACTGGGTACTGAGAAGACTGTAGCCGAGAGAGTCTGTGGCACTCGCGGGTCTATTGCTCTTAGCCTCAGGGTTCGTATGAGACAAACCCAGCGCATGCAGCAAGGCATGAGCAAGCACGTTACCGCCCCGATTACGCGCGTTGGCCTTTAAGTGGCGGGCATCGCCCCTGACATAGGCTTCCGCAGGCTCGTCTACCTTGTCAGGATTCTGTGGGTCTGACGTGTTGTCTGGAAAATCGACTTGTACCAGGTTTTTTCCATTTGATGGCACGTGAGCATAGTTACCAAAATTTATCTTCCCGTCCGGGTTCTTTATGGCGCCTTTTTCATGAAAAACCAAGTTTGTATCGAAGCTGAGGTCCGCCATTTGATCGAGGAGTTCTCGCTTTTGTTCGGGACTTAGCTGCGAGTATCCGGTTAAGCCCAGTTTCCTGAAATATTTGCCAGGGCCTGCGGAAAAATCCACTTCGATATCTATTTTTCCATTCCCATCCTTGTCGATCCAGCGCACGGGGTTGCGGCCCAGGTTAGCGACGCCGTTGTAGTAAGTGTCGGCGGCTGCGGGTGTATTAGTGTCAGCTGGGGTGGGCGAAGAATTAGCAGGTTGGGGGGCGACGGCGAGAGGAACAGAAGCTGAGGTGGCAACAATCATGGTCATTATCCTACGCTGGTTTATATCAATTAAACTCAAGGTGGCCAGAGTTTATAAATTAACCGCTGCACAATGAAAGAGTGCTCAGGTAATAAAGTATTTCTTGATTAGAGTTGTGTCGTTTCGAAATAAATTACTTGGCGATAGACTGCTGGTCGGGCGTTATTCCTATGTTCAGCTTGACGTGTTCATAGTAGCCATTGAAAGTTAAAGTCCTGCGCAGGCTTGCGCCTCCTCATAGCCCCATCAACCGATACCCCACCTGTAATTCGGTAATAAAATGCTGCGGCTGCGCCGGGTCTGCTTCCAGCTTTTGCCGTAAGTGCGCCATGTGCACCCGCAAATAGTGGGCGCGGTCCACGTAATCCAGGCCCCACACTTCCAGCAATAATTGCCGATGGGTCAGCACCCGGCTCTGGCCGCGAATCATCGCGCAGAGCAGGCGGTACTCGATGGGCGTGAGATGCACAGGCTGGCCCTGGCGCCATACCTCGTGGGTCGACAGGTCGATTTCAATCTCGCCAAACGCGACCGTGCTGGTGGCTGCCACGGTGCCGGTCTGCCCGTGCCTGCGCAGTTGGGCGCGGATGCGTGCGAGCAGCTCGGGCACACCAAACGGCTTGGTCAGGTAATCATCGGCGCCGGCGTCGAGGGCGGCGACTTTCTCTTCTTCGCGATCACGCGCCGACAACACCAGAATCGGTACCGCCAACCAACCGCGCAGTTCGCTGATCAAGTGTTTGCCATCGCCATCCGGCAGGCCGAGATCGACGATCACCAGGTCCGGTTGACGGCTGGCCGCATGGATCAGCGCGCGCTTGACGCTGTCGGCCTCGAACACCTGAAAACCTTCATCTTGCAGGGCGATCCCGACGAAGCGGCGGATATTGGCTTCGTCTTCAACAATCAAAATGCGTGCGGTGCTCATAAGGCTTCCATGGACGGGGGTGTGCCCGCCGGTAAAGTGATGATGAAGTGCATGCCGCACGCCTCAACGGCGTTGGCTTCGATGTGCCCGCCGTGGGCTTCGACGATGCGTTTGGCCAGTGCCAGGCCCAGGCCGATGCCGGCGACGGAGGATTCCTGCTGGCCGCGTGTGAAGGGTTCGAACAGGTTGGCGGGGGCCCGCCCCGGGCCGTTGTCGCTGACGTCCAGCACAATGGCGCCCGCCGTGGAACGGGCGGCGACGGTAATGCTGCTGCCTGGCGGGGTGTACTTGGCGGCGTTGTCCAACAGGTTGACCAGCACCCGTTCGATCAACAGCGCGTCAATGTCCACCAGCGGCAAGCGCGGGTCCAGCGCGGTGTGCACGCTGTGTCGCGCCAGGGGTTCACGTAGCTGGCGCAGTGCGCTGCCGACGACTTCTTCCAGCGAATGCCACTGCCGGTTCAGGCGCACGCCGCGCTCCTGCATGCGCGCCATGTCCAGCAGGTTTTCGATCAGCCGCTGCATTGAGGTGGCCTGTTCATGGATGCCGTGCAGCAACTCGGTCAGCGGGCCGGGTGGGGCGTGGGGCAGGGCGGTGTCGGCGGCACCGATCAGGGTGGTCAACGGGGTGCGCAGGTCGTGGGATATTGCCGCGAGCAAGGTGTTGCGCATCTTCTCGCCTTCCATCTGCACCAGCGTGCTTTGCGCGACTTCGACGAAGTGCACGCGCTCCAGTGCAATCGCCAGCTGGCTCATGCAGGCTTCCAGCAGACGGCGTTCCTGCGGGTCGCTCAAGCGTTCGCTCTGGGCCAATTCCAGCACCAGCACGCCGCGCACGCGCATCGGTGCCTTGAGCGGCAAGTAGCACCCTTTGGCCGCCGACAAGGTGTCGGTGCCGTGGCCGGCGGCCCGGCCGTGGTCGTAGGTCCATTGGGCGATGCTCTCGTCAATCGGCAACCCGCCCGCGCCGACGCTGTGCACGCCATCGGCGGCGTCCGGCAGCGCCAGGCCGACGCGTGCTTCGAATACACCGCTGAAGGTGCGCAGCGCGACTTCACTGATTTGCTCCACGGTCAGCGCGGCCGACAGGTCGCGCGCCAGTCGCGCCAATGAGGTGGCGCGCCGTTCGCGTGCGGCGGCGGTACGTGCTTCGTGGCGCAGGCGTGCGGTGAGTTGCCCGGTGATCAGGGCGATGCCGAGCATCAGCGCAAAGGTGAAGAAATACTGGGTGTCAGTGACGGTAAACGAGTAGCGCGGCTGCACGAAAAAGAAGTCGAAACACAGCACCGCCAGCATCGCGGCCCAGACGCCCGGGCCGCGTCCGTAACGCAGGGCCACCAGCACCACGGTGAGCAAAAACAACATGACGACGTTGGCCAGGTCGAACACCTGCAGCAGCAATGCCGCAATGGCGCTGGCGGCGAAACAGGCGAGTGTGGCCCACAGATAGGCCAGGGCTCTGCCCGGTGCAGGCGTCGGTTTTTCGATCACAGGCGCAGGCCCCGGCACTGCTCCGTGGGCTATCACGATCTGATCAATCTGCGGGTGATGGCGGCTGATCCGGTCACTGACCGACTGATGCCAGAACCGCCACGCCTGGCGCGGATGGTGACCGAGCACCAGGCGATTGGCGTTGTGCTCGCGGGCACAGGCGACCAGCGCGTCGGCGACGTCCATGCCCGGCAGCGTTGCCGTGTCGGCGCCAAACTCGCTGGCCAGGGTCAGGGTTTTCATGGCGCTCAGATAGCGCTTGGCGCCGCGCCCCTGAGCTGATGCGACATGCACCACGATCCAGTCCGCTTCGAGTTTTTGCGCCAGGCGCGCAGCTTCGCGCACCAGGCGCTCATCGCCCGCGTCGCCCGCCACACCGACCAGCAGCCGTTCGCGCGCCGGCCATAAGGCCTTTATCGACTGTTCGCGGCGGTAGACGCGCATTTGCGTGTCGACCCGGTCTGCTGTGCGCCGCAGCGTCAGTTCACGCAAGGCCAGCAGGTTGCCCTTGCGGAAGAAATGTTTTGAGGCCCGTTCGGCGTGTGGGCCGAGGTAGACCTTGCCGTCCTTGAGGCGTTGCAGCAGATCATCGGGCGGCAAGTCGATCACCACCACTTCGTGGGCGTTATCGAAGACGTGATCGGGGACGGTTTCGCGCACGCGGATGCCGATGATTTCACTGACCAGATCATTCAGGCTTTCCAGATGCTGGACGTTGAGGCTGGTCCACACGTCGATCCCGGCGCTGAGCAATTCCTCTACATCTTGCCAGCGTTTGGGGTGACGCGAGCCGGGCACGTTGCTGTGGGCCAGTTCGTCCACCAGCACCACGGCAGGGCACCTGTGCAAGGCGGCGTCGAGGTCGAATTCGCTGAGCGCGAAGTCGCGGTGCAGCAGGGCGGCGCGGGGCAGTTGTTCGAGGCCGTCGAGCAGCGCGGCGGTCTCCGCGCGGCCATGGGTTTCCACGACGCCGGCGAGCACGTCACGGCCCAACGCGACTTCGCGTTGCGCCGCAGCGAGCATCGCACAGGTCTTGCCCACCCCGGCGTTTGAGCCGAAGTAGATACGCAATTTGCCGCGCAAGGCGGCCTGTTCTTCCAGCTGTACCCGGGCCAATAGGGCGTCGGGGTCGGGGCGTTCGTCGTTGAATGCGGGCATAGTCTTCCTGATAAATGCCTGTGGGAGCTGGCGCCAGGCCAGCTCCCACATGAGGTTTAGGGTGCTACACCAGACCCAAGCCGCTGAGCAGCATGTCGATCAACTTGATCCCGGCAAACGGCACCAACACACCGCCCAGGCCATAGATCAACAGGTTGCGATTGAGCAACGCCGCCGCGCCGATGGCCCGGTAAGTCACGCCGCGCAAGGCCAACGGGATCAACGCGACAATGATCAGCGCATTAAAAATCACCGCGCTGAGAATCGCCGAGTTGGGGCTGCTCAGGTGCATCACGTTCAAGGCGCCGAGCTGAGGGTAGGTCGCGACAAACGCGGCGGGGATGATCGCGAAATACTTGGCCACGTCATTCGCCACGCTGAACGTGGTGAGGGCGCCGCGGGTCATCAGCATCTGTTTGCCGACCTCGACCACTTCGATCAACTTGGTCGGGTTGCTGTCGAGGTCAACCATGTTGCCGGCCTCTTTGGCGGCCTGGGTGCCGCTGTTCATCGCCACCGCGACGTCTGCCTGGGCCAGCGCCGGGGCGTCGTTGGTGCCGTCGCCGGTCATGGCCACGAGCTTGCCCTGGGCCTGGTAGTCGCGGATCAGTTGCAGCTTGTCTTCCGGGCGCGCCTCGGCGAGGAAGTCATCCACCCCGGCTTCCACTGCAATCGCAGCGGCTGTCAGGCGGTTGTCGCCAGTGATCATCACGGTCTTGATGCCCATGCGCCGCAGCTCGGCGAAGCGTTCCTTGATGCCGCCTTTGACGACGTCCTTAAGCTCCACCACGCCCAAGGCTTTGGCTCCGTCGGACACCACCAGCGGTGTGCTGCCACGCCGCGACACTTCATCGACTTTGGCCTGCAGCGCGGCTGGGAAGCTGCCGCCCAGGGCTTCGATGTGGCTGCGAATCGCATCCGCTGCGCCCTTGCGAATCGCCCGACCTTCGGGCAGATCGACGCCGCTCATGCGTGTTTGCGCGGTGAAGTGCACAAAGCTGGCGCCCAGGGCGTTGATGTCGCGGGCGCGGATGTCGAACTTCTGCTTGGCCAGCACCACGATGCTGCGGCCTTCCGGGGTTTCGTCGGCCAGGGACGCCAACTGCGCGGCATCGGCCAACTCGGCTTCCTTCACGCCCGGCGCCGGTAAAAAGCTGCTGGCCTGGCGATTGCCCAGCGTGATGGTGCCGGTCTTGTCCAGCAGCAACACATCCACATCGCCTGCCGCCTCGACGGCACGGCCGGAGGTGGCAATGACATTGGCCGACATCATCCGGCTCATGCCCGCCACGCCGATCGCCGAAAGCAGGCCGCCGATGGTGGTGGGGATCAGGCAGACCAGCAACGCCACCAACACCGTGGCGCTGATTACGCTGCCGCTGCCGCTCATGGCCACGGCGAAGATCGAGTACGGGCTCAGGGTGGCAATCACCAGCAGGAACAGCAGGGTCAGGCCCACCAGTAAAATCGTCAGTGCGACTTCATTGGGCGTCTTCTGGCGCTTGGCCGATTCGACCATCGAGATCATGCGGTCCAGGAACGACTCGCCCGGGTTGACGCTGATGCGCACCACCAACCAATCGGACAGCACTCGCGTGCCGCCGGTAACCGAGGAGAAATCGCCACCGGCCTCGCGAATCACCGGCGCCGATTCACCGGTGATTGCGCTCTCATCCACCGAGGCCACGCCTTCAATTACCACACCGTCGAGCGGCACCAGGTCGCCGGCTTCGATCAGCACCACGTTGTCCTTGCGCAATAAGCTGGCTTCCATTGGCAACCAGGCCGCGCCATGACGCGGTTGTTGCAGCAGCTTGGCCAGGGTCTGGCGTTTCATGCCGCGCAGGCTCGCGGCCTGGGCGCGGCTGCGACCTTCGGCCAGGGCTTCGGCGAAGTTGGCGAACAGCACGGTGAACCACAGCCACAAGGTGATGCTGAGGATAAAGCCGCTGGGCGCCTCACCCTTGCCACCCAGGGACTGGAACCACAGCAAGGTCGTGAGGATGCTGCCCAGGTACACGACGAACATCACCGGGTTTTTCCACTGGGCCTGGGGCAGTAATTTCTTTAGCGCATCGACGCCGGCAGTGAGCACGATGCGTCGATCAAACAGAGGTAAACGAGCATTCTTCATGAGGGACATCTCTTACTCACTGACCGCAATAGAGGGCTGACGCGCATCCAGCGCCAAGTTGAGTTGCAGCACATTCACCCGTGGCTCGCCGAGCAAACCGAGGGTGCGGGCGGCGGTGTGGTCGTTGAGCAGTTGCAGCAGTTCGGTTTCGGGGACCTGCCGCAAGCGCGCCACCCGCGCCAGTTGCAGCCGGGCGTTGGCCACCGAGATGTGCGGGTCCAGGCCCGATGCGGATGCGGTGACTGCGTCCACCGGTACCGGTGCACCGGCGGGCAGGCCGTTATCCTGGCGATAGGCGTTGGCGCGTGCGCTGACCTGGTCCACCAATTTTTGGCTGGTCGGGCCCAGGTTGCTGGCGCCGCTGGCGCCTGCGTTGTAGGGCTGCGACACGCTTTTGCTCGGGTCTTGCGGGTCGGCGCCAAGGGTCATGCTCGGGCGCCCATGGAAGTACGTGGGCTTGCTGAAATCCTGGCCGATCAGCGCGGAGCCGATCACCAGCCCGTCGCGTTCAATCAATGAACCCTGTGCCTGAAACGGGAACAACAATTGCGCCGCCAGTGTGGTGAAAGCTGGGTAAGCCAACCCTGTCAGCAGCATGAAAAACACCGCCGAAACCAGTACCGGGCGCAGCAGCCCTTTGAATATCGATTGAGTCGTCATCAACATGTCCTCAGTTGTACGTCTGGCCGGACAGCAACTGCAGTTGCTCCACCAGCGGGCCGAGCGCGAGCGCCGGCAAGAAGGTCAGGCCACCCACCACCAGCACCACGAACACCACCAGCAGCATGAACAGCGGGGTCGCAGTAGGGATGGTGCCGGCACCGGCAGGCACGGTTTTTTTCATCGCCAGGGAGCCGGCCACAGCGAGCATCGGCAGCATGGTGAAGAAGCGTCCGATCAGCATCGCCAGACCAATGGTGGTGTTGAAAAACGGCGTGTTGGCGTTCAGGCCGGCGAAGGCCGAACCGTTGTTGGCGGTGCCGGAGGTGTAGGCGTACAGCACCTCACTGAAACCGTGGGGGCCGAGGTTGTTCAGGCTGGCCATCGTGTCTGGCCACAGGGCGGCGAGGGCGGTGAAACCCAGAATGCTGATCGGGTGTGCGAGCACCGAGAGCATCACCAGTTTCATCTCACGGGCCTCGATTTTCTTACCGAGGAATTCCGGGCTGCGGCCGATCATCATGCCCACCAGGAACACCGTGAGCAGCGCGTACTGGATCAGGTTGATGAAGCCCACGCCGTCACCGCCGAATACGCAGTTGAGCATCATCTGCGCCAGGGGCACGAAGCCGCCCATGGGGGTCAGCGAGTCATGCATGGTGTTGACGGAGCCGGTGGTCGCCGCCGTGGTGGTGGCGATGAACAGGCTGCTGTCGGCGATGCCGAAGCGCAGTTCCTTGCCCTCCATATTGCCGCCGCTTTGCTCAATCGACAGTGTCTGGTTGGCGCCGGCCTGGGTCAGCAGCGGGTTGCCGGTCTGTTCGGCGCCATACACCAGCGCCAGGAAGCCGATGAACATCACCAGGAACGTGCCGAAAAACACCCAGCCCTGACGGCGTTGCAGCAACATGCTGCCGAAGGTGTAGGTCAGCGCCGAGGGGATCAACAACATGCTGAGGATGTGCAGGATGTTGGTCAGTGGTGTCGGGTTTTCGAACGGATGCGCAGCATTCATGCTGAAGAAACCGCCGCCGTTGGTGCCGATATGCTTGATCGATTCAAAGCTGGCGACCGCGCCCACAATCAACTGTTGCTGCGCACCTTCCAGCGTGGTGGCCAAGGCTTGGGAGGCGAAGGTCTGCGGCATGCCTTGCCATACATATACCAGCGCCATGCCCACGCACAGCGGCAGCATTACCCGGTACAGCGTGCGCGTGAAGTCGACCCAGAAGTTACCGATATTGGCGGTGCTTGAGCGGCTCAACCCGCGAATAAAACCTGCGGCGGCAACGACGCCCGAAGTGGCGCCGACAAACATCAGAAAGGTGATGACGGCCATCTGGCTGAAGTTCGACAGGCTGGTTTCACCCGAGTACGCCTGCCAGTTGGTATTGGTAATAAAGGAGGCGGCAGTGTTGAACGCCAGGTCCGGGGTTTGCGCGGCCAACCCCAGTGGGTTGAGCGGCATCACCGCCTGCCAGCGCAGGACGATATAGCCCAGCAACATCATCGCCGCGTTCGACAGCAGCAGGGCCGAACCATAGCGGGCCCAGCCCATGGTCTCCAGTGGATCGACGCCCAGCAGGCGATAGGTCAACCGTTCCGGCAAGGCATGGCGGGCTCCGGTGAACACCCGGGCCAGCCACTTGCCCATCAGCACGGCAAGCGCGGTCATCAACCCCAGGACCAGCGCAAATTCCAGCAAAGTGCTTAACATGTCGTGGCTCCGTTCAAATCTTGCCCATGGCAACAATGGCCATGGCAGTCGCAACAAAAAACACCAGGGAAAGCCCCATGAACATCACGTCGTACATGGCGAACTCCCTAGAACTTTTCAGCGCGAATGAGGGCGTAGCCCAAGTAAGCGAACAGCCCGACGGCACATAAACCGCTGGCGACATAGATGAAGGTCAGTGTGAGCACGGTGTAACTCCCCTTGTTGAATAAGCCGGCGAGGTTAAGCGTTGGCGTATCAAGCTCGGGCACTGATTACAGGCGGCGGTATTAAGACGGTATATAGAAGGTTTTTGCGTGGACGAACGAAAACAAGGGATAGCCCGATGCCGGGGTATCCCTTGAAAGTCTGGGGTTCTGCTGATTTCAGTGATCAGCTTATTTGGCTTTCTTTTTCTTCTCGCCGCGGGTGGCAAGGTGTTCGAAGCAAAACGCGGCGGTGCCGAAGAGTGCAATCATTGACAGGACGAGCATGCCTAAAGTTGAACTTTCCACGATGACTTCCTACGGGTTTTGGGGGTAGGAAGTGACGGTAAAGTGTGCGGCCTTAGTTGCTCAATAGGGACGACGTAATCGTTATGGCGAATGGGCAATCTATACGTATTCTTTACGCGAAATCGGTCGCCGCATCTTTTATATCGAACGCGTTCCAGCAGCGGGAGCTGGCTTGCCAGGGATGGCAGCCACTCAGCGTGGCTGACACACCGAGGTGCCAGCATTGCCGGCAAGCCAGCGCCCACCTTACAAGTTACGACTATGCCGATAGTCGCTGACAGCCTCATACACGGCCTTGCGCAGCCGGTTGATACCGCCAATCGGTCGATGCGCCTCCAGCCCGAACCAAGGGTTGAACGATTGGTTGTCGCAAGCGAGGTTCAAGGCCGGCGTGTCGAAATCCTGTGCGGGGATGTTTACCTTGGCCACCGTTTCATAAGGCGCGTCGCTTTCCTTCCATTCGATACTGGTGTCTTCGATTGGCATGAATTTCTGCGGGTTCTGCCGCTGAATCTGCAACACAAAACACGCCGGCACTCGGTCGGTGGACAGTTGCTGATTCAAGGCGCTGCGCAGGAAATTCGGCAGGTCCTGATTCTGCTTTGGCAGCACATAGTCCGGGCAGTTTTGCGGATCGGGTGCCACGCGGAACTTGGCATTCGCCGCGCCAAACTTGTAGGGCGAAACTGAAAAGTAGGTGGTCTGCGTCGGGCTGGCCGGGGGGGGCGCCAGGGTCGCCAGGGCAATAAACAAGTGGCGCACCTGCCAGCTGCGTGGGTCGAGGTGGGGGAAGAACGCGAGGACTTTCTTGCCATCGGCCTGGGCGCCAATGTTCTGCGCATACTCCGCTACGTCGCTGACAAAGAAGTTCGGGTGGCTGAACATCACAAAGTCTTGCTCGGTGCGTGTTTGCTGGTCCGCCATCAGCTGTTTGCCCGGAACATCCAACAGTTTGATTGCCATGCCGCGCGCATCACGGATGCTGTCGAACTGCGGATAGGCGTTGCCGTTGGACAAGCGCATGAGCGCCTGCCAGGTCTTGCCCGGTTCGGCGAAAACGCCCTGGCGCAAGGCCGGATCAAGGTCCTTCAGCACACTGACTTCGGCCTTCACGCAGCCATGCGCCTTGGCGTGGGCGTCACGCAGGTAGCGGGTGCCTTCGCGGTGCTGGTCGACGATACGCACCGCCGTCTGAATGATGCCCTGGCTCATGGCCGCTTCACCGGGCGGGACCTGCTCGTCGGGTGACACCGGGCCACTGTGTTGCCAGGCAAACCAGGCCATTGCCAGCAGCCAGCCCAACAGCCCCAGGCCCACCAGCCACAACAGGGTTTTACCCAGAAAAGCGCCGAGGCGCAGCCACAGACGCACAAGCAGCGAAGGTTGTTTGTATTCAGATCGGATCATCATGGCAGTTGTTGCTCCAGCGGGCCGCCCAGCACTTTGAGGTATTCCAGCAGCGCCCAGCGTTCCTGCGGCAGCAAGGTGCGGCCGATCACGCCATTGCCACGCTTGCCGTCACGGAATTCGTGACCGCTGTTGTGGTTGCCGGTGATGGTGGTGTCGAACACAAAGGCATTTTTGAACGCCCCGGTCTCAAAGCCCAGGTGGCGCGGGTCGTAGTTGAACGTGCCTTTATAAAAGGTGGTGCTGCGCTCGTCCTGAGGCGAGAGCAATTGGAAAATCGTCGGCACCGAGCCGTTATGCAGGAACGGCGGGGTGGCCCACACGCCGGCCAATGGCCGCGCCTTGTACGCGCGCAATTCGCGCACGCCAATGGGCAGGCCGAACCCGTCCAGGCTGGGGCGCTCGGCCGGGGTCACTCCGGCCGCGCGGTAGGCGTGGTCCTCGACAAAGGCGGTGACGTAGGCGAGGCCCTGGGCAACCGACATTTTGTGCAGGTCCAGCGGGGCGCTTGGCTTGGGGTGCAACTCGACGTTGAGTGTGGCCAATTCCGCCGCGTCCCATTGCAGGGCGCTGAGGTCGTAGCGTTGATCGGCGATGTTATTGGCGGCGCCGGGGTCGGTGCCAATGTAGTCCACAGGCAGCATCTTCAGTTGCTGCACCGGGCGACCATTGACCTGACTGACGGCGGGCACATGGCAACCGGCGCAGTTCTCGGCGAACAATGCACGGCCTTGGGCGGCGAGGGGCTTGTCGATGGCCCCGAACAGGTCCTCCGGCCAGGTGGGTGGTTTGAGGCGTTGCAGGGTCTCCTCGATTCGGTTGAGGTCACGCACCCGTACGCTTGACGGGTAGCGCGCGTCGCCCTGAAGAGGCTGGCCGGCGCTGTCGAAGAAATCCAGGGTGGCGCCCACACCAAGGGCTTCACCGATATTGCGCGCCATGGGTTGCTGGGCTGAGCCGTTCCACTGCACCCAGTCGAAGGTCCAGATATCCCACAAGTGTGGGTAGTCCACCGGCGCATTGGCGACGCGATAGTTTTCCGCTGAAATGGCGTCGCCGAAACTGGCATTGGCGATGCGGCCAAACGCATCGGTGCGCCCTGGTCCTTCTTCGGTGGGGTAGAGGCCGCGGTGTGTGTCGTTCCAGGCAACGCGCAGGAATTGGTTCAGCGATGCTTTGAAGTCCTGACGCAATTGTTGCTTGTTGTGCTCGTCATAGTCGTGACCGAGCACGCTGTGGGCGAAGCGGTCGAACTTCCACGGCAGGTAATAGGTGGCGGCAAGACTGGCCACCAGGGCTTGACCGAAACTGCCGCCACGCAGGGTCGGCACGCTGGAGGGCAGCACGTGCTGAGCGGAGCCACCGTCGATGCGCAGGGCCTGGTTGTTGACGTGCAATTCGCCGGTGTGGCAGGCGGCGCAGGTGATATCCAGGTATTCAACACGACTGCCGGCGTTCTGGTGCCGCGCGAAACCTACCGGCAGGTTGCCGGGGTTCTGCGCGGTAGGAACTTGCTTGGGGTCGACCAGGAAACCGAAGCGCGCGAGGTATTCGGGCGTGGCAAACCGCTGCGCCGAAAACGGCAGTTCCAGTGCGGTAAACCAGTCGTAATGCAGGCCTTTTACCTGGGTGCCCTGGGGCGTGAAGTAATACGTCTGGCGATCAGCCGCACTCCATTGATCCTGGTAGTGCACCTGCTCCACGGGCACGTAGTCCGGCAGCTTGGGGTTGACGGTGTAATAGAGCACCACGGTGAGGGCAATGCCCAGCACCGCCAGTATCAGGAGTAAAACACGGGAAAAAATGCGCAAGATAACTATCCTTGTCGAGTTGTAGCGTTGTTATGCCACTACGCCATAAGTGCGGCAAGTGGCCATGAGCCTTATGAGAGGCGGTCCCGCGATCCGTCGCGGACGTCCATCATGAATGAAAATGCTTTTAAACACGTGAACTTATCGGAAGTTTCCTGCTCACATGCCGGTAGCCATTGGTCGTGGCCGCCTGATAAGCTCGCGACTTTATTCGAATGCCCTATTGGCGCATGAACAAGGAAATAGCATGAAACAGCATCGGTTGGCGGCGGCGGTGGCCCTGGTTAGCCTGGTACTTGCGGGTTGTGATTCGCAGACCAGCGTAGAGCTGAAAACCCCGGCGCAAAAAGCTTCCTACGGCATCGGCCTGAACATGGGCAAAAGCCTTGCTCAAGAAGGCATGGATGACCTGGACTCCAAAGCGGTAGCTCAGGGCATCGAAGATGCCGTTGGCAAGAAAGAACAGAAGCTCAAAGACGACGAGCTGGTTGAAGCGTTTGCCGCACTGCAAAAGCGTGCTGAAGAACGCATGACCAAAATGAGCGAAGAGTCGGCAGCCGCCGGCAAGAAATTCCTTGAAGAAAACGCCAAGAAAGACGGCGTAGTGACCACAGCTTCCGGTCTGCAGTACAAGATCGTGAAGAAGGCTGATGGCGCTCAGCCTAAGCCGACCGACGTGGTGACTGTTCACTACACCGGCAAGCTCACCAACGGCACTACCTTTGACAGCTCCGTGGATCGCGGTAGCCCGATTGACCTGCCGGTCAGCGGCGTGATCCCGGGTTGGGTCGAAGGCCTGCAACTGATGCACGTGGGCGAGAAGGTCGAGTTGTACATCCCGTCCGATCTGGCCTACGGCGCGCAGAGCCCGAGCCCGGCGATTCCAGCCAACTCCGTGCTGGTATTCGATCTGGAACTGCTCGGCATCAAGGACCCAGCCAAGGCTGAAGCCCCTGACGCGCCTGCTGCTCCGGCTGCCAAGAAGTAATCGGCACCTGAACACACGACGCCCCGTTTCGACGGGGCGTTGTCGTATCTGGGGTATGGCAAAATTGCGCCAATCAAACCTGATGCAAATCCAAACGAACCCCTGCAATCTGAAACAGTCTGATATAAGACTCGAGCACGGGTAGCCGCACCGAAGCGCCAAGTCAATGAAATCTTGGGTTTTTTTTATGTGCGCAAAAAACGCCCGATCTGACTGAAAGCCTTGTAGTCCGTGGCTTTCAGCCGATAAAACAGGCTCTGTTCACAAGGTTATCCACAATTTGTGTGGATAACCTTTTATGTCGCCTGGAACTGGAGTGACGCATGAAACCACCTTTCAATTTCACCCGCTTCCTGCCCATGGCTGCGCGCTTGTTGGGCCGTGGGCGTTTACCGACCCTGCTGTTCGCGGTCGCCGCCAAAGGCTCAAGCCAAGGCAACCGGCTGGGTAATCTCAAGGATGACCTCAAGCTGCTCCAGGCCCTGTGCCTGGCTTACTGGCGCGGAGAGTACCGGGCGATCAGCCCCAAGGCGTTGATCTCGGTGGTGGCGGGGTTGATGTATTTCCTCAGCCCGATCGATGCGATCCCGGACTTTATCCCTATGTTCGGCATGCTCGATGACATCGCTGTGCTGGCATGGGTCATGAAGACCTTGAACGGCGAGCTGAGCGCCTTTCGCGCCTGGCGCGACGCCCAGCGCCCGGAAAAACTCGCCGTGGTTGAGCGACTGCCTGCGACGGCTGCGCTGCTGACCCAGGAAAACCCACAAAAAAATTGATGACTCTTATATCCCCTGCGACCTTTGCGGCTGTTAGGATTACACTTCTAAGGAAAGAACTTACTTAGTAAGTGTTGTAATCCTACGGGGCAGTCATGGATATTCAGATAATTTCACGCAATGGCGAGCCCGAGTATGCGGTGTTGCCATGGGATCAGTACCAGGCGCTGCTAAAAGCTGCCGGTCAGCCGCAACCCACGCTCGCTTCTTCCCCCGCCGCACCCCTCGCGATTGACCAGGGCCTGCGCCCGCTCGCAGACCTGAGCAGCCTGCGTGAAGCCAAGGGCCTGGCCATCGAAACCCTGGCCCGCACGGTGGGTATCAGCCCGTCCTATCTTGGATTGATTGAACGTGGTGAACGCCAGCCGGATGCCGCCATACGCCGCAGCCTGGCCTGGGAATTGGGCGTTGCAGGTTGGAGGGATGAATCTTGAGCCTACGAATCAGTCGTCAACACTGGGATGGGTTACTCAACGAACTGGACCAGGCGCGCCGCCAGCGCCATCTGCTGACCTACCGCGCGCTGCTGGAGCGCCTGCAGTTCCCCACGCCGGCGATGCAGACGCTGGCCGCGGCCCTTGAACACCTGGCCGCACTGGACGCCAAGGCCGAGCAGCCATTGCGCAGCTCGCTGGTCATCAGCCAGGGCGCCAGCCGCTTGCCGCGTACCGGCTTCTTTGAGTGTGTGGAGCGCCTGGGGCGTTTCAGTGGGCCATCCGATGGTGTGGCGGCGGCATCCTGGCATGCCTCGGAAGTGGTGCGAGTGTTCGAATACGAGTACCCGGAATCCGCCGAGGCTTAAAGCGGCTGGGGCACGCTGTCCATGCTGTCGATGACATGAATGCTGTAACCGGCCACATCCTTGGCGTGGTGCTTGGCCTGTGAGGCCAGCTCCGCCAACTGGCTGGCATCCAGTTGTCCACAGGCCTGTGGATACAAATGCACCACACCGATCGACAGCGACAACAAGGCGAACTCCTGGCGCACGCCCTGGCGGTTCAACGCCACGAAGCAGCCGGCGTCGATGTGTTCGGTGCGATAGAAGCGCCGGCATTGGGTGTGGAAATCGTCCAATAACTGGTTGAGCCGCTTGCGCCAATCCTGCGGGCCCAGCACCAGTAAAAAATCATCCCCGCCGATATGGCCGACAAAGTCGCGGCTCGGGTCGACCCGGTCGTTCAGGCACTGCGCCAGGCACAGCAACACTTCATCGCCGCGCCCGTAGCCATAGATATCATTTTACGGGTATGATTTGTGAAAAGCAGGGATGGCCTGCAAGGCACGAATGACAGGGGTTGAGGCAAAAATGACCGTCGAGCAATTTCAAAGACCAGCATACATCTATTGCCGGTACTCGTCAGAAATGCAGTCTCAAGGTGACAGCCTGCGTCGTCAATTCCAGCGTTGCAATGAGGCCATCAAGAAGCACAATCTCTATGTCAAAGAGCGAATCACTGATGAAGCCTTCTCAGGGTTTCACGGTGACAACCTCATCAATGGCAAGCTCAAAGACTTCATTGACCGGGCAATTGCTGGTGACATTGAGAAAAATGCTTTTCTGATTGTTGAGAACCTTGACCGGATTACTCGTCTCCAGCCATCCAAAGCCGTCAACGTCATCACACAAATTCTTTCTTCTGGTCTGGAAATATATCAAACCTCGCCAGAATGCTTGTTCACGTTCAAGAACAAGAAAGATGAAGCGATGACCATCATCATGATTACTCTCTTTGCTCAAAGGGCACATGAAGAGAGTGATACAAAATCCTATCGTATCAAAGAAGCGTGGATTTCACGTATCGAAAGAATTTTGAAGGGTGAACAAAAGATTCTGATGGATAAGCCGCCATACTGGCTAGATGTTGTTGAGAAAGATTTTGATGTAAATGGAAAGACCAAAAGATTGAAGTGCTATCAGGTGAATCAAACCCGCACTGATGAAGTGTTGTTGATTCTTGAATATCTCAAATCTATGGGTATCAAAGAATCTTGCAAGATGATGAATGCTGAATCTGTTGGCAAAAAATGGACTGTGAAAGCTGTTCAAAGGCTCTTGCAAAGCAAAACATTGTACGGTGAGTTAGATTTAAAGCTGTCTGTACGTGAAGACGGTAAGAAAGAACTTCAAAGCCGTGGTTTGGAAATGCCACAAATCTATCCAGCCATTATTTCTAAACCGGATTTTGATGAGATTTTAGAGTTAATCAAGATTCGTGCTAGTGGCCGTGGTGGTGGTAGAAAATCTACTCAATTTCATAACATATTCTCGAAAATTCTTTTCTGTGCCCATTGTGGCGGTGCGTATAGGTATATGCACAAACGAGAATATAGCTATCTTGTCTGCTATAACAGTGAGGTTCATACGTGCAAGTATGAAAAGGTTTTGAGCCTCCGATTCTATGATGTTCAAAACGCCATACTGGCTTACGGTGGGTATTTTGATTTCAATGTGCTATTCAAAGGTGTAGAGCTTAAAGAATACGCTGCTGATATTACCGATAAGCAAGCTGAGCTTGACGCAAAACGGGAAGCATTCAGCAACATGTTCAACAGTATCATGCTGAAAAACAACGGCATTATCAGTTCTATGTATCAAAGTTCCCTTGACATGACTGAAAGAAGCATTGAAGAGCTTGAAAAGGAAATTGAAGCTCTTAAACAGAAAGACATACTTAACCCTAGCAAGAGAATTAAAGCCAATGGCGGGGCTTTATTGCTTGACCCTGCTTTACTCTCTACGGCTTTTGGTCGAGCTAAATTGAATGCCCATTTGAAAAGGATGGTTGAAAGAATTGAGCTGTCCCACAATAAAGTCACAAACGATGGCTATAACCTACTTAGGATTAAATTCATTGGTGTTGAGACTGTGTTAGAAATTAAATTTCAGGGAACCAAAAGAATTTTTGATGATGGTGGTCAGGATTTCAGTAAAATTTTTGATGATGATTCAGATGGGTTCATTGATGAAGAAGAATGGAATAAACAATCATCAATGCTCAATGATATGTTTTAGATTCACACTGTCAACGGTCAAACCCGATTCAGAGTCATCTGGAAGCTTGTAATCACCTCAGAAGCTTCCAGATGAGCTTGTTTTAGCCTTTCTCTCGGTCATTGAAACAACGCCAGCAAACCCTGAATACGCCTTTTGAATCTACCCTTCTGCTAAATCATTCGATACAGGTTATCGGCCAGCCTGCTTGCCTTAAAGCTCGTTCGGGTCATCATCCTGACGCTACGAGCTACTACGAGCTACTACGAGCTACTACGAGCTACTACATTAATCAAAATATCGACCAAACCACTAGCCCTGTTGGGTGCTACTACCTGCTACTACTTCCTACTACTAAAAACTATTTGCTACTACTTGCTACTATTTCGTAGTAGGAGGTATTGCTTTAGTTTTTAAGTACGCTATCTTGAAGGTATAAAGTAAGAAAACAAACAAACAAACAAACTTAAGGAAGAAAAAATATGACATTTCAAATGAACAAGCTCGCTCAAGCCATCGCAAAGGTTTACGGTAAAATTATTGCTGTGATAGGTGGTAAAGGTGGTTCTCTTAAAAGTACAACCACTCAGAACCTTGGTGTTGCTTTGACTTCACAAGGTCACAAAGTGATGATTATTGATTTTGACCCACAAAAGACAAATTATCTCTGGTGGGTATTGCGTGACAAGAATTTTATCAAGCAACAAGCAAAGCTTGCTGAAAAACTCGCTGAGTTGAAAAAGCAAAAAGAAGAGACTGGCAAAGTGTTCAATCCTCTCATGGCTCGTAACATTGCTAAACAAGCGGCTGAATACAACAAGATGAGAAGCTTGAAAGTAATCGCAATGAACCCAGCTAATATTGACTGGAAAGAAGTTGAAGCCTTGAAGTCTGAGTATGACTACATCATCTGCGACACATCTGGTCACTTGGAATTCATCGGCACAACCAAAGACTTGATTAAAAAGTCAGACATGGTGCTTGTCCCATTCAACAATTCTATTGATGATTTCAACGTAAGACTTGACGTTAAAGAAACGATTAAAAGCTGTGGTGAAATCAAGGCTAAGGTTTATTCATTGGTCATTGACATGAACGAAAAACAAAATGCAAAAGGTATTGCACAAAAGCTTCTTGCTAACGTTGCAGACACAATGCCAATTGCCCCTGTGAAGCTCTACAAGCGTAGTAGCTGGTTAGATGTAAAATACAGCGGCTGGGGTGTGATTGAAGGTAAGAAAGACAAAGTTGCAACAAAGCAGTTCCTTGATTTTGCTGATTTTGTGACCAGTGAACTTAACATTGCGAAAGCAGCATAAGGAGAATTTATTATGACAAAGACTTTTGACCTAGACGACATTAACGCTCTCCTTGGTGGCGAGCTTGAAAGCAACACTGCAAGAATCGCTGTAAATGAAGTGAAAGAAGCTAACAAAGAAATCGTGGTCGGCAATGAATCTTCTATTGAAGCCAAAATTGCTGAACTGACTGAACTCAAAAAGACAGCTTCCACCAGCTACATTGGTAAAGGCAACATTACCATGTCTGAAAAATCATCTTTGGCCGCTAAGCGTGGTGAGTTGATGTTTCTTCTGGATGACAGGAAGCCGAAGGCCAGCACCATGAACATGTATTACATGATGGTCGGTGAAGAACTGCTTTACCTAGCCAGCCAGAACCCTGAAATAGCTCAACTGGTGAAGAATCTCGGCATACCCAAGCCATGAAACTGAACCACCTCAAAAGCCCCGTGATAGGGGTTTTTTTGTGCCCGTAGTAAATGGTAGTAGCACGTAGTAGGAAGTAGTAGTTGGTAGTAGCACCTAGCAAATACGGGCGTTCTATGCCGATTTACCCCTTCACCGTAGCAGCTACTATGCGGTAGTAGCGGGTAGTAGGACAAGCCATGAGCTACCCCAAGACGCTACGGCCTACCCTTTGGTAGTAGCTCGTAGTAGGTGATAGTAGGAGGTAGTAGCCAGTGGTAACGCCTACCGTGAAAAGCTACCAGATAGGGCCGGGTAGTAGCTCGTAGTGCGAGGTAGTAGCTGATAGTAGCTAGTAGTAGGGGCCAGTGAATACAAGGCTGGTATGGGTGTAGAGCAACACGGCCTAGCAAATTTCAGGCAAAGAAAAACCCCTGATGGGGTTGTGTGTTGTTACTTGAACATGTGCATTGGTACAGTCATCTCACCTATCTCATACCAGTATGGCCCCCTGTCAGTCGTTACCTGATACTGGATAGCCGTTCTAACTGGTGTTTGTATTACCTCGACAATGAACAGCTTTTTAATTCTGCATCGCATGTCTTGTATTTCAGTGACTTGTTTTTTGTAGATGGTTGGATATGATTCAGAAACCCTGTGAAATACGTTCAATTCTTCAAACTTACTTTTCAGTTCATTTGCGAATTTATTGATAATCATTTGTTCTATATTTTTTGCTCTACTCATTGCATTCCTCTTTGTTATTGATTTGTTTTTCGCTTTTATCACCAGATGCTTTTGACCTACCTAAAAGCCCACTGATTAGATTAGGTAATACTCAACTGGGTTCTCAGTGAAGACGTGAAGCTTCGTGATAGCTTCATAATTCACTTCTAAGCCGTGTCTTGTTCGTCTGATGAAGTTAATGCTGAACTGAACAATTGGGCTTTCAAATGACCTGTATTCATCAATGTGTTTAACAATTTCATCGTCAATTGACTTGATGGCGTGGGCTGGTGCGTTCAATTCTTTGAGCTTGTAAGAAACCATCAGTCTAAATTGCTTGATGACTCTCAATTCATTTACTTTGTCTTTATTCATGATAAATCAGTTATTGTTCTATTCATTCTCGCACAAAGTAACCATTCGTCAATGATGTTTAAATAAAATAGGGTATTCATATTGTATAATAAGAATTAAGTGGTATAACTTAGTAAAGAGGATAAATTAAATGATAACGAATAAATTACAAAGACTAGTATTAACCATTTCTTTGATGATGGCTGCTTCATTCGCTTGTGCAAATTCTGAGAGAGTGACTGTTATCAATCCAGCATGTGTAGACACAATATATGCTATTGATGATGCGTTGACTGCTGCTCATGCCAAGGGTGAATTCTTGAAGATTAACGTTGTTAAGAATGAGCCAGTAATGAATGAATCTGAAATGTGTAACATAAACCTAGATGTTGATGTGAAAGATAGAGCGGAAGCGGAAATGCTTCAAAGTCAATTTAGAGCGTATATGACTGCTAGATTGGAAATTAAGATGGGTGAAGCAGTATTTACAGATAGTAAATAATCGCTTATTTGTTATAAATGTTGGTTGACTTTAATTGCTATAGGGTATTCACATGGTATAATAATATTATATAAACAATATAAGGAAATCATGAAGAAGTCATTAACTGCAATAGCATTAGCATTACCTCTATTAGCTGTTTCAACTCTAACATTAGCTGATTATCAAATAAGAATTGCAATGGAGACTCCGCAAGGTGGTTCATTGCCTCAAGGTTCTATAACGTTCGGTAACGGCGGGGCAGTGACGCCACCAGTAGAACCATCAGAGCCAGCCATAGAAGACCCATTTGAACCAGTGAACCCAGCATGTGACCCGTGGGCTGTAGGCTATCCGGGTAACAGCACTGGTAAAGATTATGATTTTGGAAGTTGGTACAACAATGAAGCTCTTGGTCTTGAATACCATTCTTGTAAATTGAAACCAGTTTCTAAGCCAAAGCTACTAGCAAGATATGCTAGTACAATTCCTAGTTATAAAGATGATTGCAATCCAAACGATTTGAAAATTAACAAAAGACTGTTCAAGCCAGCATGTTCAGCATATGGTGCTGGAATTCTTGAGTTTTACTATCAAGTGACAGGAACTGAGCCAAGCAATTATTCATATACACAATATGATGTAGCGGTAACGTTAGAATCTAAATGGCCATTCACTATGAATGACATAGATAGAATAGAATTTGATGGTGTTACTTGTAATAACCTTAGATTTTGGAAGCACCCTATGACGGGGGCTGTGTTTACAGGTATTGTTGTGTGTGATTCTAATTTTACATACGGTCAGCTAAAAGGTAAAATGGATAAACAAATTATGGTAGAGATTTACGGAAAGTGAAATATAAAGAACAAACCTTCTATCGAAGGTTTATTTTTTTGTCTTGAAGGTTGGCTTGCTGGCTAACGTGTGCTTCATTTCCTGTTTGAAATCAAATGACGTTATAGAGTTGTGCAAGTATTTCTGTTCTTGTTCAGTTACGCCATCTGGTGTGAGCAAGAATTCTAAATCACCCATGCAAAGCTCAATCTCATGTTCTACCTTCGCTACATAACCTTTACCGTCAATCACCGCCACACAATGAGCGTCTGCAACAATGAACGTCACGTTCAATCCAGAATCGGTTTTGATGGTAGTCACCTTGTTGATTACAGAATCGTTCAAATCAACGCTGAATTTGTTCAAGACATGCTTCAAGTAATCTAGCTCTGTGCCAGCCGTAGCAAGGGTGAAAACGGTGTTGATAGCTGACAAAGCCCTAACGTTGTTTTTCGTCGTGTTCATGGTTCTGATGCCCCACGCCGCTAGGTTGAATAAAGAACTGTTCACAACCTTTGGAAGCACGGTGATGAGGTTGTGGTCTGTGTATTGATACCCGTGGTAAGCAACCGCTAGGAAGAGGTGGTAAATCAACGGATTCTGTTTGTAGCTGGTGAGATAGTCATATTTGCTCTGTGGGGCTTTCTGCCACGGCGAGACGTAAGCGTATTTGCTGGTGGACTTCTTGTATTTGTCTTTCCCGGCAAGGCTGCTGTGGCTCTCAAAGACGCTGAGCAGTGGCTTAGGAATGAAGGCGGTGCCATTAGGATTAGCAGTGAGGTATTTATCAGTAGCTTCTACGAGCATTCTAATGTCTTGTTCAAGCATTTCATCTAATAGAACGATGTGTGATTTTGGTTGAGTGTTTGAATTCATGGTTTCCTAATTTTGGTTTATATCTTAATTTTACCATTTGTATTGTTTATTGCAATTGTCAGGTTGGCAGGCACAAAAAAACCTTCGTTAGAAGGCTTGATTGAAATTCAAGATGTTTTAGCAACCGCCAGTGAATTCATAGGTAAGGTAAAAAACGTTTTGATTCAAATTGTTTAGAATTATATTCAATTTATTAGCGTTTTTAGCTTTGCATGTCTCATCAAATGATTTTCTAGCAAGGTAAGCATGAGCTATACATTTCTTTTCAGAGCTTGCGTTGAAAAATAATCCACCAAACGTGGCATCTGGATATTGTTCAATTTGAGCTTTGGCACTAATAGAGTTGTGTTCTGTTAAGCATGACTGTTCTTCAGAGAATTCAGTTTCAGCACTTCCACCCTCCACAATAGGGGGAACAACAACGATTGGTGTTGGTGGTAAACCAGTTCCGTCGCCAGCTTTGACAAATCTAACGCTGCCGTCAGGTAAAGCCCCGCTAACTGAATTGATGCTTTGAAGGGGGAGGTGATAAGTGTATGACGCTTGTGTTGTGCTAGCCATGATTGTGATTAATGTGAATGTTAGTAATTTTCTCATATGTTTCCTTTATTGATAGTTAATTGTTAATTGTTAATTGCTTGTTATAATATTGCCTATTTTTTGATTGAATTAATTCTTCTCAACTTTGAAAAAAGCAATCGTCATTTTAACATCGGTCAAAGGGTTTCTATCCGCTGTGTATGGCGGTTGAATTGGATAATGTAAGCTGGCAGCTTCACACGAATAGGTTAAAGTGAGGCTGGTTCCGGCTTTGTCCCATATGCCTATTGATTTACTTGTTAAACTACAATCGCTTGATGTGTTGAAATACCCACTCTTAACGACAATCGCTTCAGGGTGATGGAAAGTATTCTCAAAGTGTGGTGTGAGCCCCAAATACCTGTAAACAACTGTGCCTGCTTGTGCGTTAATAAAAAAGCAATTTGTTGTCATGTCACCGCATGACAAAGGTGAACCAGTAAGGTTTGGGTTGCTGAAACTGAATGTGTTAGTAGAATTGTTACCGGCACCCATAGAAACTGTGTAAAGAAGAGTCTTGGTGTCCTCTACTGGCTTTTCTGGTTCTACTGGAACTTCAGGTTCAACTGGGGTTTCACCACCACCATTGTTGCCACCATCTGTTGGTTTAACAAAGCTAATTGTGCCATCAGGTAATGAACCGCCAAGCTTTACTTCTGTTGGTACATAAATAACGTAACTAGCTTGAACTGTTGCAGAAGCGAGCAATGTTAATGCGAATATTGTAGTGATTGTGTTTTTCATAGTAATTAAGAAGTTATTTATTATAGTATTACATGTAAATATCATTTAATCAAATGAAAATACTATACATATATTATGTTTAGACGCAAAAAAACCTTCTGTTGAAGGTTTTGTTGTTTAATTAATGATTAGAATATGACAGATTCTTTTATCATCTGCTGAATTGACATTTCACACCTTCTAGTCATTTCAACCGCTCGGGCTTTTTCATAAGGGTTAATCAAGAACTTAGCTAATGAATGAAATTCAGTTTCTTCCAACATTATTTTCACTAAGTCGCCATGCTTAGAATAGCTTCTTTTCACAGCTTTGATGGTGTCAGCTCTGTTGAGAAATAAAGCTTCTTGAAGGATGGTTTCAACGCCATCCAAATAATGGTTGAAGTTGTTTTCAATATAGATGTTGATTACTTTTTCTACTGCTGAAAAAATATCGTGAGCGTATGAAACTGTGAAATCGATTCTGTTGACTTGTTCGGTAATTCTTTTGGCTGTTAAAGCTCCTGTGTCGATGTTGTGTAGGACTAGATACATAATGCACCTTTTGTTGTTTGTTACTATTACTATAATACTAAATTAACATCTGTAAAGGTCTTAGATGTAAATAAGTTGATATTCAACTATTAAAGGCACAAAAAAACCAGCATGTGCTGGTGATTATATTGATAACTTAACGTCATTTGTGGTGTATTAATATTTGTTTCTTGCTTTTAAAGTAGTGGACACTGTTTCTATAATTAAAAAAGGCGACGAACAGACTATTATCTATATATGAGTCAGTTGTATTTCTATCGTTTTCATTACTATATTTGAAGGTAGTGGTTAAGTCTTCAAAGATTTTAGTAAGGTCGCTTTCTAAACCACAATATAGCCATTCTGGATGAGGTTTAGATGTTAGGAATTCATAGTTGATGAATAATGAAATGGCTAGGTTTTGCAAGGCAATTACTCTATATGGGTCTTTACCAGAAGCTTTAAAGGATTTGTGCTTGAAATTGATATAAAGCTTATAATCTTCATTGCTCAATAAGAATGTTGGAGCGTTCCTTACAGCTTCTTTTGGTTCGTCGAATTCAGAAAAATCGAAGGTATCGAAATTACCAATTTTCTTTATTTTAGTTTTAGCCTCTTCCTTGGTGACAAAATCCGTCAACATTGGAATGTCTTCACTAGGTTTACTTGGCTCAGTGAAGTCAAAGTCATCAATGTATAAATCTGCTGTTGATTCGATTTCTTCCATGTTCGACGTTTCGTCTAATTCATCGAAGTTAAAATCATCAGACGTTTTATCATTTATCTTTTCCGGGTTTTTAACAACTTCTATGTCGTCCATCCAGCTAAAATCATCATTGTCATTCGTGATTGATGGCTTGTGCTGAATAGTGAGTTCACCATTTTCAAGCTCTGCAAATTCAAAGTCGTCATTGATTACTGGAATTGTTTTTTTGTCCAAGAGCTTGTTGGTTAATATCAGTGGTACGGCTTTGTCTATCAGGTCAGTATATCTCCTGATAAAAGATGTGCGTTCAGGCTCGGTAGGGCCAATCTTCTCACTTCCAAATATTGTGAAAAGCTCATTGAGCTGCCCATTCATCAAGGTAGTAAATTTTTGGCTTCCTAATAGATAAAGATTGTTCTTTAATGAAGTTCCAAGGTGGTTTAAGACTGTTTGTCTAGTTGCAGCAACTTTCTCATTGTAAACAAAGTGACCAGATGGTGAATAAAAGTCAAAGGTCTTTTTTTCAAAGGTTAGTGATATAATAAATGTCTTTTGCATTGTTATCCTCTTGATAATTGTTTGATTAATTCTTCCTCTTCCTCGGGGCTATTCACAAATAGCTCAGGTAAGATAAATTCTTCTGGCACTAAGTCGCCTTCCATAAAGCTGAAATAGTCTTTTGCTGATAGACCAGACATTTCTATTGCATCTTCTGTTGTGTAGTATTCTTTATTCATATTGAATTCCTCATTGGTTTAGTGGTTGATTTGTTTTTGTTATCATCGTTAGCTGGTTTCTTGTAAGAATGCTTAGTAGCCAAAGGTGCAGGCTCAACCTTTTCAGGCTCAGGTTTGCGGAAAACATCGTAGACGTTATCTTTCTTTAACTGAGTGTCAATTCTGGTCTTCATTGACTCAAAGCATTGTTGTGACTGACGCATAGCTTCGACTATTAACAATGGGTCTTTCTTGAAGGCAGGCATTGCCCAGCCAAGGTTATAGGCGTCTTCGTTGGCGTTGTAGGCTTGCTGCTGCTCGTTCTGGTCAAGTCCATAGTGTCTAACGAGCTGTTGAGCCGCTACGTTCACAAGAAGCTCTTCAAAGCCCCTGTGAGCATTGTCTATGTGATAGTCGTTCAATGACTGACGGTTGAGTTTTGTAAAATGTCCCTCTGCATGAGCGTCTTCATGTGCCGCTGTCGAAATGGCTTGCAGTGGACTCTTGAAACTTTCATCTTCTGGTAGATGAATTTCATTTTTTCCAACTAAGTAATAAGCTTGAAACCCACCTCTTATGACAGGAATGTCTATGGATTTAAGGTGAGAGTCCCTGAACGTTATGAGGTCTTCATTGTTGATAGCATTGAATTGAGGCTTCTTGAATTCTTCCAGCCATTTGATACGTGGGTCAGGCTTGTCTTCGTGCTTCCATTCAAGCTGGTCGATGTTGAAGACGGTGACGGTCTTAGCGGCTCTACGCCAGAAGTGTTGCGGTTCGCCATTGGTGTCTAGGACGGGCTGAACAGCACCAGATTCAGAAGTGGTTTCAATGGCCTTACCCTTCATGCCGAAACGCTGGATGATAGGGGTTCCCTTGGTGCCTTTTGGCATGGCAAACCCTGTGTTGATAGCGTCGTTAAAGCTCATGTAGAGCGGGGCTTTAAAACCTCTTGCAGACGTGTCATCGATCAAGAGAACCTGATTTTCATTGCCATACACATAACCCGTCTTAGGGTTCTTGCCGTTGAGCTGAAACACCGGGTCTTGCCAAGGTGGTATGCCTGAACGGTCGTTGGTTTCTAAACGCTCAATGAGACGTTCACCAATCTTGATGAAAAGCTTCTCTGTTTCACCAGAAAATTGAATGTCATTTTTTTTGTATTTACCTTCTTTGTATTCCCCCGGCTCAAACACTATGTCACTGTGTTCCTGTTTCATCTTTGGTGCTGATTCTTCTTGAATTAGCAAGCTGAGTGATGAAGCTTTGTTTTCGATGTTCCATTCAATATCTGGTGAGTGAATGTCAGTGAATTTTAAGTCTGTTGGTTCAAAGTAGGTCAATCCACTACCTATATCTACTCTCCATTCATTTTGAAATTCAGAAAATTTAATCAAATTCTTGAAGGTATGTTCATGACCAGCTAGTGAGGATTTGAATTTTTGAAGGGCATAGGCTGGTGTGCATCCGTTCAAGGCTGCTGAGTCAATATAATCAAAGGATACGTCTTTGTTTATGACTAAGGTGGTTGTATTATCTTTATTTTGTTCTAATGAGGTTACATGGTCTTTATAGGCACTCATGGCCTTTATTTCATCTGGTGTATCATCGTAAAACCCATACTTTGAATTTACATATGATGATACGAGCTGATGAATATCATTTGGAACCATCGGCTTTAGTAGAACGTTTTTGCTGAAATCAGCTTTGTTATCATTGAAGTGAGTAACGAACAATTCTATTTCATCACCCAATCTTACAAGGTCAAGTTCTTCATTCATGATTGTCCTTCTGTTGTTGTTTCTTAATATTATAATATAACTAAATTTGTTTACAAGAAAGGAAGGTAATTTAGATTAGCTAATTATCAGGCATAAAAAAACCCCAAGAAGGGGTTTGATTATAAGAACTTAAAGGATGTGATGCGTTACAAGTAATGCTTTTTAGGTTTGCCAGCTACTGCAACGTAACCATGACCGAGGGCTGAACCAATACCGGAATGAATGAACTTGAAGAAACCGAAAGCTTGAAGTGTCAGGCAAAAGGCAATCCAGCCGATAGTGAACAACATGCTTGAATCACTGAACACAAACAAAGCACCGACTACCATAGTGAAAACCATCATTGAATTGCTGAAATATTCAACGTTAGTAGTTAAGAAAAACAAAGCAGGAAGAACAACAAATACCGATACCAACACTGCAAGTATATAAAAGCCAGCATTTGCAGGGTCGATGATGTTGAAGTCAAAAAGCACAACACCAATCAAGAAAATAGTAGTTAACACAGTCGCAAGTATTACGCCGGTCACTAACATTGTTTTTAACTTATTCATATAAGACTCCTTTTAAGTTCTTACCTTCAGTATAACATACAGCAAATATAACTCAAGCGAACTACTGTAGTATTTTCACATTAATTGCAAGTTTCTTATTGAGAGAATGCATTAACTAACCAACTACCAGACAATGCAAAAGGGCCAGTATGATAACTTAGCCCCCTTACATAACATCACTTCACACTATCCAACCCAGTAATTATGCTGCTACGCTTCCCTTATAAGCTTTAACTACAGCCTTAGTTTCTGCGATACCTTGAATACGTTGGTCTTGTTTAGAAACACTACCATGCATGAAATGGTCACTGTGACCTGAAACCCTTTCCATCAGTGAGGATGTAACTTTATACATGATTACAAACACTAAGATTGACATTAAAATTGCAATCATTGAAGCTCTTATTCCTGTCTGCCAGCCGAACAATGATAATGAGAATTCATTTAAGTCACCCACTACAAACATCATGGTTGCTGAGAATACGTAAGGTATCATCAAGAAACCAACTGCTGTATTCAATGACACAAACAACAACTTCTCTAAGTAAAGAATAATTACTGCTCTATCTAAATCACGTCTCTCTTGTGTTGCATCTAGATTCACCAACCAGCGGAGTTTGTAAGTTACACCGTTAAAGACCATTTCAGTCATTGTAGCTGCTAGTATTCCGTAGAATATGAAATAGTCAGACAATGGTAATAAATACATGAAGAACTGGCCTAATGCTGTCATGGCATTAGCAGCATTCATTACGATGGATGCCGCACCATCATTTAACTGGCTGAACAACATCATTGTGTAAAATTCAGTATAGGTATTAGTTTTATCAAAAAAATCATCAGCAAAGCCGTCATCATTGGCATACGCTGCAGCACTAGCCCCAATACCGTCAGTCACCATTGGCATTCCCCATGCTAAGAATTTCTTAGCCATACCAACATCCATGAATGTCATAACAATCTTCTTCATGCCTGTGTATTGTAAATCTGAACCAGATAGCTTCTTAATCCCAGAAGGGGAGTTGTTGATAGCTGATGCAAGCTTTAGTTGTGAACCCACAATAGTAAGCTTCAATCCAAATCTATACATTTCGCTGTACACGTTACCGCAGTCAAAACCACTACTCATTACGTTAGGGCTCTGCATACACGCCACAAATCTCTTTGACCCAGCAAAACCATCAGCACCAGTGAAGCGGCCCACTACGCTATCAAGGTTGAATCCGCCCATTCCATCAACCTTCATCTGATGCCCGATGGCGAATGTCTTTTCTATCTCTTTAATAGTCAAATCACCCTTTGCAGTTGAAACCGGAATGCTGCTGAGTTTAGAACCTGTTTCTGGATAATATTCACGTTCCTCCATGATGGTGAATTGAGCATTAAATGTATCTGTAACTCTGAGTGAAGAAGAGTTATCAATGACCTTTCTTCTTTTGTCTGATGCTGGAAGCGTTAAGAATTGTCTAAACTGGTCATCTTTCATCACAAAGTAACTGTTGAGGGCTGTGCTGCAAGCGTAGGGTGATGTGAGAGTATTGCAGTTCTCTTGAATACATGACTCATAGACCTTCAAGCTTTCTTCTTGAGTGAGCATTCCTTTTTGTCTATAATCACCTGTACAAATATATGTATTTCTGTGTTGTAGTCTTGCTTCTTGGGCGTCTACTTGTTCCATAGACATTCCTTTTGGCTTGACAAGCTCGTAAACGAATTCACGACTTAAACAGTTCACGGAAAATGCTTTGTATCTTTCAAGTTCTTTCTCGTCAAAGTAGTAGGTATTGATTGAAGCCAAATATGGAATATCGCAACTGGCTTCATTTTCCTTGAAGGTTGGACGATAGATAGCAGGATGAAGACCTTTACTGTAATTCACAGCGATTATTTCAGCCGAGTTAACAAAGTTTCTCAAAGCTTTATCTAGTGCTGCATCTTGTATATTCGTGTAGTCAAACATGTTGTAGGACTTCGCAATCTCAACCCCTTTAGCGTCAAGTGCATAGGCACCATCAAGCTTGCAAAGCCCATAGGAAGCTGACAAAGCTCTACCGCCAGCGGTCTTGTATATCTGGATTGATGAGTCTTGGTCAGGCTCTGTGAAGCTGTTGTTCTTAACGCATATTTGATAATCAAGAATATTTTGTAATCTTATATTCTTGTAAGAGAAGCTTGGTATCTTTGCAGACGTTTCTTTGTATTGATGGTTATCGTTATCCATCCTTATCATCTGTGTTGCCCAACCCACACCAATTGTCCAGATTGTGAAAATTACTGATGTTATACACAGTGCTAAGAAATACGAAAATATCCCCTCAATGATGCTAATAGCCATGTTCTTTGTTCGTAATGGGCTTGCAGATGCTAAGGCTAATTTCTTTTGTAAAAGGATTAAGAGAATAAAAGCAGCGGCTGCACCTGTTATGAACCAGTCTACTCTACTGATAATTATGTCGTAGGTTTCACCAACGATTGATGGGATAGGGTTTGTGTTGTCAGCTCCTTTTGACCCATCCTTGCCAGAACAATTGTATGTGCTGTTCATATTTTCAGCACCTATGACTATGTACTTCTTATAGGAACGCTCAATAATGTCTTGGCCTTCCTTACAACCACGCCACGCCTCTACTACATTATTTCTTATATCTTTGTCTTTTTTTAATTGGTCAGTAGTAGCGGCTGATTGGCTGACTTCACTTTGTATGGTTTTGTCATAGCAACCAGACAAGAAGAGGGATAAAACAGCGATTAAGATGAACTTCATATTTTAATTTGATATTAGTAATATCATTATAATATATAAATGAACTTACGCAAATTATGATTGAAGTTACTGAACGAACTTTTGGTATATAAAAAAGTTGAATTAAATATTTGCATAGCAACTAACTGATCAAATATCAACCAGTTGTTTTGCCTTGATACTACCGTTCGTCGGATTTTATTTGTTTGATAAATGTTAGTTATGTTTTTTGCCATTCTACAAGCCCCGTAACTAAAGGCTTAAACAATAAATCTGTTTTTTGATTACCACATAACGATGATTGCAGTCCATATATTTCTGTAGACAAATTAAATTTCAAACTATATATTTGGCTCGTCTAAACCAATCAGGGTTTTAAGAATGAAAAGATAAGGAACACAACATGACTAATGAGCTACCAGTAATGACTACAGAACAAGAAGAGACACTGAACAATATTAAGAAAAAATATATTGGAACATTTAAAAGATTGAATGGTAACGAATTCAGGTTTGAAAAACGTTGGGAAATGAAGTCCTTTTTTAATCTATGTCTATTTAGATTTGTGATAGATTTGGCAGAATCAAAATCCAATTCTGATCATATACCATGCATCTGTGATGAGGCATATGAATATATTGAGAGCGTTCTTGGATTTAGCATAGATTCTGTAATCGGCAACATTAAGAATATCAAAGATCCTATTGATTATCACAAGGCTTCTTTTGATACCATTGGATGGTTTCAAAGTTTGCCAGACTCATTAAAGAATACAATTGAATTTAAAGTTTCCTATTTGATATTTGCTTCGTTCTTTTTTGATAAAAGCCACAAATTTCATCTTCTTGAAGATATATCTGTTTTTTGTCAGCTTAAAATGTTTATTACTGAAGCAGACGGAACTAATATCATGCTTGAGGTTGAGCAGAATTATAGTAACTTGGAATATTATATTCTGTGTAATTATAGATAAAAGGCTGCAAAGCTACTAAGTGTATTTGAAAGAGATTTTATTAAAAAATAGGTGATTCATAGAAATAACGTTTAATAAAAGGAGATAGTGATATGAAAACTAATGAAGCTGCTAAAGAGTACGCACAAAACCATTTCAAAGCCATATTGAAAACTATTGACCAGCAGTCTAGTGGTAATGATTATTTGAAAAATCTATACCTCAGTGCAGAAGTAATCAAGTTGGTTATCAAGGGATTGGAAGTGCAGGAGGTTATAGATGTAAAAAGCAAATATAGTAATGGTTATCTGCGTGTAACATTAAACGAAAATGAATATATATTGAGGGAGCTGGTTGTTGGGGCGTTGCTTGTAATTGTCAATATAGCGGTGAAACTTGATATTGATCTCTCAGATTCTGCTGATATTGCATTAACTCTCTTAACTTCACTCCATGAATATTTAGAAATAACATCTTCAAAAAGTGGGGTGATTGAAGGTATGAAAGTTGCCGTTAATCAATATTTAGAAGCTGTAATTGAAGTCTAAGGTTTTTGCCTAATAAGCTTTATCACCCATTTTATTGGCTACAAAGGTAACGCATATATAAAAATAATCGTAAGGAGATTATCACATGAAAACTATTAACGAGGCATTAGATACAGCAGAACAAGCATTAGACAAAGCCCTTCAAGAACCCGTAACCATGAATACGTTGAGAGCTATCTTTGATAATTCTTTGCTTCGTGTTGCACTGGATATGGAAGAATCATTTTTGATTTCTGGAAAGGGGTTCTACGTCAATGATAGAGCATTAGAGTATCTTAATGGTAAAGGACTTAATCTCAATTGTTGTTTATTTTCAGCAGGGTATATTGATGATAGAGAAATGTATTATGGGAAATTGGATTCGACCAATTACTTTTTTTGGAAATATAAGATAGATAGTGAATACGATTACTGTATAGAAGATAATGTAGCAAAATTGGCTTTCATGCTACCGCCATACGGTTATAGAAGAAGAGAATTCAATGATGAGGCTTTGATGGCTTTTTTTGCAAAGTCATTAAATCTAGAATGCTGGTCAGTTTACGATGACGCGAAGGTTGCAGAATTAACGGCTTTTATCATTGCGAATAATAGTAGTGATTTTTCTATCAAAGAACATGCAAGCCCGCCTCATGGTGCTAATGCTGTTTATGAAGCTGAGAACTACAAAGCCTTGTATGACTACATTTGTAGTGAGTTTAAGTCAAATCGCTCATCAACAGAAATGTTTTGGTTCATGCAAAGCCTCATTTGCTGGATGTGTCCTGACATGTCGATGAGCTTTGACCGAGATGATGAGACTGTTGATATTTATTATGAGGATGGTTGCAATAGAATTCGCGGTGCATATTTAGATTTAAAGGCTGCTTTCCTAAGCGATAGATTCATGTTCTTGGTCAATGAAGATTATGATTCAGAATCAATGTTGATTCCGTATTTTCTAGAGTCATATATTGAAGAATAACTTAAAATGTTATGTATAAATTAAAGGGTGATTAAATTGCATAAAACATAGGGGGTACTTATGCTAACAAGAAACGACGTATCAGTTATTTGGGATTTTTTTTATGGAAGCAATATTCAAGATGTGACTATTGATTGTATTGCTGGGTTTGATGAAATTTCTATAAGCTATTGTCATTCAAATAAAGTAATCGTCATTACTGCTGATGAATTTATGGGTGTAATTACAAGCCTACCTTCAAATACAAATGACATTGAGTTTTTAAGAGAATTTGGGGTTTGTGGTTATGATGAGCGATTTTCAGAATTAGCCTATATTGTTAATAATTCAGCAACGAATGGTCATGAATGCCTATTCAGTGAAGTCTCTGATTTGTTGTTCTCATTCAATATAACCTATGTTCAAACTCCTGTTGATTGTTGGATGTGTTTTAAAGATGGCAAGGTGGTGCAATTTGAAAATGATGAATTTCTGTTCTTCTTACTAAATCATATTTTTGAGTGGATTGAGTGTGATACGGAAATTAACAAGTATGATGATCTTCATGCAAAGTGGTTAAGAGGTGAGATTAAAATTACTAGCTTAGTAAGGAGGCTTTATGACGGAATCAGTATTTGATATTGTTTGTGAAATTGAGGATTTTATTGATAAATCTAATTTGGTTGATGTGTGGGTAGAGTATTGTGGTTTCCATGGTTTCATTGTTCACTACAATCATCACACTAAAAGTATTGAAGTTGATGCTGAACAAATATTAATCGTTATTAGAGCATCCGATAAACATATTAACGATGTGGTTTTTTTGAGGGATTTAGGTGTAAAAGACTATTTAGTTGTGTGTACCGCTTACAAGCAATTATTTATTGATTCAAAAAAGAAAAAATTGAACATATTGTTTCCTGATATAAAAGCAATGTTCATGGCTGTTAGAGTAGGCTTTTATGGTGATTCTTCAACGGTTATTTTGAAATTCGAGAATGGCAAAATGCTGATGATGGAAACAAGTATATTTAAAGATATATTTGAGCATCGGCTAGGTTTTATGTTGGGTATGCATGAGAAAATTGACTTATATGAGAATATAAAAAAAGCGATTGGCGACTTTAAACGTTTGAGAATAAGGAGTGTGTGATATGAAAGAAAAAGTAAATCAAAAGCCTCTGGTGAAATTCAAGAACGATTTGTCAAAGGTTGGGGCTAAGCTTGGTGGCAGCGAACATAGGAGAATTGAAGAGGCTTATATGCTGTTCATAGCTTATGCATTTAACATGACGTACAGGTCTTGGAAGGTGTTCAACATCGATCCAGATGAAAGCAAAGATAATGGTTCAGCTTCTATCATGCGTACCAATGCCCTTGCCAGTTTCCGTAAAGTGAAATGCCTTGATGAGCTGGGTCAAGCTTTCATCAGCTACTGTGAGCTTGTGCAGCACTGTGAACCTTTTACCGATGTTCTGACCATGCTTCATGAAGAATTTCTTCTGTCAGGCAGAAAAGGGGATGGTTTAGGTGCGTTCTACACACCAGCAGACATTGCAAATTTGAAGGCTGAGCTGATGTTTACTGACGCTGTGGCTACTGAAAAGGTGTTTGGTGATGACTGCTCTGGTGCCGGTAGCCTGACCCTAGGCGTGCTGAAACGTGCCTATAAGCAAAGCAATGATTTACTGAGCAGTTGGACGGTGGAACTCGCTGACATTGATGAACTAGCCTGTAAAGCGGCGTTTGTTCAGATAGTGGCTTCGATGGTTATTCATAGAATTCCAATCCAAAAGGTCAAGATTTTCAACTACAACATTTTGACTGATTGGCGGAAAGAAGAAAACTTGATGGTCATGTTGAGAAGCCCGGATCTGGTGCCTAGCAGCTCGATCAAGGCTGGTAAAGTTGAAGCCTTCGACAATGTGTCAGCTCTATGCCAAACCAGCTCTAAACGCACCAAAGAAGCCGTAGGTGACTATGTGGAGTCTTATTAATTATTGAGGATATGTAATGAATAATAATGCAAATATTGAGCTATTCGATAAATTCAAGAATAAGCTTTTTCAAATTGGTTTCAAATCTTGCCGTAGCGAGCAAAAAAACTCAGAGGAATCATACAGGACTTTTATTGAGTATTCTTTCAAGCAAGCTGTTGAATATTTGAATATGTTTTTAACGATTGGTTGTGATGTATTTCTTCATGATGACCAAAAAAACAGATTCGACAAAATTGATAAAAGCCATGAATTAAATGGTGTCTTCACACTGTACTGTCAGTTGGTGAAAGCACACAAGCCCTTCACTGATTTGTTTTCGTTGCTTCATGAAGACTTGTTGTTGAGCGGTAGAAGGGGAGAGAGCTTAGGCCGTTTCTACACACCACCATCGTTTGCTGATGGTATTGCTGAACTGGGGCCGATTCTTAACAGTTATAAGAGAGTGGGTGACATTTGTTCGGGTGCCGGTAGCTTGAAGCTAGCAGCACTGAAACGCCTTGCTACTGAGAATCCAGACGCCTTGGGTTGTCTTAGCATTGTGTTGACTGACATAGATGAATTGGCTTGCAAGGTGGCTTTCCTTCAAATTGCAGCAAATATGATTGTAAACCGCACTCAGATAGGTTCGGTGAAAATGTTCAGGTGCAACCTCATCACTGAATGGAGGACTGCTGGAACCTTGATGGTGCAATACAAAGCCCCTGATTCAGTGATTAGACGCTCGTTGAAGGCTCGCAAGGTTAAGACGTTCAATGAAGTGATAAACATGGTTCGTGGTAGCCATAAAGGCTCTGCTATGGCTGTTACAAGCTGATCAAAAAAGACCTGCAAGGGTCTTGTACTCTTCTTCAATTCGATCAACTCTAGCAACAGAAGGATTTACACAAGACACAAAATCAAAGGAGATACCTTATGTCTATGTTCTACGCACAAATCAAACACAAGCTTGTAGAAGCAAAATCACCTGAATACACCTCAATGCTTGAAGCTGATGAATTCCTTTCATCCTGTGCTTCAACGGCGTTGTCTCTGGTCAAAGAGACTGGATTCAAGATGATTGGATTCGCTGACCTGTCAGCCAAGAAATACTTCCTAATCAGCAAGCTTGGCCGCTCTGGTGATATGCTGGAAATCCCTATCTCCACTGAAATTCTTGATATTTTCCGTCAAGCTACTGGAGCTGATATTCCCAAGCAACGAATGAAAAAAGCTCTTAAACGAGAAGACTTAAATAAGTTTTCGTTAGAGCTTGTAAAATTTGCTGACTCTCAAATGGCTGAACTTGAAGTAACCTATCTCTAGGTCACTTCTTTTCTTTTGCCTTTCCTAGTTTAATGAAAAGTAGCGGTAATCCGAAGGTTACAACTATGAAACATAAGTCTAGGGTTTCTCTCAACACCTCGGACATGAAAGCGTTACCTTCAAAACGTTTGGTGTAGTCGTCTAGTAAGCTGATTGTAGCTTTCAATGTTCCAACAACAGTCAAGTAAAGCATTGGGCCTAACATGAGAAGTCCTACGATTGCTTGTTGTGTACCTTGGTCAGCAAGAATGGTCACTAAGAAAGCTACAAGCATTAGAGCAAATCCTAAAATTGGATAGAATAAAGCTTGAATTAAAATCAAAACTGATTTGATTGTAATATTGAAAGCAATTTCATTCGCAAGTTTTCTAGCGTTCATTACTATGTTGTTACCATCGTTAGGCCATAGTAATTGTAGAAATCTAAACCCTGCAAGAATTAGGTTGAATACCTGCATGATTATGACTAGTAGTGAGGCTACCACGAAAAACAAAGCTGGAACGGCTAGAACATAACTTACAAATAAGCCAAGATACAACAACCAATACCCTAATGTAGCAAATACTGAAAATACAACTTCGACGCTTTTCAATAATGTTTTGTATGAATTACTAGATGCTGCCTTCTTGTTGTAATTCGTTGATTTATCATCTGCCTTATTAAACTTCTTTGACAATTTAGAGGCTGTAATGCTGAAAAATGCAATGAAAGCACCTGAATCTATCATTTTCTCTGAGATATTTTGTAAGGCTGGAACAACATTCTCTGCCTTCACGCAAGCTATAAAATCGTTCTTACAACCTTCTGTATAACCTAAGTCCTTTTTAAAGGTAGCAGTAGGTTTTAAGATAATTTCATAGACGTTATTCATAAGGTTGTCTGAGTCGCCTAGGTTTCCTCTGATGAGTGATTCAAGGTAGGCATCTTGGTTAGTCTTATAAAAGTCAACCTTTACGTCAATACTGTTATACATTTCACTCATAATCTCGTTAAAGTTTTCATTGGTCAATGTGTCCAATGAGTTGCTATTCTTTAACGCAAAGTTCGTGTCAACATATGAGCCTTCACCAAAGCCAACCATTGTGTAGCTGCTAGCTGATATATTAATTATTTGTTTGTTGGCTGCTGACTGTCTATTACAGATAGGGTAATAAAGGGCAAAGGCTGGCCCACCACCTTGTCTTGCTTTTACACAAGCATTTCCGTTTGATTCATCAATGGTAACGTTTGCAAGGGCATTAGCATGTGCTGATACTACTGAATAGTAATATTCAGTAAGTTCTTTGAATGCTTCATTACGTTCTTTCTTGACTACTTCTATATCCCTTTCACCATATATGATGAAATTTCCGTTTTTACCACCGATACATTCAATAGCACCTTCAAATCTAGCTGGGCCTTCCCCGTTTAAGAATTTTAAATAGATTTTTATGTCTTTGAAGTAACCCTCACCATAGCCCTTAGCATTTTTACTGCATAGAATTTCTTCTGTTAATCTCGCTGTTTTATTGATTAGTGTTTGTTTATTAAGAGAGTCAGTTAATATGTTTTGCACTATGTAATTGCTTTGTACTGTTACAGCATTGTTAACATCTGCTGTTGGCTTTTCTAGTCCAAGGTCGCTCATTAATGAGCTTTTAAAACCTTTAAGCATAGGTAGCATTTGTGATGGTGAATTTGTCATGTATTTAGATTTAAGACTGCCAGCCGCTGATTTAACACTTCCATTCAAATTGTATGAAGTGGTTGTCTCAATGTTACCAACCTCAGATATTGTGTCTACTTCACTGACACTTCCTTCTTTTAATCTTCTAATCGAAATGGCAGAATCTGAAAAGAAGAACAAAAAAGGAGATTGGAATTCAGTTTGCCTTTGACTAGGCGGTAATTCGTAGTTAGCTACCTTGTAGTGATACTTTGCTGTTCTGTTATCTAGTAGTTTTGCGTTTACGGCTGCATAGCTGATTGACCTAGCATTTGCATAGGCTGGGTCATACTTCTTCGACTCTTCGTCTGTAACGGCTCCTAAGTCACCTTTCTGCTTCTCTGCGATAACCACTGAGATTGTTCCAGCCTCATTCACGTCAGACCACATGTTCAGTGTGGTGAACAATCTTGTAGCGAATAAAGAGTTTTCGTCCTCTCCTAAGTCACCCCATACCCACGGCATTAGGGAACCCACACCTAATGCTGGTAAGAACCAAGCGACTTTGCCGTATCTAAAGTTTTCACCTCCATACTGGTCTTTTTCCTGAACACCTCTTGAAAGCCAAAGCCTTAGATAAGTGTAGATCAGTATCATTATTCCAAAGATGTAGAGTCCTGAATTTATACTCCATCTCACAACAGTTGTAGTTGAGTTAGCTTCTTCTTGTAAAAGCTTGTTAGCTGGATTTTCATCAATATTTTGTTGAACAAAGCGGTATGCTTCATCATTTTTAGGAATAGCTTGTTTACCAGCACCTTTCAATAGTGTTGATGTAAACCTTGCTGAAACATGACCTTCACATAACTCGTTGTTGAAACCCACAACAAGATTTTCGTTGCTTTCTGATACACCACATTTTCCCGGTATTCTGTCGCCATCTGAACAGCCAGCTAGGACTATTAAGCCTAATGCTATTGCTGATATTTTAATTCTAATCATATTTATAATGAGGTTTGTATACTATCATACTAGCACAATTAATTAGTCATACAATCTTGCAAATGTATATTTATATAATATACTTGAATATTAGATGTAATAATTAACAATATGGTATATGGATTATGAGTGTTAGCAATAGAAATGTGACAACTACAAGGAATATAACAAGTAGAGTTAAGAAGTTTGTCTATGCTTTAGAGTGTGGTGATTTAACGACTTTTGATGTTAGGGTGATGGAGAAATACAAAGCTTATGCTGAGTTCTTGCCAAGGGTTATAATCAATGACTTTATGAGAGATAATTGCATTACAGATGCTGAATATATTCAATTCTATTATTTATGTACTGTTGTGAACGTAGACGCTCAGAAGAAGAATTTGAAAAAAGATGTAATTCACTCTGCTGCTAAGAAGCGAATCAAGGGTGGTGCATTCAGTTCAGTTAAGTTGTATGGCCCTGTGTTTTTGGAAGCAACGTATCAAGAGATTAAAAAAGCTAATCTGGTGGTGGATCAAGATCAAGAAACAAAGGAAGCCTGTTGATATTAAACGTATCCGCAACGTTATTGTCAGGAAGACAGACACAAAAAAGCCCCGGTTAAGGGGCTTTCTTGTTACTGGTGGTTCTTACTTCTTTGCTTCGACCTTCTTGGTGGTCAGCTTAGGCATTGCTTCGCCCAAGGCTTCTATGGTCATTTTGGAAGTTTTACCATCGAACTTCTCGTAGATTTCGGCAGAAGTGATTTCAACTTTCTTACCAAAACCGCTGAGGATGCTTTCTTTGTTCCAACCCATTTGACCGGCTTTCGGGCCAACTGCGATTTTCTTCTGGTAAGTTTCAGCCAAGCCAGCGGCGGTGATTTTGTCGGCCAATTCTTTCATTTCAAGTGTGAACGCACCAGTGCTCATCACAAGGAATGGCTTGTTGCTGTTGATGCCATCGATCTGCATGGCGTATACCGACAGGTCAGACTTCTTACGGTTAGGGTTGGTCGCACGGGTGCCCTTACCTTTACCACCAGTGGTTTTAACCTGTTCAGCCACTTCATCCAGCAGCTCAAACAGGAAGGCTCCCAGCACGTCACCCTTGTGTTTCAGCAGGTCTTGCATGGAAGCGGCGGCAAGGTTAATGTCTTCTGCCTTCATGCTGGCCGTAGGCTTTTCCATCATCATTTTTGCCAGAGCTGCTTGAAGCTCTTCGATGGTCGAACCTTCGATCTTGATGCTGTCTTCTTGCTTGGTCGTCGCAATTTTGTGTGCGAATTGCTTCAAGGTCTGGTGAAGAACGCCAGCGTTGTTAGCGTTGGTCTTGCCTTGAATGACAGCGAAATCTTTACCGAAGAACATTTCAGCCGGGGCTTGGTTCTCGGTGGTGGTGTTTTCGATGTTGGTTTCTTGGGTAGTCATGCGGTTTTACTCCAAAGATGTTCTGATGATGTGAGAAGCTTTCTAGCTTCAAGGCTTATCAATGCTGCCTTGTTAAGACGAATATTAGATGTTCCACCTATCTCTAGCAAGCCTTTTCTCTTGAATATCTTCTTTTCTTTATTGATTGTGCGTGTGAAGATGTATCAAGCCATGAATATTCTTAATGAAGGTCGTAGCAATGAACGATGATTTGTTGATTAGCACGAAATTCTCTGCTGATTACGCCCGGTTCTTCCATGCCGAGAGCCTAAATGTGCTGATGAGTATGGAAGTGGCAATGAAAAGGGCAGTCGAAACCTTTCTAACCCTATCCAACCCGTTTAACGTCTTTGCTTTTCAGGTTTATGACGATTTCTATTCCTGTGAAGTGACGGTAATCATCAACCCAATGGATACCAAGCTGAGCAAGCTGGTGTTCAAGATAAAGCCTCTGGTTGAAAAACGTCTCTACAATCTGACCAAAGAGCTATCTGAAAAGGTCTTAACCATAGAATTTGCCGTAGCAAAGGTGGGATTGAAGGTAAAGCAATTCATGCTGGCTAATGACTCGTATTGGATACATACCGATGATGAGAAAATCTTATTCGGTAATTTTGCCACGGTGAGAAGTGAGCTATTACGCCCGTTGCTGGATAACACAAAGACAATCTTGTATAGCTCCAATGACAAATTTGAGAGCATAGAACGTAGCATCAACGCCTATTTCATTTACCAATCACCCGCTTTCCCTAGCTTGAAGAAAGCTTTCTCAAAAGAGTTTCTGAAAGTGCTTCGCCAGAATGAAGAAGAGTGGTTTGAATACCGTAACAAGGTAGAAGAAAAACAACACCTTCTGGCGGCGGTAGACCCGCTTAACCCTGATGAATACGGGCTGAACGTACTGTCTATGGTCATGGGGATTGAATACCCGGACTTCCTGAAATGGCACTTCCAGAAGCTGGCTACTAGCCAGTAGTAGTTGGTAGTAGCAGGTAGTAGCTCGTAGTAGGAAGTAGTAGCAGATAGTAGGGAAGTGGTCATAGGCCGCTGGTGGTGCTGCAGGAATGGCCGTATAATTGGGTTTTCTCGTTCACACTTCCAAAGGTGTGGATGATGATGTTTTGAAGCCCCGTCATTGGGGCTTTTTTTTGTCTTGAATAAAGTTTGACCTTGTTATTTGACTTATTGTTTATTGGAGGTAAATTATTCACATACAAACAAAAAAGGAGAATAACTATGTTAGACAATAAAATCACAGATATTAAGAGAAAAGAATTAGCTAAGGATGACCAGATACTGTATTCAACCACTCATGGTGATATGCAGTTTGGTAGAATTCTTGAAGTGACGCCAGAAGGATATTTGAAGGTAATCGGTAAAGGGAACAAAAGAGAATTGACTATCAAGAATCCACGTAATCAGGTTTACTTGATTTCAAAAGGTTACTATGGTCGAGTTAAGAAGCGTGCTGCTTAACAAATAACCCGCTTAGGCGGGTTTGTTGTGTCTAGTGGTTATTCTTGATTATGCGGGTTATGCATTCCTTTTCTGGCTACTAGGTAGTAGTACAAACCTCTGTCTTTACCTTCCGTTAGTGAATACTCATACGACTTTCTATGATTGAATGAGAAGTCAGTCTTTGGGTTCATATCACTATAAATGCTCATATACATCATGAACACCTCAATGTTTCTGCCTTCTAGAAAATCATCATCAAGGCAGTAATCATACCCAAATAGCCTGATTGATTCCTTGTCGGCAGTTTTGTATAGGTCGAACTTTTCAAGGCCATGTTCAAGGTCATTGATGATGTGTGCTACTACTCCATCACCTTTGATAAACATTTCAGTTTTACGAATAACGTTATATTCGTTTTCGTCGTTCGTATGTTCGATGAATACCGCTGAGCTGACTGTTTGATGATTATCGAAATATGGAATTATCGAGTAATGTTCGCAGATGAATTTTGTTAGTTCTTCATTATTAATCAAGCCAACGTCAAGAAATACACCTAATAGATAATTTAATTTGTCATTGTTTCTTGTGTAACTGCTTATTCTCCATGTTAGGTTATTCAATACCTTTCCATATTTTTCTCTTGCGGCAATACTTCCTAGTTCAGTTGTATTCTCATTTGTATCCTTTACTAACGAAAGATACAATTTTGCTATATCGGTCAAATTGTATTTAATTCCATTGCTTTTTAGCAATGATGAGGTCTTAGTGAAATAGTCTGTCCCTGATAAAAGGCAAGTTGCACCTAGGACTAGTAAACCTTCATCTTTGAAATGAGCATAATAGTTGTTGTCATGGGTCAAATAATCATTGAGGTCTATACAAAAAATCAACCTGTCATCACCTATGACTTTAGTTTTTACTTTTTTTGTTAGCGTGGTCTTTATAAGGTCTGATGGAATTATCTGTCTTAATGGATGGCTGAGACTGAATAGTTCATTAACTGACCTTCTATAAGATAAGACATGACTATTACTAGCGAGTTCATTAGAAAACTTGCTGTATCGCTTGTAAATCCGTTCTTGAAGGATGACTACGCAAGTGCCTTCTTTGGTGAATTTGTTAATGGTTTTGATTGATTCTTGCTCATAATTACCTAAACAAAAGCCTAAAGCTCTTTCTTGTTTGTGTTTGTGAAGAACGTTTTCCATACTTGCCAATCATTGTTATCTTTAATCATTATTGCATGTGAATTACCTTTAGTAAAATACTACCAAAATATATACAATAGACTAATGCCAATTAAACCTATGAGTGAGCGGAAAAAAAAGGCTGCGTTTTTTTCAAAATTTTTGTTGTTTTCTACAGTTTCAAAATCCGCAATAGCTTTGCGACATATAATTTTATTAAAACTATCTTCTATGTCACCAAATTGCTGTGCTCCATTCTTCCAAAGCCAGTATCTTGTTACCAAGCTAGCTGAGGATTCCTTCGATTTGAAGTCAACTTTATAATCCAAGTCTATTAGCGAGGCTTTATAGGTTGTTCTTACTTCATGAAGTGATGTAATCCATGCACCTCTATGGACTGTATAATAATCAATCAGCATTTTGGCTAACCGATTGTTGTCCGCGTAACCAATATGTTGGTTTGTAATTTGCTGCTTGAGCTTATCTTCATCTACTGAAAAATCTGATATGAATTTCAAGTTAGTTGAGCCGAAATGTTCCATTTCAAGAACTGTCAAACCATCTGGTGTTAAAAGCGTTTCTGACCCGAATAGCCTTATTGTCTTCCCATATTTGTAGGACTTAGTTTTTAGGCTAGTTACAGGGTATCGAATATGCTTGATGATTCCGTTTAAATCTTCGTATTGTGATTCATAGTAGTTTGTTAATTTGACATGATGATAGCGGTCTTCAGTGATAAACAGATATTCTATTGTTTCTTCTTCTCTACTGTTTTCGGGAAGGCAGATATAAGCCCCTTTTAGGTCATTCCTGTAGCGTGAATATGGTATTTCAGGTATGTCATAGGTTAAATGACTGTCAAATTCATCAGGGCCATAATGAATGTTGAGGTTATATATCTCGTAGAGCAAAAATGTCAAATCATGACAGATTACAGCCTCATTAATATGCTTGATGACATTGACGGCATAGTCATGAACAACCATTTTAGAGATTTTAGCTAATGAGTTTCTACAGCTATCTGTATACGTTATGGCACACAAATATGGTTCAAAACTATCGAAACAAAAGTCATCATCAAATTTATATAAGGTTTCGTTTTCATAATAGTCTTTATAAATGTATATAGCACTATTGTTTGGGTTCGCTTGATTTCGCATTAAGATTCTTATATATTCCAAATTGTCGGCATCTTTTATATTGTTTTCTTTCCTGAATTTGAGTAGGGCATAAAACAATCCGGAATTATCTAAGCTGTAACTGATAGCTTCATTTTTAATGAGGGCTGAATGTTTGCTAAATTGATTGTATAGTCTTTCATTTAAGAATACTTTGCTTGGAGTGTCCGTTGTCATTCCCCTCGCAATTTCTTGCTCAATAGCATAAGTTATTGATTCCTCTTTTCTTTTAAGAGTATTGAAGAATTGTAGCGGAATCCCTTTCATGTTCATAATTTTTGTTAGTTAATATCAGTATTGCATATGAATTACCTTTAGTAAAATTAGTTCAAATAAAAACCCCATAAAGGGGCTTCTTATAAAGCAAAGTAAATGACTGAGATTGTTAGAACAACTGGAAGCAATAATAAGCAAGCTTTGAACATTCTGTTGCATCTTTTAGGTGGAATAGGTTCTTTGATTCCGAAGTCATTGCTATGGTCATCGGTCACATTAGGACTTCCAAAGTCGAAGTCATCGAAATCCTCAACCTCTGTTTCTAATATGATTTTAACATTTTCATCTGGTTGTTGGTTTTGTGATAATAGTTCAACCCCTTGATTCACACGCTCGGATTGCAAAGCCTTTTCGTCCTCTGTATAGCAAGGTTCACCATTTTCATAAAATCTTTCCCTTGTTAACCCTTCTGTACTGATACGGTAGTTAGTATTCAACTGATTTGGTGATTGAATCCATGCTCCCTTGTGCTGAATAAAATAGTCAACCATTTCTGACCTTGTATGTTGATTGTATTCATTCTCACAGAATTCCTTTACCAAAGCTTCGTTCATGTTGAAGTCTTCAACGTATCGTATAGTTGTTTCACCAATGACTAGGCCATCTAGTTGTTTTAGGTCTTCTATTGTGATGCTACGTTCACTACCAAACACTGTGGCTACGCTTCCATACTCGATGGCCTGAGTAGTGTGGAACCAGTCACGGAAAGGGAAATCAACCTTCATATGAACGCTGTAACAGTCCTTATCAGTTATGAATAGATACTCACACACGTCTGAGTCATCAGGCTTGTAGTAATAGACGCCTATTATTTCGGTCTGACCTTCTGTATACGGATATGCTGGAATATCTGTTGTAATGTGCTTATCTATGTCATCTACTGTGTATAGTCTGGTGGCCTTGTAGATTTCTTTTAGTAAAAAGCCACATGCCTCTCTGTCTGTGTCAATATTGTAGTTGATTGAGCTGATGACATTCTGAATGTAATTCTTAGCCACATATAGAGAAATTAACTCGAAAGGATTTGTATTAACTATTGATGATTTTGTTGTGCCTGCCGTTTCTTGATTTGAAATAAATCTTGCATATGTTTCACCTTCGGGAACATCAGACAAAGCATTCAATAAAAAATAAGAGTTGCAAACTTCACTAGGTATTTTATGCGTTTTTTTGAAATCATAAAACTCATGAAAAATTGTGCCCCATTCAGATATAGCTGACGGTGGTTGAAAAAGATGCAACCCTTCTTTCTCTGATATGTCTCTAAAATAGTAAATATCTTGGTATGGGCTATGAGTCAAATTAAAGTCATAATCGAGAACTGAGATTATCGATTTGCTGGTAGCAACCTCTTCATCAGTCTTAATGAAGTAGTTTTTTTGAATTTCGAACGCGGTATCATTAAGTGAAGACATTTCTCCACTACTGTCTAAATCAAACCATTCAGCATAAGTTTCGAATTTTTCGTAATTTCTTATCTTTTCCGATTTCTTTGCTAGCAAGGCATAAATCTTTTCATACGTCATCAATATATAGCTTTTATCAATAAGGTCTTCAGTATTTCTGATGATTTCATCGAATTGTCTTGTAAGTGTTTCATGAAATATTTTTGGTAGGTGGTCTTTTAGTTCCATTGTTTTCTCCATTGCAGTTGATTATTGTCCATTCTCATCTAAACCATAGAAGGCGAATGGGTTGGGTTTGCTGCTAGTTGTCTCATTCACTGTCCAGCTCTTAATAGGGTTATTGCCTTCACCATAATGAAGCATTTCATATACAAGCAAGCCTTCATCAGTCATTGCAATACCATCAATTTTTGGTGCTTCGGGGTTTGAAGTTATTTCAACTTTCAATTCCCCTCGATTGGTGTTGAAATTGAATTCAAGCCAAATCAGGTAAGTGCTTTGCTCAGTTTTGAACAATAAACGTTTGTCAATAAGCTTAACATTCAAATCATACTTGCTATTTTTTTCCATGAATGTAGAACATGGCTCAATTACATACCAGTGTGTTGAATCTCGAAAATACTTCATTAATACCTCATAGGGCATTTGAAATTTTCCATCATGAATTAATGTCAGTGCATAGCAACTTATTAACAGGTTTGTACTGTCGTAATCTTTAAATGAGTAGTGCGGTCTACGTTCGGTTAGAACTTGTCTGAGATTGTATTCAATGCCTCTATTAACCTTGTGTAAAAAAGCGTTTTTAAGATGTTGTTCAAAACTCATTTCAGCATAGTTGAGATATTCTTGGTGTCTTGAATATTCATTTAGTAGTTCATTGTATTTTGTATAGAATGTAGTATGTCCTGAATTCTCGTTCACAATGATTATTTCATTGTGATAGTAATCATCAGGCCAATACGGTTCAAAAGATTCAAGAGCTTCTTTGGTTAAGTATTTGAACATGGTCTTTCTAAAAGCCCAAGCTATGTAGATTTTTCTATTGGGTCTAAGCAATTGCTTGTTCGCCATCTTGGTTATCTTCTTGCACTCTCGGTCAACGTAATCTTCTATGTTCATTAATTAAGTTACAATTACATGAATGATTAACGCAAAAGTTGATATGCCAAATAGGCACGCTAAAAGAAAGCTCCAGTTGACTTCACGTTTAACTTCTGGTTGTTCAACTTCTGTTGTTTCTATTAATGGTTTGCCATAATCGAAGCTCGACACTGAGGGTTTAATTTTCTTTCTTTGTTTTGACTTGGCCATAGTTAACCTTCACTTGTTGTATATGAATCATTATTCCATATAAATAACCCTTTGCAAGAATGAGCATTAAAATATATAGATAAAAACATGCTCTATTAATTTGATTAAAGGTATTTATATAGTATAATAATATTATATATAAACCACATAAGGAATTTATGTCTAAGATAAATAATCAAGTAATTGCTAGCAGCTATTCCGCTGTTGATAATAAGTTTGTAGGTGATAAAGTCAGCTTGGATGTTGAAACACTTGCGAAATATAAAAAAGAATATTCTAAGTTTACAAAGCAGATTTTAAAGGATAATCCTGACCTTAGTTTTGATTACTCTCATTACCCATCGTTGACTATCTCTCACAATTACAGTGCTGTAGCAGTGATAACGCCAAACCCAACTCTTGAGGGTAGGGATTTCACTAATTCCTATGGTGCTTTGTTAACTGATGCGTTCAGACACAAAGATACTTTGGAAGCGTTGAAAAATGTATTCCCATCTTTCGGTATAGACTTTGACAAGATGCGTGTTCGTGAAGATTTGGGTGAGAAGCAAGAGCTTGTTAACGCTTCATTCAATGCCATTCAAGATGGTAGTGATGATTTCAGCCATTACACAAACGTTAGACAAGGCATGAAGCCACCTAAGAAAGTGGTCGAAGCTGCACCTGTTGAAGAAGACATGTTTTCTTTTAGCAATCCTGACTTACAGAACAAAGTGGAAAACCTCAATGAAGCGAATGAGGCTAGAAAGAATCTCAATGAAGATTTCAACCCTAAAAACGTTGAAGACGTTTCAAAGAAGACAAAGCTCCATGATGGTATCAAGCAAGCCTTGAATGAGCAGAATGATAATGCTTATGGGGAATTTGAGTGGTTAGAAAAACGAATGAAAGAGTTGGATTTGCATTTCAACCACAACACCGCACCTGCCTATAAGAACCTTCCATTGCCTTGGATTCATGACGTAACTATTCATGACAAATATAACCGTGAGTTGTTGAGCTGGAGAACGGGCGGGTCAAGCATCAAGATTCATGAAGCTGGTATTTTCAGTGAGTCTGCTGGACAGTTATCGGCTGAGGTTGCCTATAAGAAATTTGGACATGATAAGGTATGCTTCAACGTTAGTGCTGGTGCAAGGGAACGTTACAAAGACAATTTAGGCCAGATTTACGAACAGAAATTAAATCAGTTAATCAAAGCTGGATTTGAACCAGAACAAATTATTTTCCATAAAGATTGGCAATATATGGTCAATGATAAGATTAAAGAAATGAAGAACCTTGCTGAGCTTGATCAAGCTACTCCTGAACAGGTTGCAGAAGCTGCTAAGGCTGAACAGGATTACAAAGCTAAGAATCAGGATGTTGAAGGTGTGAAGGATTCGTCTGAGAAACCAACAACCCCAGTAGCTGATGGTGTGCCTACAAAGGCCGCTCCGGTCGTTTCTGAGCCTGTATCTGAACAAGCTACACCTAACGTTCCAACGGCTGGTGATGTGCCTGCAAATGCGGCTACTGCGACACAAGAAGCACCAGCGGCTAAGAAGACGATTAAGATTATCGACAATTGCACGCTCATTAAGACCAGTCGAAATGTTGAAGACCCTTCAAAGGAAAGATACAACCTGATTGGTCAGAAAGGCATGGTTGAATCTATGTCAGGGCCAGCCTTGATGAAAGTGGCTCAAGCGTTTTGTGATGATAAAGGTATTGACATTAACCAAATTGCTGGTTGCTGGAAATCTGATGTTCCTGTTCATTCATACAAAGAATTCAAAAAGCATGAGAGTGAAAGACTCAATGGTATGTCTGAAGAACAGATTAAAGAATCGCAAGAAGAATACAACTTCCAAGCTGCATATGACGTTATAAAAGAAATGAAAGAAGCCGTTAAGCTCGCCTTAGCTACTCCAGACGTTGCCATTGCTGATATAGCTGTTGATGTTGCTATTGACGTAGCCGTTGATGCTGGGCTTCCTGCAGCGGTTGCTGAACCTGTGCTTGGTGATGTGCCTGAGCGTATGGCTGAACAGATTCCAGATGATGTGTATGACTTTGACAAGGATATTCTTGAGAACAAAGAATTGTTTAATAATTCATTTGATGTGCCTGAACCTGTTCTAGATGCGGCTGAGCCTGTGAATGGTCAATCTGATTACAGCATTGAAGAAATGGAAGCGTTCCTTGCAGAAGAATTTGGTATGCCAGAAACATTGAATTCACCTGAATATGCTGACTTGAAAGAAGCAAGAGCAAAAGCATCTGAAAAGGTTGAAGGTCAAAAGCATGATGATTCATGTATGGATTACAGTTCAGCCACTAAGGACTTAGACGCTGTTAAAGATAAAGTTGAAAAAGCTAAGTTAAGTGTTAAGTCTGCGATTGCAAACGAAACACGTAGAACCAATAAGAATGAGGTGTGATGATGGGATTAAATTTAAAGAATAAAAACGTGTATTCACAAAGAAAACCTAAAACCTATGCTGACAAATTGTCGGCAATAGCTAAACAGTATTTGAGTAAAAGCTATAAGCAAAAGCAAGGTGCTTACTATAATGACATAAACAATTTCAGTCAGTCTCACATGGGTGTTCCAAACCCATTTCTGTTGGAGTTGAAAAACTACACACTTCAAGAAATTACAGTGAGAAGTATTGTTGATTCACTTTCAAGAGAAGCCCTAGATATTTTGAGCGAAGAATTCACAAATAGAGTGTGTAAGGTTGAAGCTGAAGGTATCAAAGTCGTTCGTATTGATAACAATCAAGCCAAGCTTGCAATCATGCATGAACAAAAGCTTGATATTCTCCGTGCAAGTAAATCTCAGTTGATGACTGATGAAGTGTTTAGGTTCGACAACAAAAGAAATTATAACGCTGACATTACGGTTGCTGAGTATTTGAATGAATTCTGTTTTGAGCTTGTCCTAGATGATAGTGATGACAAGGTGAAGCAAGAAAGATTTGTAGAAGAAGTGAAGTTGTTGTTAATGGAGTTCATGAAAGCCTATGGCACGGGTATTAAGCAGAAGTATCAGTTCAAAAGCCAATCAAGCTTGAAGGGTGTGTTGAGTGGGTTGGAAGTAAGGAATGAAGGTAACGTGTTGTCTAATTGCAAAATAGTAAGATGGGTCTATAAAGACACAACCCGTGAGAATGATGCATAAATAAAACCAGCTACGGCTGGTTTGTTTAATTGAAGTTCATGGTTGATTTCTTTTCCTCTGTCTTACCAGTTCCGCTATCCATCACTATGTCATCTGAATCAGGGCCAGCAATGACGGGTGGGGTAGTGTCTGTGGTGCCAGTAGTAATGGGTTTAGGTTCTTCTTCTTTCAAGATATTGGCTGCTATCAACTCATAAAGAATTTTAAGTTTGATGGTTTGCAATCTTTCGTCAAAAGGTTCAAGTAGCTTAGCTTTATTATCTAGCCAGTAAACTTCAAGGTCAGGGTTTTTGTTCTTGTCTATGACAGGGTTGAGCTTGATGATTGCCTTGGCAATTTTACGCAATAAATCAAGGTGATTCATGGTGCATCTTGACATGAAGTCTTTGCGTTCAAAATCTAAGATTAATGAAATTATCTGATACTCGTCTTTTAGATGTTCAAGCTCTTCTGGAAAGAATTCTTCTTTGTCTCTCATTTCCTTTTCACGAATATACTTAATGTCGTAATAGTCTCGTACCACGTACCTGAATGCATGGTCTAAAAATATTCGTTGAACCTTATCTTCTGACAGTTTCAAATCTTTTAGCCTAAGCTCAGTGTTAGGCGTGGGAGTGAATTCATCTTCATCTGGTGATTCAAGTTCAGGGGCTTTCTCTACCTTTTCAGTTTTAAAAGGGGAGAGGATAGCTTTCAACTTATTCCACATTATCAACCTTACGTGGTTCATCTTGTAAGTGCTTTTCAAAGATGCAAGCCATGTCTGCTAGAATTTCTTCTTTGTCATCGGGCTTGATGTAGTTACCATTTTCTTTCAAGAAAGCATCATAATTATTTAAGAAAGTGTTTGTTGACTCGTTATTCATTTGGTTTCTCCTTGTCGTTAATGATTTGATTGACTATATCGTCTTTTGTTATTTTAGGGCTGTTGTCTACATAGCCACCTTTATAGATGGTATGTGTTCCAAGTTTTCCATCTACACCACTTTCAAGGTTTTTGTAGTAGGTAGAATCCTTATACATGTCTACTTTTTCTTTTTCGCCATTAGTCCAATCAATCTGAAGGCCATAATTGTTAAATATAAGGTCTTTGTATGATGCTTTGAATATTGATTTTATAGATGGATTATCTTTACTTCTTGAATACTGGAATAGCGTTATTGATTTGATAGCTGGTTTGCCGCCATTCTTTTCTTCTATTTGTGCATTCAAAGCCACTTCCATGAGGTCTAAATTTTCTCTCTTCTTACCCGCGTCATCAACAAAAAACGTCTCATACTTTTTCATGACAAGATTAGATTCAAAGACATTGACGGTCTGGTGTTTTAAGGCAACTCTGACTTTCAACATTTTGTTGTGTGTTTCGATGTGCTTTGTAAGTTCGGAAAGATAATCTTCGCTATAAGAAGTGTCTACATCACTTCTCTTGATTATGTAAGCTCTCAAGACAGGTATAATGTTTGACGTGTGATTATGATGGATATAAGGACTGCATATATATTTGTTGAAGTCTTTAAGGTTTTCATGAAATTTCAACAAGCCTACTTTTCTTGTTAATACCTTGCTTTTTTCATTTACTCTGGATGCTGAATCAGCCAAAGCTGTTTTCATTTTTTCATAAATGGCTTGTAATTGTTCATGTGTCATATTGTCCTCATTGTTTGTTAATTAACTTGTTAGTGACTTGGCTTTGTTGACCAGCTCGTCAATAATTTGAATTTCAGTTTTATATTTATCAATGAATGTTTTTCTGATTGGTCTTGTTAAGTGAGTGTATTCAATTGCTGCACTTTCCTTATCTATTGTAAACATCATTTCGTGATGATTGTATTCGCTAGGCAATACATCTAACAGCCTGCTCTTTGTTATGCATGACATTTTATATTCAATTGACTGAGCTTCAAAAAACTCAATATCGGTAATCACTTTCATTAGGAGTGTGGAAAGAAGTGTTTTAGCTTCTTGTTCTATTCTCTTAATGGCTTCTTCGTTTTCTTCGTTGACTTCTAGATTCCTGATAATTGATTGGTTTGATTGAATGGAATCATACATTCCAATAGCAACAGTCCTGTATAGCCTATTTAGATGGGTTGAAGGTGTTTTAATTGGCGTAGCGGATGCGGCAATATTAACTAGCCCATCAATAACTTCTTGTGAGTATTTTTTGAAAAACATATAAATTCCAATAGTGTTTAATATCAATATATCATGTGAATATACATTGTTCAATAATGTTGCACTTAATAATTGAATTCTATTTTAGTTTTGGTAGAATAGTATTAACAAACAATTTTGAAAGATTATGAATATAACAACTGATAGCATCCTAAATGATGAAGAAAAAGAATTTATAGCAAAGCTTGCAACAAAGGAATTGGCTGTTGATGGTGTCTTTATTGATTATTATGACCCTGAATCAGATAACCCATATATCCACTTAGACAGTTCTGATTTTGATAGAGAGACAAGTAATCGTTTGATGGCTGAATATAGAAAGGCTATGGAAGATAAAGAGTTGTTAGATAACCCATTTGAGTGATTGATGATTGAAACTAAAAACTAAACCCCATGATGGGGTTTTTGTTTTGTTAAATTGCATTGATATATTGTCATGTTACAATGAAGTTAATTAATAACTGAGATTGTTATGACTGATAAAGTAAAACTTACTAAGGTGGAATTGAATAGACTTTATGATTTGGGTGGCTGGGTAACTGTTGATGGTGGGCTTGATAAATATCCTGATGATGAAATTTTTGAAATAGAAAGAGAGCAGTATGCAGATATGGTTAAAATGGCAAAAGATAATATTGAAGAGCAATTCAACATCCGCAGACATATTTTCAGAAGAAATATATTCATCTACTCGGCTATTATTATTGTTGCGAGTGTATTAAGTGTTGTGTTTGCAAATTCATTCATTCAATAAATGTCATAGACAAAACTAAACCCCATGATGGGGTTTTTGTTTTACTTCGATTTAGGTTTTGTGTTTTTAAGTTGTTCATCAGCAATGGCTTTTCTATCCTGTTCAGCTTTTTCACCAGCTCGGGCTTCATTGAAGAGACGCTTCACTATGTCAGCTTCTGTCTCAGGTTTAGCCGGTGCCGGGGTAGTAGGTGCTTCTGCCGGTGGAACTGGTGGTGTGACTGGTAGCACTGGTTTTGCCTTGGCTTGTTCTTCCTGTATTACGTCCATTGGCTTGAATCGATCAAGAGCTTTCTGAGCCGCTTCTAAGCGGGTAGGGCATTCAATCCTGACCAGCTCCAATATCTGGTGGTACATGATGGTTAGTTCAGCCGGTGTCTGTGTGTCTGGATCTGCTGGTAGAGCCTTGTGCTTCGATTTCTTCGGTGGGTTCATGACCATCAACGGGTCAAGGCCAGCTTTGAGCAAGTCAACGAACGCATACGCTATCGGGCTTCTATCAACGCTTTTCCATTGGTTAGAGACGGTCTTGATGTCGAAGTCTTGCCCGGTGGCTTTGTAAGCCGTAATGGCACGTAGGTTGTTCTCACGGACTGCCAACGCTTTCTTCTGCAGCTCGACCTTCAACCACTGCTCATCTTCGGGTGATGGTGTGTACCCTTCGACCTTCAAGCCAAGCATGGAAGCCTCACGCCAGATGTTTTGGGCTTTACGTGTAGTGCCCTGACTGGTGATGACTACCGTTGAGTACCCATTCTCTAAATACATCTGAGCCAATGCCCTAGCGGCTGCTGGGCTTTCGCTGGTCAAGCTGGTTTTAAGTGTGTCACTGGTGTATTCCCTCACTACGATGGCTTGCCTCTGGAATCGCTTATCAAAGAAGACGCCTCTGTCATAGGTGAGGTAGTTCTTCAACGTGATACCGAATTTGCCGCCGTTGTCTGCCATGTATTCAGGGATACCGGCATAGTCATACATGAATTTCTTCTTGTAGCTGAATGACGGACTCCAAGCTCCACCAGACAGTTCAACGTCTGGTTCAGGCACTAGGCCCGCGTCCTTGCGTGTGGTCTTGGTGAGTAGGTGAAGGTTCGCTTCACGCACGGCACGGATAGCGTCAATGGTGGCCGGGTCGTTCAGATCGATCGGTAGGTCTTTTTTGAACGAGATTTGAAGATTTGATAGTGAAACCTTGGTGTCTGTATCAGCAAGGTAAACGGTGAAGCCCTGCACGGTGCCAGTCTTGGTTAGGTTCGGAATCAAGAAGACGTTGTGAGCCTCGAGTGCGGCGTTTAGGTCAGCGAATGACGTGTGTTCAGGGTTCTTTAAAATCTCCACCACATCCGCCATTAGGCTTTTCGTTTTGTAATATCTTAAGTGTTCAGCTTTCTTCTTTTCATCTGGTGCTTGTTTAGTATCATTGAACATGTTCTTGGCTCTAACATACTCCTGCATACCAAACTTTCCTGAGCTAGCACCAAATTTAAGGTTGTAGGTCTTATCACCCCACTTGACCAGCAAAGCGTCTTTGCTGGAATGAGGGTTAGGGTTAGGAATGATTGCAACGTTGTGTTTAGCCATAGCATTCTTCTGAGCTTCTTGTGATGGGTCTTGAAACACCTTACGCATCATTGACTGAAAAGCTTTATGTTCCTTTTCGCTAGGCGGTATGAAACGTTCCTTCGCTGCTAGGGTATTGGTCTTGTCTAAAAATTGACTGAACTGCGGCGAGTTCTCTAACGCTATCAATGCCCACATCATTCTTAAATGACTGTTGTGCAAGTCAAGTTTAACACTGTCATAGGACAAGCTTGAAATTGGAAAGTGTAGGTGTGATTTATAAACACCGTCTTCTATCTTAATGTGTGGTACAGGGAATGATAGGAAATCATCAGTTTTAGTTCTGGTGAAAAGCTTGGTGAATTCTTCACGCATTTCAAGCAACAATTTTACCTGTTCATCTTCGGTTAATCTTGCAGCTTCTGCAGGTGAAATGGCTAACCACTCATCATGTGCTAAGTAGGCTTTTGCAATCTCAATTCGTTCTTCTTCTGTCGCTCCAGTCAATGATTGGTTCTTCTCAAATTGTTTTAGCTGTGCTGGTGTAGCTCTACTGACAAAGTGGTCATAGAATTTATCAGCTACTGCGTTAGCATATTCCCAAACCTTTTGTTCATAGTTAGGTTTTCCGTAGTAGATGTAGGGAAAGGGTAGGGGAACGATACCAGATAGTTCTGTGGGTAGACGCTGGATGACGCCACGTTCTTTCAAGTCAATTGATTCGGATATAAGATACCTAACGTAAGCTGCCATACCTTTCTTGGTGTGTATATATTCTCTTGACATAGAAACATATTTTTTACCAGATTTAGCTTTCTGGATTTTCTGCTTATTTTCTCTATCTGGTTCCATTGCTCCTGCTGCTGCCATATATGCTCCTTATACCTTGTGGTCGTTGATTTTCTTTCTCAATGCAAAGATGACTACGAAAAATTCCCATATGCCTGTTGCATCATTTTTGAGTAAGCTGGTGTTGTATTTTTTGATAACATTGTTCCATTCATTAAGAATGCCTTGAATGAATTCATCACCTTCAGATGTTACTTCTTCAACCAAGAATTCTGACTTTGTAGAAAGAATGGTATGCAATGCTCTACGGTTGTAGCTGTCTGGTTTTTCACCGGCCTTGAACTTGAAGTCATTGTTAAAATTCTTGGCGTAGGTAGACTTAGTATGTCTTGTGCAAAGGTTAATCTTCTTAGGTAGATTTTCGTTAATGTCGATAGTCTTTAATCGACTCCTGAAAGTTTCTGCTAGCTTAGATTTGTCTTCATGGAACTTAACGAATGACTTCAAATAAGTAGATATTAAATCACCAAGGATATTGACCTGCTTGTCACAAATATCATAGTAATCAAAATCAATTTGAGACTTTAAACCAATCTTTGCTGCCTTCTCTTTGAACGATTCAAATTCTTTGGCCGCAAGAATGGATTCACCACTTAGAGCCTTACCTATCAACTGATTAAATATGTCGATTGACTGAGTGCTGTTTGTGGAAATAGCTCTGTTCATTTTCTGGTCAATGGTTTTGTCAGAAGTCCTCAATACAAGAGCTTTACCAGTCACAATAGTATCGACTAGCTCAGACTCATCTTTGAGTTTGTAATGAGTGGTGATATAGCTGAGAAGCTTCTTGTAAGCAGGGTTAACCTTCACTCTCAAACGGCTTGTTCTATATGCTGGAACTTTTTTTGTTTTCATTATTTCCTCAGTTAGATTGATTTAGCTAACGCTGCTTTCAACTGCTCAACGGTAGTGATGCCGGATGATTTCAAATACTTCAACATAAGGTCAGTATTTTTCTTTGAATTGTTTTCATCAATCATCTTGTCTAGCTTAGAAAGAACAAGCTTGATGGTATCTTTCTCTAAACGGGTTGCTTCTATCTCTACCTTCTTTTCTTTAATCTGGTGCTTCGCTTTTGAAAGAGCTTCTTGAATTTCAGGACTGTCTGTATCTTCCTCTTCATCAAGGACGTAGGCATCTGCTCTAAGGTTACGTACTTCTTCTTCAAGCTTTCCTAAAACAAGTTCAGTATCTTTCTTACGCTTATCGAATTTGGTCTTGTTTCTATTCAATTCATAGTCACCGGAATCTTTTAATTTATTGATGATTTTATCAGCCAATATCGTTGGGGTAGTCATTTGTTACTCCTATTAGTTAATTGATTAGATTAAATAACTCAATCTATATTGTAAATATTATCATACTAATAGAGGTAGTCAATTAAGTGTCTATAAATTCAAAGTTGAGAAAGAGTAAATATATGTAGAATGAGCAACAAATTAAGCTTTAAAAATAAGACAACTGAAAGGCGTCAGAAAACTATTTGTCGATGGACAAATACATACATCTTGCTTTAATGATTTCTCTTATTCTTAATATGTAGGCATCGTATGTTGTCCATCGGTTGTTAGCCATCGGTGTCTTCAATAGTTGTCCATCGTTAGTTGTCCACCGTGTGAAGTTTTCTGCAGGTCAAACGCCTTAGCTGGGTTTTGATGTTCTTTGGTCAATAAAATTTTAGTATTATAATACGTGGTTCATTTGCAATAAATTAACTGCATGGTAATATTAAAGTATAAACATCTTTATCATATATGAATGACCAGCACAATAAACACAACCCAAAGACTGAAAGCAGTGTATTGGATGCTATTAAGTCCTATTTATTATATTCTGTTATCTTTCCATTAAAGTTAATCGTCAACATATTAGACTGGAAAGAATTCAAGAAAGACTCATCTTATGTCTTTTCAAGAATCCTTGCTGATGAGTATTTAAGGCTACCCCTTGTAATCTTGTTCTGGTTCTTTTTTTCAAACGTTTGCATTGTGATTGTTGTTGGTTCATTCGCACTCGTGGGCAGTCTATTAAGTTATGTCCCATGGGGCGAGATTCCGGTATCGGATGATGGACGCACTCTTATACAAGCTTTGACGCTTGGCTTTATTTCTTTATCTATCCTGAGCATAGAAATTCAGGTCATGCAGAAGGTTGCAGGCGTCATAAATAAAAAGTTTCAGAAGATTGCTGCAGGAGGTCGTTATGAAAAATAACAAAACCGCTTTTAAAATATTTCTTATCACCATCCTCCTTTCAAATGCCGCTAATGCTGACTCATCTGGTCGTCAAGAAATGATGTGTACGGTTGGTGGTCAGGTGCTTGATATTCTACTTGGCACTAACGAAAAACAAACAACAAAGGAGGTGGTAAAATGAAATTCTTATCTACAGTTCAAGTTCTATTAGTTACATTCAAAATAATCGTTAGAGAGCCTATGTTTTTCATAATGACTACTGTGGTGCCAGCGGTTTTAACTGCTGCAATATCATTCTTGATTTACTTAATGTTCACTTCGCTAATCGGTTTTTTGTTTGCGGCACCTTTTACTTTCCTAGTCGCATATCCACTTTACTACCTCATTACTTTGGCTTCGATAAACATCTATCTTGCTTGTGGTGGTAAAGAAGAAATCTGCTATGGGATTAGTGATGATTGTGAGCTTATAGATTATGTATATGATGATAGTGAGGTGGCGAAATGAAAGCCATGTCAAGAATGGAATTAGTGATTTGTTCACTAAATATTTTGAATAAAAGAGTTGTATTGTTATTCATGTGTAAGGTAGTGCCTTTGATTGTGTCTCTTGGCTTAGCGGCTCTAATAATATTTGCATCTAATTTTATCATTGGTGAGAATCCTATTAATGGGTTGTTAGGTGCGTTTACTATTTATCCTACATATGTGACTGTTCAGTTTTACATAGCTAGCTGGTATAAAAGAACCTATGAAAACCTGATTGATGAATTTAAAGTGTATGACCAAAAAATTAATGGAGAATTGATTGCCTTTGCTGCTGACGCATTCATGAAAAGTGATTTAGGAAGAGGTCATGATGAATGAATCAATCATTAGTATTTTTTTGAATTCCATCATTTCTGGTTTGAGAAAAGTAACTGCTTTTGTATCAATATCGCTCACTATTGCTGCATGTGCGTGTGCCATTACATTCATAGCATTATTGCAATATGGAACTTGGGTTGGGCTGGGAGCGTTTGCACTCGTTCTTGCTCTCTACCTACCTTACCTATGGCTGTGTGCGTTCCTACTAGTATGCATTCAAAGGTTTTATAATAAATTCTTCAATAAGTCAGTCGTAAATAAAGATGTAGAACAATGTGGAGGTCAGGTATGAAGTACGTATCTGATAGAAAATATACTCTGCTTTTGAACGTATTGTTGTTTGTGGTGTGGCCGCTGATAGCATACATAATACTCGTCGTAATATTTAATCAGATACCTATGACGGTTGTATGTGCTGCTCTATGGGCTTTGGTTTTAAAAGGTAGGTTGAGTGATGCACTTGTTAAGTCTAAAAGTAAGTTTTCAACAAAGTTAAAAGGTTACAGAATAGTTGCAGGGTATCTAGAAGAGCAAGCAAAAATAAACACAACAAGAGGTCATAATGAAATGGATATATAAATTAATGCTGGTCATGTCACTTGCCTTTTGTGGCAGTGTCTATGCTGAACGTACACCCTTAGAAGTTGCTGCTGAAGCCCGAGTGTCATCTTCACCAGTTGATACTACTGACATGAAAATGTTTGCTGTTACACAACGTGATGTGATGGTTAACTTTCTCAATCAAATGTGTTCGGTGTGTATGCAATTGCCAGCACCCAAAGCTCTTGCTAATCATCTAGGTTTCAATCCTGATGCTGCAACATCTAGTGGTTCAATTCTTAATGTTATAATGGAAAGCTTCTATATTGCACTGGGCTTCTCGTTAGCAACGGGAATACTGACCATATTCAGTGTCTACCTTATTTTCACTGCTGGTAATAATGATGAGAAACAAAAGGTTAAGAACGTAAAATTGGTCATTATTTGTTTGGTTGTTGGTCTGTTGATACAACCAAAAATTGCCATGACGTTATTAGCGATAATATTCCTACTAGGTATAGCATGTGCTAACTGGATTAGCCTCTACCTTACACTGGCAATTGCCGAAAGTGCTCCTGATTCAGCTCAGGTCTTAGAACCAACGAACAAGCTTACTCAATACACTATTGCTGAACGTACCAGCTTATGGAATGCGATGACAGAAACAATCACTAAGACTTCTGTGATTGCCACTCATAACATCCAATTAGGTAGGAGCGGACTCTTTTCTTCTGGATTAACCAAAGCTGATGTGGTTAATGACATTGAAAATAATGTTAAGTTGATTATTGTTCCTGTTATGAAGAAGGGGATAGTTACTCAACTCGATTTCGTTTGGAACGAAAAATATGAAAACTATGATGCTGCTAAATTTGGTAGAGCCAGCAAATCATTCTCTGTAAGAACAAATAACCTTGATTCTGGTATAGAGCAAGATACAGATTCAGATTTTGCGGATGCTGTTAAATTAAAAGCACAAGCTGATGGTCAAAAGCTTTTCACTGCTGATGACTTTACTACAATACTACATCAATATGAAAACCAAGCTTTACCTTTGGTTAGTGAAGGAAAATTTCTAGAAGCTCAAACTCTTTATGATGATGCTTTGATTATGAAAGTAGCTGATGCTATGGATTCTGGATTGAATTCTATTAAAGAACAGTATATGTCTGAGGGTCTTGGTGAAGGTATGTCAAAGCTCTATCAACTTTACATGAGTGAATTACTAAACTCTGCTCAAGGTCTTAATCCGGCAATCACATATGCAGGAAAGTGGAAATACGACCAAGAAGCTAGTCAATATTTTCATAAATATAATTGTTCAAATTTTTATGATAAGCAACTAGATGATATTCACGTTAACGGCTTCAACATCTTATCCGGTGGTATGGATTGGTCTGACGCTGGAATGGTAGCGGCTGCTCTTCCTACTCAATGTGTGGTGTTCCAAGGTGGTTCAGCGGTCTACATGGGTGTTGATGCTAAGACTGATGAAATGGCTGTCAATTTGTTCAAGGATAGAAGTACAGCGGCGAGTATCGCTAAAAGTAACTTAACAAGTAACATCGTTGAGGGTGCCTTAACTGGTCAAGTTAAATTCATGCAGAAGAATAATCCTTACAAGAATTTGATGCTTGCCAATATTGACCTAGGATTTATCCATGCTGGCTTGTCGTTCGCTGCCATAGGTAAAGCAATGAACTATTCTTCTCGTATAGGTGATGGTATTAGAAACGGGATAACCGTTGATATGGCGGTTGCTGGTGAATTCAGTATTGGTGCTGACTTCGGCATGTTGTTTGGTGATGATAGAGAAACCAAGGACGTTACTAATAATGAAGGTTACAAAAGAATCTCAACTGATTACAAACCTTTGATATTTAATGCTCTAAGTGACCCAAGCACTGCTGGTAGTGTTACTAGCTATCAACAAGCTCAAACATTCAATGATGAGAGCGAAAGCATAGGAGATATGATTACAAATGCTATTCAGTCGCAATCTACTTTGATTCAGAATAAGAAAAGAGAAATGGGATTGCCGATCAACAAAACAATGTCAAAAGGTGTTCTTGAATGTAATGCTAATGCCCTTGCATGTGACGCAAGAGCAACTGCTACAATTTCTGATATTTACAGCTCGGAGCCTTTGAAGCTTGGTATCTATTTGAAAATGGGTACAGCGGCAGTTGAAGCTTTGAAGGTATTTGATATTAGTTCGGTAATTAACAAATTTGGTTTGTCTGGTGATTCATTTATCGGTAAAGCTCTTGGTAAGATTGGTGCTGTCGTTGGTAAATTCGCGTTCCTAATCCAAATGGGTATTGCGGCACTCAACGTTATGTTGGTACCAATTGATTTGTTAGCTAATGCCTTAATCATTATAGGTATTTGGGTATTAGCTCTTCAAGTTCTACCTGCTATTCAGATGATTATGCTCTGTGTTCATATCTGTATGTTGTTCTTGAAAGCTATAATAACTCTTTACGCTTCATTGATAGAAGCTGTATTTAAGGTTGAGCCAAGGTTTTTTGGTGTAGGCATGAAGTCGATGGCTGGTGATTGGACTGGCGTATATTTTTATTTGTTAGGTTTTTACTTCATGATTTTCATTTTGTATTACATCAATATATCTAGATTTCAAAGAGCACTATACAGTTCTGTCGCTAGTGAAGGTGGATTGTTTGAAATGATGGCTGGATTAGTGGTTTGTCTTTTCGTAAGTGCATTGTTAACAACCGCTTGCATGGCAATACCTAAATTCACAATGGGTTTCAAATCAAGATTGTTCCCTGAAGAATCTTCAATGCTTGACGACTTAACAGCTAACAGGTCACTTGAAACTATGGCAACAGCCTATGTTGCTGAGAAAACGCTTGTGAAGGGATTAGACGGTGCTAAGGACGGTTTGACAGGAGAAGCTAAGAAGTTGGATAGCAAATTAAATGGCACTCCTGCTACACCACCAGTGCCGGGTGGAAAACCACCAACGGATACAGAAGGTAGATAATATAGAGCCAGCGAAATGCTGGCTTTATTTATTTTAAACTTAATCAATTTTTTATTCTTGAAGAAATATGATTATGTGCTAAGTTGTTAGTATCAACTACATACTTTAATATGAAAAACCTTATCAAAACCACTGTAAAATACAACATTGAAGACTTAGAACCTCATATTCATTCAATCAATGCTTTTTTTACCTGCTTTATAGATTATGAGCATTCTGGAAAAGATTTTAATATATCTGGTGTTGAAACAAGTGATGCTTTAGCAGTGATGTATTTTGGTGCAACTGTTAACGGTGAATTAGTGAACGCTGGCTATCAAACGAAAAATCTATATAAGCTAGCTAAATTTATTACTGAAAGGGATTTATGGCCGACCGTCAAAAGGAAGAAGGGTAGTAGGTTTAAATTTTTCGGAAGCAAAATTGAATCGGATAAGTCTTTCAGAGAAGTTGTAGCTGCATTGAGAGAAGTTAATGACCCTGAATTGAACGAGTGTATCAGGTCATATTCTTTTGTTTTGTTTCCCATTGCCTATACTGCCGTTGGTTTAATTGGGCATCAGAGGTTAATGAAACTTCAGCCCGGTGCTTCGGGTAGGTTGGCTTACACTCAAATCGTAGCCATTATGGAACAAGCTGAACCGGGATTCTTTAAAATTTGGTTCAAAAGAATTTTTAGATTTGCAATTGTCGCGTCAGTTGCAGTAGGGATTTATAAGATATTATCTTCTGGATACATAACTACATTACTTGCTTATCTTAATTTGTAGAATGATATTCACATGATATACTTAAGATATAACCATTACTATAATATATGAAAAGGTACATTTTATTCATAATACTCACATTTGCAATGATGTGTTCTTCGCCAAGCTTTGCCAGTTCAGCTTGTAAATCTGGTAATGGTGCCTTAGATAAAGATGAGATTGCAGCCTGTATCCAGCAAGAGGCTAACGCTAAGGGCTGGTTCAGTGTTGCTATGGCTGTTGTATCTAAACAGCAAATAGTTGTTGCTGTCGGTCTTCTACAATCTGTTACGGGTCTTGATTTTACTTCAGAAGCTCAAAAGATAGTTGAAAAGAATGACGGTGGCACTAATCTTCTTAAAGCTATTGATTATGTGATTAACGTAGGTGCGTTGATTTTCTTTCTTTTTGTGTATGTCTCAATCATTGCAAAATCACTGGCAAATGGTGCATTTAAAGGATTTGTAATGTCTTGGACTGTATTACCTTTCGGGGTGGTGACGTTCATCATAGCTATAACCGTAGTGACTGGTTATTTCTCGTTCTTCATAAAAGTTCTCTTTGTTCTTATTCTTATTATGGCCTTTGTCATTTTCTATTCTGTTAATATTTTCTATTATTTAGCCACGGATTTGACTGGGGTTCTTACCCGAGTGAACAAGCAAGCTGATGATTTCAGTACGGCTACTGTTTACAGCATGATTGAATGGCATATTCAGGACATAGTAGCTCGAAAAGGGATGTTGGTTGAGACTGGGAACATTGATAATACGTTTCGTGGCCCAAAATTGGTTGATACTAAATTCACTGATTGCTTGATAACAGATTTGAGAGTTACGACTAGAAAAAGCAATAATAAACTTTATCAACCTACTGACATTGAAAAGACTCAATACTGCGGTGCTAAGGAACTCGGTTATGAAACATATAAGGTTGGCTACATGGCTGACAAAAAACCTACTAATGAAAGTGAAGCTCTGTTTTTAAAGCTTGTTTCAAATCAAAGTAATTATAGAGCTATTGCCTATGAGATTGTCAGCAACACTTGTGGTAGTGTTTTTAAGGTTAATAAAGATGTGCAGCATGATTATGTATCTATGTGTTTAGATATGAAGTCAAATGGCGGTATTGTTCCTAGTGCTGACGGCTATGTCAAAACTTTGCAAAATTCCAACGTTACCGATTTTGATGTGATGAAATCAAAAATTAAAGTATTGATTGATGACTTGGCTGTTTTTACTTATTCTGAAATGTTGAAGAACGGTAACTTGGTTAAGAATGAAGTCAATGAGGATGTTTCACTTGATAATATGTTGGGTAACTTTCAGATAGGTTCAGTTTACAAAAAATCCTATGAAGCTGCAGCTATGAGAACAATTGATATTCAAGTTATTAATGAGGTAGCGATTAAGAAGAATAAACTTCAACAATTTTTCGGTATTGAAGATAACCTTTCTATTTTCGATGGAGAGGGTGATAAGACTACTTTCGGTATTGATAAATATTTTGGAAGCCTAAAACCAGCAGTTAATATGAATAGTGAAATCATAGCGATGATGGACGGTTTAACAGGTAATGGTTTAACTAATATCGGATTGCAGAATTCAGATTGCTCACAAAAAGGGCATTGTAGTTCTGGTTCAATAAATTTCGTAGAACCATTATTTGAATTAGGTCATAAGGTCATTCCATGGATTTCAAAAGCTTATGTAATAGCCATCAGCGTTGAAACTTACTATAAGAGTAAGTATGAAGCGGCTGATTATACTGACCCTAATAGAGCATATTACAAAGCAAACGAAAGGTTCTATGGTGGCATAGGTTTATATTGCATCGGTATTATTGCTGGTCTTTGCGTAGCATTCGCCATGTTGGCTAAGGTTCTAATTCTAAACTACTTAAGGTTGTTGATGGTCGGATTTGTAATGCCTTTTATAGTACCATTTTCATTTGGTTATGCTTTGATATTAAGCACATATAAACAAATGTTCAGGGATGAAGGCGAGACACTCACGGACATGATGAAAAAGTATGGCGTAGTTGACGTGATATTAAGATTACCGTTAGTGGTAATAGGATTTTTGTTAGGGATTTGTATAATGATTGTGTTGATGTATATAGCTAGCGTTACATTGGTAGCAATCTTCGGTGGCTTCGCTGTTGAACATGCTGGAGCAAGCAATCTCACTCTTGCTATGAAAGCTTTGTTGTTCTTGTTTATGCTTACTGTTTCCTACATCATTTCATTCTATGCTGGAATGATGGCTTCCTATCATGCTACTGAGAAAGCAATTAAAGAATTGTGTGGCGGGGCAGGACAATTTGACGATGGTGTAAACTCAACAATTGCAAAAGGTAAATCATTATTGTCTAAGTTGGGTAGATAATATAAGTTTCTTTCTTGAACTATGGGAAATACATGGTAATGTATTAGAAACAAACTTAGAAAAAAGGATAAAATGAAACTAGATAATATTGAGCATTTGAAAAGACTTCCAAATAAACAAGTTATTATATTGATTGTGGTAAGCCTTGTTTTGTCTGCAGCTTTTTTAGATTTAGGAATTAGAGGTATTTTGATTGTTCCTTATGGTTGGGTTGGTTCTTTATTATGTATACCACTCGGTTTGGCAGTTGGGTGTCATAGTTTAATTGCAACTCTTCACCTAAAAAGAAGATATAGAAAGCCAGCTTGATGCTGGTTTTTTATTGTCTTCAATTTGATATGGGTATTTATATATGATAATATAAGAGTAACAACATCCTACATCATTATGACTAACTTAAATCCATACGCTTCACTTTACGCATATTACTATATAATTTCAGCTATTGTATTCATGGTTCTGTATTCGGCTGTGAATTACTCTTTGGGCATGTCTTTGTTCATTTTGTTTTTAATAACATTTATTCCAAACATTTCCTTAAGCTGTCAGTTACTTTCTAAATTCCCATTTTCTGAAAATATTGTAGGTTACATGGTGTGTGTTCCTGCAATATTCATAGCGTTATCTATTGCGATAGGTTCGTTATGACTGAAACTCTTGCTAATGCTATTACACTCAAAACGAATGAAAAAAGTGTAGAGTTTGAGATTGAGCTAACCATGAAGGGCTATCAGCTATTTGTTGATTTAGTAAAGAAGGGACACTACCTATTCAATCCAGACCTGATGAGAATTCGCACGGCCTACATAGAAGCTACTGGTGTAGAGCCAAAGGATGAGATTAAGCAATTACCTGTTGACACACTGAAAGACTTTGTTAAAAGAATTAGTCTCAAAAGGTTTAAGACTACGGTTGAAATAGATGATTTAGAGCTGTTTTATATCAGCGATAGGAATGTATTCTTCTTCAAGTTTTTAAGCTCTGTTTCAGATGAATTCGATTACATAACAATGTACAAGAAAAGCCAAGGAGCCTGATTAGCTCCTTTGTTTTATTTGTTTAACTCTTCAACCATCCAGCCAAAATCTTCTGTCCCTTTTGGTGGTGAATCATCACCTACATCTATATCCATCACCTCAACATTATCAGCGTCTACAAAGGTAGAGTCTGCATCTATAAAGCTTGAATCATCAAGGAAGTCATCATCATCATGTTCAATTTCGACTTCTTGAATGTGTAATTCATGAACAGCTTCTTCCTGTTTTACCGGCACTGATTTAAAAGTCAAAAGCTCTTCTGGTGGGTTAGAAGCGGGTAGAGCTGTGTGGGTTGTGGATATCTTCTCAACCTTACCGGCTGTTGAGCCTAGAAGCTCCTGCAGTCTCTGGTAGCGTTTGCTTTCGTAGTAACTCTTACCCAGTAGCTGTTGATGCTGGAACGGTCGCTTGGTTTCTACGGCATTGAAGAAGGCCATAGGCTTACCCTCAAAACTCACGAATTCCCCTAATTGCCCGCGTGATTTCGCTTCTAGGTCATTAGGTATTGCGGTAGGGTTAAAGGCTTGCAAAAGGGCCGTAGCGATGAATACAGCACCTTGTTCAGTCAAGTCAGTGACTTCCATCAGTTCACAAGGTAGGTCTTCATAGAAGATGTGAGAGAACGCCAAGGCTAAATCCTGACGGTTGTAGCGGCTAACTGATGTGAATACAGGAAGCTTTGTGGATATCGGAAGGATGTGTGCTTGTGTCAACGCTTGGGCTTTAGCTCGTTCATCTGGATTCTTGATTTTGAGCTTACCCATGATGACGCCAAGGATTTTAACGGCCATTTTTATATCTAAAAGGTTTACATGTTTTTCCAGTATTGAAGCGGATTCTACTACCTTTAAGATAGTCAAAAACTCATCAAATGAGGTAAGTGGCCTTGTTTCACCGCTGATTTCTAGATTGCCCTTTGCTGTTGATATTCTCATACTATAATGTGATGTTTGATATTAATAGAATATCATTAACAGATTTAAACTCAAGGATATCCGATACAGAAGAATAGTCCCTCTTGTTTTAGGAACGGTTTATTGAAGTTTAGGTTTATTTAATGGCCTATAATCAGCAACAAATTTTAGACAAATAAAAAACCCTAGTAGGGTTTATTTTTGATGATTTTGATGTTTATAATTCTAGTTCAAGTTGCTCCGGTTGTTGGCTAGTTCTTATCTTGATTAGCGATACTGACAAAGCTATGTAATACAATGTAATTCCTACGTAAGAAATAACCTGTATTGGTAGTGATGTGTTGGTTTCCATTAATAAAACTGTTGCTAAGCTTGCAGATGCTATACCAGCGATAGTTATAACTAAGTATGACATTAATTTTGTTTTGGTAGTGTCGATTATCTTCATAACATTCCTTTTGTTGTTTATTTAATTATATTGTATATTATAATATTTAGTTGTAAAGGTATTAGATAAAATATTTAGTTAAATAAGATAATTTCTCTCAATCAATGGCTTGGTTTGTGGTTTTGAATGTTTTCTTAAGTTGATGTTCTAGGTTTGGCATGTATAATTTATATATTAACTATTAGGATTTCGATGTTTGTAAGATTTGTAACCTTCTTTACGCTTATTTCTGTTTTTTTTGCTACTGTGATGTTCTTTTCAGGTGGGTATTACGCAAGTGGTAATGCACTTGTATCTTTCAATGATTGCCTCGATGTGGTGTTAAAAAAGCAGGTTTGGTATTCGGTTGTAGGGGCAATCTGTCTGAGCGTGATATACGAGCGTTTCGTAATTAGTAAACATAGATAAAGGGCTTTTAAACCCTTTTTGTCAAACTTCTTTTTCTCGGCATATTCTTTTCAGCTAAAAGAATTTGTTCGTTCGTTAAATTGTCAAGGTCAACCACTTCACCAAAAACTCTTTTCATTTTGTTCTCAATAAATACTATGAGCTTCATGGGTACGTAGCTTTTGTAGTTATTTCCTTTAATGTCACTTTCACTACCATCTTGCACAACAAACTGTTTCAATTTTCTTGTAATGAAGAATAAATTCTCAGTAAGCAAAGATGATTGTTTAGCTGTTTTCTCATTGATATTCCATAATGTCTCTTTTTTATATTTGGCCTTAACAATTTCTTCAAATTTCATTTGTATTGATTGTTGTCTGGCTTTCTTGTCTCTATGTGAGAATTCTACTTTTTTACTCGTTGTTGATTTCATATTATTTCCTAGTGTTTAATTATAGCTTATCAGTTGGATAACATATGTAAAGGTATTAGAGCTTACTAAATTCAAATATATATTATTGTGTTTGTTAATCGGACTTCAACTAGGCTGTATCATCAAGGTTTTTTGCTCTATACCTCGTTTCAATTCGGACTAGAATTGTTTAGGAGGGGGGGCAGTCTTTTGATGCAGTTAAGCTAATCGGACTTGAACTAGGTATTCATCTGTACCTCTGTTGAGTCTATTGGATTGATTAATCAGTATGGGTGTTATTGAAATTTCGTTCTTAATTTCATAAGATTTATTATTTTTGATTTTACTAACCAGATGGTGTTGATTTTTGCTCTTAAGATTTAGGATGTTGTTTTTGATTTTAAATACCCAGAAGGGTTTTGATTTTTTCTTCTAAGTTATTTAGAAGGTACTATTTGTACTACTTGTACTGTTAGATCGATTTCTCAAACCCTTATAAACCGTGGCTTCCAAGGGTGGTTAAAATTCACAATCGGATTTCAACTAGGCTCAATCGGATTTCAACTAGGCTCAATCGGATTTCAACTAGGCTGTGTATTTGTAAATTTCACTAAGACTCCCATTCTCTTAATTTGAAATATTTTTCTTCTATTTCATTGACATCTTTATATTGTATGTAATGATTAAATTAACTAAGAGGAAAAAGGAATGGATAATAATCAAGAGCTAACCACAATTTGCAAGGCATTCATGGATATTTATAAGGATGCGAAAGTAAGCGGAAATCAAGCTATCTGGTCAAAAGGTTTGGTCTTGTTCTCCCTTTTCAATCCTAGTAAAAAAATCAATGATTTCCAGCATTCAGAATCTGATGACATTGAAAGTAATGCAATAGCTATGAAATTGGGTTTGAAAAGTGTCGAGTCTTCACCAAATGCTGTTTCAATTGAAATCAATGAAGAAGAGCTTAAAGGCACACCATACAAAAAATTCGTATTTTATGGGTACCAACTAAACACTGAAATGCATTACGTGTTTTGCAATTACTTAGTTTCAAAGCTTCAAAAAGGCTTCGACAAGAAAGGTTCTGACGTAACGATTGACTTTCCTGTGTTGATGAATGAATGTGGTCTAGATACAAAGAATACTGGTTTTTATAAAAGCAGTTTCATTGAAGTTCTTGATAGAATGTTCCATTCATCGGCTAAGATTGTTTTGAAAGATGGTGAAATTAACGACAGATTAATTTACAAAAGAGAAATGCATGGTGACATTTTCAATATCAAGTTTGGTGATATTTTCATAGATGCAGTTGTTAAAGACTCATGGAGCAAGAAGATTAACTTTGAAGATAAACTAGCCTTGAAAAAAGGGATTGCGAGAATTCTTTATGATAAAGTTGATATGTTTGAGCTTATGGGTGAATCAAGATTTAGTGTTAACTCAATGTTGAAGTTGTTGTCAATTGAAGGCAAGCGTGAGTCACAAGTAAAATTGTTAAATAATGCTTTGCAGTATTTTGTAGAAATTGGTTATGCCAAACAAATCATTGATGTTAGGAAAGGGAAGGGTGGCGTTACTGAGAAAATTGTGGTGATAAACAAATCATTCGATTTGAAAGCGTTCGCTAAGGCACAGTCCAAAAAACTAGTAAAAGAGCCTGCTATTAAAGAGCCTGTTTATACCAGCTTGACGGTTGACGTAGAAGACAATTTTCCAGCACCGTCTACTATTGAAGGGCAATCTGATATGACAACTCTTCAACATCATATGGCACATATTGAAGCTAACTTTGGTAAGTGTTCATTAGGTTTGAAACCCTACAAAGGTCTATTACCAGAAAATACTGATAGCCGTGTAAGGCCGTTAGATACTTGGGAATCAATCCCTGACTTTCAACAAGATTGTTGAGTCAACCGAAAAATGAACGCGATAGAGCGTTTTTTTTTGACTTAAATTCTGTCTAGTGTATTTGTATTAGAAACAACAATGAGTTTATAAATGATTTACGAGCAAACGATAATCCTGAAGGACGATGATTCAGATTCATTCCCTGACGCACTAGATGTAGCCTTAGCAGAGCTTAAAACATTAGCTAGGGGCTGTCCTACTCTGAAAGCATTATCGGTTAAAGAACAAGCATTTAAGGCTGAATTTATCCTAGATGGGAAGGGGAGTGAAGCCATGTGCTTGCATGTAGCTGGTCTAGCGGCGGTCGTTGCTGGATGGGGTGAAGTGACTGGCATAAGGTATATGGTTCTACCTAGACAGAATATGGCCTGTTTCGAGCTGGTATTTTAATCAGTTAACAGTTAGCGTCCCTCAATGATAACTGCCTTGTAAATCGCTATAATCCTATGGGTCTGCATGATCGCTTCTTTGATGAAGGCTATTCGTTCCTGTTTCGTGCTTTCATCTACTGATGATGCTTCTGTGTTATCAATGAATTCTTCAAAAAAACATATCATTTCCCTCAAAGATTCGATTGCCTTGAAGACAGGTTCATTAAAATCCAAGACAGCTTGCACGTCTTCATAGCTCCAGTTCCCGTGTCTCTTCATAGTGTTGACGCTTGGTAATCTTACTTTGAATGTTTTCTTCGATTGTTTCAGGCAATATTTAAGGTATTCAGGAATCAATGTATCCTTATATTCTTCAAAGTTTTCCTTGAATTCATTGTGGTCTAGAGTGTGCTTGATTTTCATAATTATAGTTAAAGTTGTTACTTAAATATTACTATGATTTTATTTGAAGTAAAGTTAAGGTGTTAGTTTCAATACATAGGAAAGCCAGCTTGTTAGCAGGCTATTTGTGGATTGCTTCATTTTCAGACGATGAATGAAAGAAGCAAAAGCGGATACAAGACTGTTACGAATATTATAATTACAGCAATGTAGTGTTTAATAAGCACTGAGTAGGCAGTTATAACGGCATTATCAACTTTCTTCTTGTTTTCATCATAGTAATCTTTTGATGCTGCGAAGATGGCTAAGCATATTGAAAAATAGATGATTATTTTCAACAATAAGTCTTCATGTTGAATTTGTTCAGGTGAATTTGATTTAATAAACATTGAGCTGAAAACACTACGGCTAGGATTGCTAAGAAATAGTTCACCACTTGCAACCTTGTCATGAAATTCAGATGTAGCCTTTTCTCTATAAAAATCACCGGCAGTTACGCTTGCATAAAGCCTTCTGGTAAGTTCATTTCTATTTTCTTTACACCAGTTGGCTTCTTCAACATCAGCGGTTTCGCAGGGCATGTGCTTAGTGGAAACGGCTCTTGTGTGAGCTTTGACCTGTGAAGTGTTGAGAACCTGAGTGGTTGCAAGGGTAGTCTCTAACTCATTTAACATGCCGTTGAAGCTGGCTTGTTGCTCGTCGTGAACCTGTTTGCTCACATAGACGTAAGAGGATTCGTTTTTCACTGGTTCTTTTACATCAGTAATAGTTGAAGTAAATGTAAAGGCTAATAAAGCGGCTAGAATAAAAGTCATGGTTTCCTTTTCTTGTTTGTATATAAATAGCATACATCTAAACAAACAAGTGTAAAGGTCTTAGAAGAAATATTTTAATTTTAATATTAAAAAACCAGCTATAAGCTGGTTTGTTTGCTTGTTAAATAAAGTTCATAATAATTAATACAAGAAAAGTAGAAGATAAATGAAGCCTGTTAATGCTATGGATAATCCAGCAAAAAATAATAGACAAACTACTGAGAATATAGCGACATTGACAAGTTTAGAGTTTATGTTTTCTTCATTCAAAATATTAAGCTTGAATCCGAAACACCAAATTGCAGGTAAATATTGTGGTGTCATCATTAAAGATTGAATAAATATCATTAAAGTTACTGCATAAGTAATTGGGTTTTTTAACCAGTCAGTTCTTTTGAATGATTCACGTATATCATTCTTAGATTTTTCCAATCTTTCACTTCGTTTATCTTTATATTCTGAAGTGGTTTTAATCTTATTATATAAATTGTTTATTAATCTGTCCCTTGTGTATGTGCAATCAAGCTGTTCAACATGTCTAGTGTATTTGCATGGGGAGTAAGCGACTGATACAGTTATTGCAGCTTTCTTAATGTCATCATCTGTATATATTGAATTGTTCGCTTTAAGGATAGTTTCAATATCAGATATTAAACCATTGTAGTCTTTCGTTAATTGTTCACTCACTTCTTTGGAAACTACGTTAAAGCCAGTTGAGTATTCTGGTCTAAAATCAGCGGTTGCAAAAGTTGATACTGCCATTAGGATTAAAGTTGATATTAGTTTGTTCATGTTTTCCTTTTCTTGTTTGTATAATTATATCTTACATCACAATAAACAAGTGTAAAGGTCTTAGAAGAAATATAATTTTTCTATCAATAAAAAACCAGCTTATTCGCTGGTCTTAGTTTTGTATTTAATAACGCCATCAGGTGAGCGGCTGAGTTCAGATTCACTGAAACTATTATTTCGTCTTCTTGTATTTCTTTGTTCTAGTTCTTCTAAGATAGCCGTTCCAATAAGACTTTTGAAAAGTCTGTTTAGTTCATTTAGTTCAACTGGTTTGTGTATGGCTAATGTCATTCTGAATCCCAGCCTAAAAGCCGTTAGGAAGATTGCTATTGTGTAGGTGCATATAGAGAAAACTAAGATTGTTGTCCAGAAGTAACCTAATTTGATGATGGTCTTATCAGCCATTTCTGTAAGCGGCAGTGAAATGAATTCTCTGATAGCAGTGTCCCATTGTTCAACTATTGTAAATAGAACTGAAATTAAGCTTTGAGTAGTTGCAGTGATTGAGTCGAAGGCTCCTTTATAGTACACATATACTAAATACATAAGTTCGTAAATAAAGTCTGCGGTGAATTTGATTGCACTTGTGAAGTCTAGCATCATGCTTTCAAAGCCAGCCACAATGTATTCACATACGCTCATTAGGGCCGGATGAAATGCGAACATAGCCATGATGCCAGCGGTCATGATTGAAGAGAGAACTAATGTAGTTCTGATTTCTTGTCTGTTGTTGTCGATAAAGCTTGTTAGCCACTTAATAAATAATTTTCCCATTGTATAACTCGTTGTTTGTATATTTATATCTTACATCACAATGCATAAGTGTAAAGGTCTTAGAAAAGATATTTATTTGTTGTTCTTAAAAAAACCAGCACTTGGCTGGTTTATTTAGAGTTGTTAAGTGACATTAATTGATATTAAAGTGAACATGGTTGCTACAAATATTATGAACCAAACAACAAACCATAATAAATACCAGAATATTGCTTTCATTTTGTTTTTAAAGTCTAATCTTCGGTCTTTTGGCGGTTCAATTGCCAAGGTGATTAATGATATTATTGTTTTAATAAACCCTTTCGCCATCATATACAATATAAAGAAACCCAATAATATTGAAATTATTGACAATAGGATAATTTGGTATTCTGGAGGTAGGTTGATAGTTAAGCTGAAAGGGATTATTGCAGATAATTGTAGCTTTAAGGCAATCTTGATGTGGTTGTTCATGTTTTCCTTTTTGTTGTTTGTTCTATATATCTTACATCTGCATAACAATATGTAAAGCAATTAGTATTAAAATACTTGATTAACCTATTGTTACCTTCAGTAAATCTTTCCAATTCGTTGTATAAGCAGGGCTTAGATACTCACGCTTCATTCCCCAGCTTGATGCTTCTGGTTCGATTGCAAACCTGAGCGTGCCAGCACCTTGCACCTTGTTGATTGAATCCATCAGTGTCATAAGCCGGTCGTTGTTTCTACGCTCTGGTTTAGCGAAAAGGTCAGGGATGTAGCCAGACTTGGGCGTGAACTGGCTGAGCATGATTCCAGCCTTGGCGTAGGGGAGGCCGGATCTGAATATCCTTGTCAGTCCAGCTTGTGCTGCTGCTATCAGCTCGCGGGTGTCATCAGTAGGGGATTCCAGACCAATGATGGTTGCCTTGCTATACGGGTTGTCATCGAAGCGGCTAGTCTGGATAAAGACCTGCAGACAACTGGTCAACATGCCTTCCTTGCGGAGTTTTACCGCTGCTTTGGCTGCGTATGATGCTACGGCCTGTCGAAGCTCTAACAGCTCGTAAACACGCTTACCAAACATTCTGGTTGAAGCTATGTTCTGCTTGGGTTCCGGGGATTCTTCCAGACCAAAGCACACGGTACCTTCAAGCTCTCTGGCGGTGCGTTCAATGTTGACGTTGAACATCTGGCGTAGGGATTTCTTGTCATACCGGGCTAGGTCTATGGCCTTCGTCACACCCATCAATTCCAGTCGCTTTTGAGTCCGTGAGCCGCAACCCCAAACCTCTCCAACGTCTGCAAAGCTCAGAAGCTTGTTCTGACGTTCATCATCGAGGATGACCACTACGCTACCAGTCTTCGCTTTCCACTTTTTAGACGCCCAATTGTTGAGCTTTGCGAGTGTCTTTGTCTTACCCACGCCAACCCCTACGGGCATTCCTACCTGCTTGTAGATTTGGCTTTTAATTTCCAGACAAAGCTTTTCAAGGTTTTCATTGATACCTGATAAGTCAATAAAACTTTCATCAATTGAATACACTTCATAAGCTGGAACATATTGACTGATTACTTTTGTGACCCGATTTGATATGTCTTGATACAACGCATAATTTGAAGAGCAAACCCGCAACTGTTTACTTTCAACAAGGTGCTTGATTTCAAAGAAGGGTTGACCCATTTTCACGCCAAGCTTCTTACTTAAATCATCACGGGCAACAACGGCACCATCATTGTTAGATAGAACAACTGTTGCTTTACCCATCAATGTAGGATTAAAGATACGTTCACAGCTTACATAGCAAGCATGACAATCTACAAGCCCAAAGACTTTATCAATTTTACTAGTCATGGAGTTTATGAAGATTCCAAAGAACAACACCCCACACCTCGGATTCTTCAAATTCTCCAATGACGATAGTTTCAAAGGCTGGGTTTGCCGGTATCAGCACGGGTTTACCTTCTGACATGCCATAGGTCTTGACCGTGAATTCAGGGCCGATACGGGCCACTACAACGCTTCCTACGCGGGGTTCTATGGCTCGATCAACCACCAGATAGTCACCATCGTAAACGCCTAGGCCGCTCATGCTGTCACCCCATGCTATGAGAATGAATAGTGATGGTTTGCCCACTCCACATAGGTCATCGAGGCTCAAAGGTGGTTCAGAATACTCTTCCGCTGGTGATGGGAAGCCACACGCTGCACGGCCATGAACTGGTGCTTTGGCTGGGTTTAGAGCTTCTGAGAAGGGGATAGGTGGACTGAGCATGATGACTGACCATTGACTGTATGGGCATACAGTATCAGGTCTGGTGACTGGTTCAAGCTGCGGTGACGGTCGGCGGGGTAGGGTAGACGTTAAAAAACCAGCTCGGGGCTGGCTTATAAACTGTATTGCTTTTCTTTTTTTATTTCCTCGATTTGAATTTTCAGTTCACCTATATCTCTCTGGCATCTTTCTTTGCCCCTTCTGCACTTCTCAATTCTCACGGTGAATACGTCATTCAAGAATAGCTTTCTATCGTCAATATCGAGCCTTTTAAGCTTCAATATATATAGCCTTGAGGCTATTGCTTTAGCTGATGCGGCAATCAAGAAGATTATGCATACCGCTAAACCGAAAGTTAATATTAAGCCATTATCAACTAATCGTAATATGAACGTTATTATGGTTAAAATAGCGAGTATGAACATGCGGGTTTTAAAATTTTGTTCTTTCACATCCTTGATTTCGACGTTAGTTATTACTTGAAGGTCGGTATCTAAGTTTTTAATTCTAAGCTCAGTCACTGAAATGTATCTATCAAAGTAATCTAATTTTGAATTCAATGAAAAAATCTTATTCTCTAGTTTCTTACGTTTGTCCTGATTATTCATTTCAGTAACCTCATTCATCATTTTCACCTTTTGCTTCGTCTCTGATTTTCTCAATCTTGTCATCAAGCTCCTTAATCTTTACGTCAAGCTCGCTAATCTCTGCGGCTTCTTTGCTGAAAGGCTTAGCTGTTCTGATCAACTTGTATCGTCTCTTTCTCAATATCTTAACGCTTTGTTTTAAGTCGCCTTCGCTGTCATATGCAGCAACTGCAATTCCAATTGAGATACTTAAAAGAAAAATCAGTAATAAGTGAGTGTCAATTAAGCCATCATTTATCTTTGCAAGATGGTCGTTTTTGCCTGCGTAATTCAAAATTCCAAAATCATTGATAGCTGACGGGCTATTACTGTCTATGAAACGCCTTTCAATGTCTTTGATTGAGAAATTACTAAACTCAGTAATAGGGTCAATTCCGAGGGGTGAGTTGCTAATATTATTTCTGAAGTCGCTAATATTTTTTCCAATTATTACCAGTGTTCCAGCTTTAATTAGCTCGCGTCCACCTTGCTCAACGCTTTCAACAGCTCTTGCTTCAACATTCACACCAGAAGCTTTTACATTTTCATTGACCTTCTTATGTGCCCTTTGAATTTTGGCGAGGGCACTTAATTGCTCGGCTTGTTCATACAATTTTATAGCTTCATAAGCAATACTCTTAAACACGTTCTCTTTAAAATACTTCTGTTCGTCATCCTTCAAAGCAACATATGAATTCTTGGTCATTTTGCCGTCTTTCTTCATCTGGTGACAGAACCAGCTAAACCTGAATTCAGGGCGAGCAAATGAGCAACGTAGGAAGTTAATTTGTGCGGCTTCTGACTTGTCGATGGTGAATGCTTCACTGACGCTGATGTTGTGAAGGCCATTCGTGGTTAGGTTTAAGGAGTGTTTAGCTTTATCAACAAGGACTGCTGATGTGACTTCATTAGTTGCTATGTAAGCCGATGAGCCTAATGTGATAGTAGCGAATGTTGCTAATGCTATTGCAAGTTTACTTGTGTTCATGTTTTCCTTTCGTTGTTTGTATAATTATATCTTACAATATAATAATCATGTGTAAAGGTCTTAGAAGAAATATAATTACAATGATTTTTATTATAAAAAAACCAGCATTTAGCTGGTGGTTTATTTTCAGTGTGTTGATATTTATTCAACTTGTTTAAATACAGTGAATATCATCAAAAGTGAGCCTAATAGCATTGCTATAAATGCAGATGATTTATCTATATTGTTTTCATTCTCTTCGGTTTGTGATAACAGTGAATATAGTTTATCTGCTTTTTCCTCTCTGGTGGATGAAGCTTCTTCATTCATATACTTTATTTTGGTTGTTGTACCTTCAGCGGTTCTATTGAATTTATGTTTAGCCATTATTTCTTTCATAATAGATTTAATCTTGAAAATCTCTTTCGATTGGCATCTGAACAACAATGTTGGTGCATCAACAAACTTGCCTACTGAGCTTCTGGTGTCAGGAAGGTTCTTAGCCGTGCAAGACTCAATATCGCTGTAAATTTTCGGATTAAACTCTTCGGTAGCCAATTTGAGTAATTCAATCTTGCTATTCAATGATTCTTGTTCAATTAGCGTATGAGGGCTTTCCAACGGTTGGGTATGTCTTTCTAAGACTTGGGCATACTGGCTACAATTTGAAATGTCATCTTTTGCGACCATGCACAAGTTATAGTCCTTGTTTTGAGCGTATGGGTCATCATTGATATACCTAGTTACTGAATCCCTGAATGTTATGTCCAAAGCATTAGTAACCATATACAAAACACCAACGGAACAAACGAATGCAAAAAGAGATTTGCCGAGTTTATAACCCATGCTTTCCTTGTTGATTTCTTTTGTTTTATTATCTTTTGTCAAGACCTTTAGAATCTCATCTGCTTCTTTGAACTTCGCCAAAGCCTCTAAGGCTTCTTCTGGTGTCATGCGTCTGTTATTTTGAAACGTAATTTCTTCTTTTATCTGGTTGAGAAGAGTTACCTGATTAAGCTCTTTAATCGTAGTTGAAAGGGACTTGAAAAGTGTGCTGGTGTAGAATTGTTCTAAGGTTTGGTATGTTCCAGCGGACAATTGAACAAGAATTTCATCTTGATTATAGCTTTTGAGGTCTGTGATTTTCTCAGATAAGGCTTTTGATTTAGCTGTGCCTTTTTTGTTCGTTCTAAAGGCAGTTGTATATCTTTTCAATAATGCTTTAACATTAGTCAGTTCAATTATTCGATTATTGTTGTTGATTGCTGAATACGTTATTGCTTCAAAGTAGGTTCCATCAATGTTTTCTCGACCTGATGATGTTGTTCCAGTAATGGTTACTTCCCATATTGCTTTCTTATTGTGTAGTTCTAACATAACTTCCTTCTGTTGTTTGCATAATAATATCTTACAACTTAATAAACATCTGTAAAGCTCTTAGAAGAAATATAATTGGTTAGCCAAATGAAAGGCGTTAAAAACCAGCTATTAGCTGGCTAGTTTCATTCCTTGTATTGCGAGACTATCAACGCTTTCAAATATTCCAGAGAGCTGTTAGCTATCAATTCCGCTTCTTCTTTCGTGAGGTCAATAGGAATGGTCAACGTCACCGCTTTCTGGATGCTTATCGGCAGTGTGAAGGTCTTTGTGGTTGGCTCTGCTGGTTCAGCAACTGGCTCAGGCTCAGAAGCGGTTGCAAGCTCTTCTGGTAGGGTAGAGCTGGTGTCATCGTCCAGATTGATGCTATCAGATGGTTTAAGTCCTAAAGCGGTCAAAACGCACTTTTTACCTTCTCTGATGGCCTTCTTTTCAAAGGTTGGCTGGTTGTTAAAATCACCTCTGAACGAAATGTTGCATACGTCATCTAGCCACACCTGCATCACTGATTTGAAAAGCTCAACATCAATTTGTTTTGAAGAGTTAGCTTCTATGGTTTCAGCCATGAATTTACAGACATGCTGAAAAATGCTCTGTCTTGCACCACTGCAAGCATTGAAGTAAATCTTCTTGGCTTTTGCATTTAATGTTATGTGTTGAGCTGATGTACCTTTAATAATGATTTTACCGTGGAATGGTCTGTTTTCTAGTTTGATGTTTGCTATCATGTTTTCACCTTTTATTGTTTGTTCTTATTAAGGTATCATTTAATAATCATATGTAAAGATAATAGAATGAAGTTTATATTGAAGGCACAAAAAAACCAGCTCTCGGCTGGCTGGTTCTCTGTGTTAACTGTCATTTGCTAAACTCTATCTTAGTATTTCTCATATCTGTTCTGTCATTGACTGATGCGTCAACTGCACCTAAACCTATAACGACTACAAATATTAATGATGCTGCAATTAATACGCCGTCTTTCAATTTGTTTATGGATTTGCTAAGTGATGTTTCTTTCAATGTTATGTCTTTCATTTTTATAATTCCTAGTTTGTTACTAATAGCTTATCAAACAAAAAACAAGTGTAAAGGTCTTAGATGAAATATATTTAATTCGGATATGAAAAAACCAGCTTATGCTGGTCTAGTTCTTACATCTTGTTTTTGTGTTTAACGGTTTTGACTTCTTTCAAATCATTCTGGAATTTTGCGGTGTCTATACCTTTCATGACTAACCTGTCTTGAAGATGAAGCTTGCTCTGTTCATCAAAGGTTTTAGCGATACTGAGCAGTTCAGGCTTAGTCATGGTGTTCTTCTGGTAAGCGTCTACTAAGGCTATCGCACGGGCTTCTTTGAGTGCGTTCATGAGCGTTCTGTCTATCTTTTCATCACTGATACGCTCGCGGCCTTCTATCCTAGCCATAACGTCTTCAACGCTTCTTGTTTGACCAGCTTCTGATGATTTTGTGTTGGCATACCCAATATGACCTTTCTTAGAATCGACTACGTGAATTCTCAAAGCCACACCATCACTGGATTTTACGTGTAGGTCATAACCCATCGCTTCTATCTGTTTAACCAGTAGGCTTTTCTCATGAACAGCAGATGGATATTTTACGCCAGTTAGGTTTGATGTGAATTCGTGAACACTCTTGCCATACACTTGTAATTCTTTATCAAGTATGTGGTTGGTAGCTGAATCAAATTTAGCTTTGATGTGATGAGCTATCACGCCTTGTGGTCTGTCGGTTGCTAATGTGTGAGCAACTGCTTTTAGCAATAGACCTTGCGTAGCGTAATAGAGGTAGCTATCTGTTTTGATGCCATCCTTAGACGTGCCAGCAATGTGTTCTCTAACGTCCTTAATACGCTGGTTGTAGCTTTCGTTTCGGAACTGTTGGTAGTTGACCCTTTGGCCTTCTTCTATTAGATGTAGCTTGTTCCAGCCACCACTGGAGCTGGTTGCTTGTAGGGTATAGCCAAGACTTTCAATATCCTTTATGAATTCGTAGTTGGATTCTGTTATAGACATAATTCTCCTTTTGAGATGTTTATGAGAATATATTAGCATTTCATAACTCTTAATCAACTTACTATAATACTTTGCTATTAAATAAAAAAAACCAGCACTCGGCTGGTCTTCTAACTGAAGCTGAATTATTTTAGTTTAACTATGTTGCATTTTGGTTTTTTAGTTACTTCATTTGCTTCAATTTCTCTAATCATGGATTTGTATAGATTGTTATCTGGTTCGTAACTCATATGTTCTTGTTTTATTTTCTCAAAGAATTTTTTATCTTTTACGATAGTTGATAACTCATATCCGCCACCTAAATTGTTTACCAAATCTACGGCTTTGTTGTGGTGCATCAACATGGCTTTGCACGGTGTTATCAAAAGGTTGTGTTCATAACGCCAGTCTTCTGTTTTCTCTGTATCTCTAAATACTAATTTTATGTTGTCGTAGTTGTTACCCATTTCTTTGAAAATGGTTTGAATGTGTTTACCTTTAAGCAGTTCTGGATTTAAAGCTTGTCTGGTTTGGTAGAAATAATCATGCACCAACGTTTTAGCCATTTCTTTAAATTTTGAGCAGTTGTCGTTGAAAAACTTAACTTGTTTTTCAGTACAACCCACTTCTTTCAAGAAGATAGCGGCTTGGCTTGTCACAAGGTCGTAATTGTCAAAGACGTTCTCTTTTATCTTGTTGAAGTCTATGTTGACATCAATGTCTTTATTGAAGATGGTGCTGAATATTGATTTGAACATGTTGTCAGAAAACGTCACCTTATTCTTCTGTATGAAGTCTAACATTTCCTGTCCGTTGGTTTTACCAAACAAATACATGTAGTTTGAGCCTAATTCTAATACTGACTCAAAATTAATTTCAGCATTGATAAGATGCCCGTGTGTTTTCTTTATACTGTCTGATGTTTCATTGTGCTTGTGTTTCGTATAGAGATTTAAGAATATCTCTTCTTTTTGGCTTAGGTTGTCCATATTCTTCAAATTGTTCATCTATTAACATTATAATATATAAATAGCTTATTACAATAAAGATTAACTATTTATTTGACAAACAATTTTGAATTGGTATGCTTTGTATTAGAGCTAATCTAATATTTAATTTATTGATAACTTTTCATGTTTTGATTAGCCCTATTTTATATTTTTATGTGTGGTTCTCCTTGCTTTGAAATGTTGATGTTAGAATGTTTAAAATTTGCCGAATTAAAAAATAGTATATATAAAGATGTTTGTTGTGATAGCCCCCTAAATCGTTCGCATGGTTGTAGGGGGTTTATTACGTCTGGAATCCATGAAAAAGCCCCAAGATAGGGGCTATGTTGTTTCTGCTGGCTGGTCAAATCAGGTAGCACGCTCGGTTGAAAGCCATCGTTGCTAGGTCGTGAAGTTCAGTGCCTTGCAAACGCACCTGCAGCCGGGAAAGCTGGCTGTAACACTTAATGCTGATGATTTCAGCACTGGTTTTCACTTCTGCATTCACTAGCAACTCAAACGCTGATTTCAGCTCTTGCTGGGCCGATTCACCAGCTTCTTTATAGTCGAACGTCTCAATCACCAGCACTGCAGCTTTCAGGGCTTGTAGGGCTTCTGGCTCATTCCAGCCAATGGCCTTCGGATAAGACTTCATCGCCAGTTCTACGGCCTTCCTGCTGCCGGTGCTGGTTGCTGATTCACTGAACAACACAAGCTTCAATACCTCAGTCAGTTCTTTGACCATGTGCGGTGTGAACAATGCATGGAAGAAGAGGGCGTAGTGCTTGAACGTGCCTCGGCTGAAAAACCGCTTGTATGACCCTGAATGAGCCGGGTTCACTGCCTTTGCTGCAATGGCTTCTGCAATGATTTTTCTCAGACCCGGCTTTTGCTTCTCAGTAGCAATGTTATGGAGACGGCGAATCTCGCTTGAATAGCGTGAATTCCAGTAAGCACGTTTCATCAAGTCATTCACTTGACCTAGAAGCTCCTTGTTGTTCATCGTCACTTAGCCTTCAATTCGTCAATTTTTTTCTGTTCTTCAAGTTTCTTTCTTTGCAGCCAAAGCCCCAAGAATGAATTGTCTTTTGCAGTCAGGATGACTATCAGGGATGTGATGTTGGCCCCGGCAAATGCGATGATGATTCCCCACTCGTCATTACGCGGCATACCTTTTTCAATCATCAGATAAGCAAGACATGCCAGTGACGCTATGTTGAACAGAATTGACAGTCCTTTCATTTCCTAATTTCCTTTTACTTTCTTGTATTGTTGCATGGCGATAGCAAGCGGTTTTGAAACTTCTTCATCAGGTTCTTCCATCTTGTTTAGGAAGAATCGCTTAGTCACTGACTGGTGAATCCTCATGAAGTCATCAAAGAACAATACAGCTTCATGTATGTTCATTGTCACACCATTGATGGTGATTTCATGCTTGGCATCTAGATTTTCGGTATACACGCTGGTCAGAATCTGGCCGGGATTGAGCAATGCACAATGGACTATGATTTTTCCATACATGTCTGACTCATGCCAGTTGAGCTTGTTTTCTACGTTGGTGTAAATTTCCAAAAGCTGTTTTGCAGCGTCAACTGCTTGTTCATGGATTTTAGACGTGGGGAGTGATGAAGCTATTTCACTGAAAAGCTCTTCTAGCGTCGAATCAATTTTTTTCGATATGGCTTCACGGTTTTCACCGCTACCTACCATTTTCTTGATGTTGGCTATCTGCAATTCTTTCATCACCAGCTCCATAAAAAAAGCCCCATTCTAAAGGGGCTTGGTCGATCCTCTGTCGGGCTGGATCATGGCAAATTGCCGTTGATTTGTCAGGTCTGATTTTTTCTCAACGATCCGGCTGATCCTCGTCCAAAATTGCCATCAATTCCTCTTGCGTACCTGAAAACCCTATGCAAAACAGTGGCTTATCATTTTTTGGGTCTTTTCCCAAAACGCTTCCCTTCATTTCGTTGAACGGCTTGAAACTGTCGATATCGACGTAGCAGATCACTGACTCGCGCCGTTGTTGCAGCAAGCGCGTCAGGCATTGCTGAATCGGCACATTGCCGGGTAGCAGCGTCAGTGGGTTGGCGTAACGCGCTTGTTGGATCTTCAGCTCGGTGATCAGCTTAAGCACATCAATGACCCGACCCAGGCCGAGGTAATCGCCGTTGAGGGTGATGATGAAATCTTCTTCAATTCGCTGACGTGCGCGGCTGGTCAACAAGCGGCTGACTTGCTGCAGGGACTGGCTCAATTCCACGGCCAGAAAGTCATCGCTCATCAAGCGGCTGATGGGTTTGCGCGCGAACAGGTCGGTGGCGAACGGCTTGAGCAGCGCGTCCGACAAGGAATGCCGGTGCACGATGCCGACCGGGTGGCCGCGGCCATCCAGCACGGCCAGGGAGTTGAGGTTGGCCTGGCGACGGAAGGATTCCAGGACCAACGCAGTGGCGGTGTCCTGATCCACCGCCGGTTGCTCGTTGAGCAGGGCGCTGAGGTCGCTGCCTTCTTCGCTGAGGGCGAGGTTGGCATTGTCTTGCTTGGGCAGCATCAGGCGTGCTTCCTGGGGCGGCTGTTCCTGCGGACGGCAAAGCAGGTAGCCCTGGACCAGATCAACGCCCATCTCGGTTAACACCGCCAGTTCTTCCGGCAGCTCAATGCCCTCTGCAATCACCTGCGCACGCGAGGCGCGGGCGATTTGCAGGATTGAGCCGACAAATTCACGCTTGAGCGCGTCCTGGTGGATGCCGTCGATAAAATGCCGGTCGATCTTCACGTAATCCGGGCGTAGTTCCGACCATAAACGCAGGCTGGAATAGCCGGCGCCCAAGTCATCCAGTGCGATGGCGAAGCCCATGTCGCGGTAATGATGCAGCGCAGTTTGCAGCAAGTCGAAATCGTCGGTGGGCGTCTGCTCGGTGAGTTCGATCACCACCTGGCTGGGTGGGATACCGAAGTCGCGCAACAGTTGCAGCGTGCGACCCGGCTGATGCGCCGTCTCCATCAAGGATTCCGGCGAGATGTTCAAGAACAGTTTGCCCGGCAGTTTCTGTTCACTGAAGCGCCGGCATGCGCTTTCACGGCAGGCGATTTCCAGTTCACTGAGGCGCCCGGCATGGCTGGCCACCGAGAACAGGGCGACGGGGGAGTGCAGTGGGCTGTTGGACGGGCCACGGCTGAGGGCTTCGTAGCCGAGGATGCGCCGATCGGACAGGCAAATGATCGGTTGGAACAAGCTGTGCAAACTGCCTTGAGCCAGGATTGAGCCCAATGCATTCAGCTGTTCGGTCATGGTCATGGCGATCTCGATCGAAAAAAAAGGACCGCAGGCATTAAGCCTGCGGTCCTTCATTTCACGACAGAATGATGTCTATATGATGACACTCCAGGGAGCGCTCACATTAAATTGTCATCATTTACTGCTTGGCCACCTGCTTGCTGATTTTCAGGTAGTCCAGCAGGACCCGGCCAGTCTCGGACAGGTAGGCGTCGTCTTCCGGCTTGGTTTTTTCAGGCTCGGTTGGCAGTGCATCTTCATCTTCTTTCTTCAGCTCTTTGAGCGGGTCTTCGCCCTTGGCCTTGCGGCGGGCGTTTTCCAGCACAAGCTGCTGATTCTCGATGTCGGTGTGCTGCGCACGGCGATCCGCTTCATTGAGGCTGACGGTTTTTTCTTCCATCAGCTTCTTGGCCAAGGCCAGTTTGTCACGGATAAACACGAACTCGGCATCCTTGGCGGAGCGAGTGTCATGGTCAGCTTTGAGCTGCGCCAGGTACGGCTTGAACGGGTCCGAAGCAGGTTTGATCGCAGGGCGAATGGTGTCCCACGGCATCGCTTCAGGCAGCGCGCTTTCGCCGATTTCCTTGGTGTCGATGATCGACGGGAAATCAACATCCGGCAGTACGCCCTGATGCTGGGTGCTCTGCCCGGAAACCCGGTAGAACTTGGCAATGGTCAGCTTCAGTTCGCCATGGTTGAGCGGCTGAATGGTCTGCACGGTGCCTTTACCGAAGGTCTGGCCGCCGACGATCAACGCGCGGTGGTAGTCCTGCATGGCGCCAGCGAAAATCTCCGAAGCCGAGGCCGAGAGGCGGTTGACCAGCAACGCCATCGGACCTTTGTAGAAGGCGCCCGGGTTCTCGTCTTCGAGCACGTCGACACGGCCGTCAGCGTTGCGGACCAACACGGTCGGGCCCTTGTCGATAAACAGGCTGGTCAGCTCAGTGGCTTCCTGCAGGGAGCCGCCGCCGTTGTTGCGCAGGTCGATGACCACGCCGTCGACTTTTTCCTTCTGCAGCTCTGTCAGGATTTTCTTAACGTCGCGGGTGGTGCTCTTGTAGTCCGGGTCACCGGCGCGGAACGCCTTGAAGTCCAGATAGAACGCCGGGATCACCACCACGCCCAGTTTGTAATCCTTGCCATCCTGCTTGAGCTTGAGGACTTGCTTCTGCACGGCCTGATCTTCGAGCTTCACCGCTTCACGGGTGATGGACACGATCTTGCTGGTCTGGTCGTTCGGCGCATTGGTGTGCGGAATCACTTCCAGGCGCACCACGCTGCCTTTTGGCCCACGGATCAGCTTGACCACTTCGTCCAGGCGCCAGCCGACCACATCGACCATCTCTTTGTCGGCCTGGGCCACACCGATGATCTTGTCCGCCGGAGCGACCTGCTTGGTCTTGTCTGCCGGACCGGCCGGCACCAGACGCACGATCTTCACTTGGTCATTGTCGCTTTGCAGGACGGCACCAATGCCTTCCAACGACAGACTCATATTGATATCGAAATTTTCCGCGTTATCTGGCGACAGATAATTGGTGTGCGGGTCGTAGGACATCGCGAAGGTGTTGATGTAGGCCTGGAAGATATCTTCGGCACGGGTCTGGTCCAGACGCGCCAACTGATTCTTGTAGCGCTTGGTCAACAGCTCCTGAATGGCCTTGGGCTCTTTGCCGGCGATCTTCAAGCGCAGCACTTCGTCCTTGACGCGTTTGCGCCACAGGTCATCCAGCGCGGCGGTGCTGGTCAGCCAAGGGGCGTCCTTGCGGTCCACCAGAAGGGTTTCCTTCTGCGTGAAGTCGAGCTTGTCGACGCCCTTGTTCAACTCACCCAAGGCGAAGTCCAGACGCGCTTTGACGCGGTCCAGGTAACGCTTGTAGATGGTGAACGCAGGCTGCAGGTCGCCGCTTTTGAGGAGGTCGTCGAACTGTGTCTTCCACTTGTCGAACTCAGCGATATCGCTGGCCAGGAAGTAGCTGCGCGACGGGTCCAACAGCTTGAGGTAGCTGTCGTAAATGATCACCGAGCGAGCGTCGTCCAGCGGCGGCTTGCTGTAGTGATGGCGCTTGAGCAACTCGACGACGTTAAGGCTGGCAATCACCTCATCGCGATCAGGCTGAAGATTGTCCCAGCTATTGGCTGCGAACGTATTGGTCGACATCGACGCGAAGCCGAGACCAATGAAAAAAGCGAGGGCGGTGCTGGGGAACAGATGCTTCATGCTGATTCGACGCGGGGGCAATTGATAACGCATATTAGGCCGTCTTTGAGGGAGCCGGTTCCATATGATCCGGTCGCATAATGCAAAAAGCCCGGCGCTACAGCTACGGGCTCAGTCCAGACTCACTATGGAGGCACTGTGAAAGCATTGCAAGGCGTTGAAGGTCATGTGGAGTGGTTGGAAGAGCCCAGTCCTACCTGCGATGTAGGCCAAGTTCGCATTCGTGTGGCGGCCGCTGGCCTTAATCGCGCTGATTTGTTACAGCGCGCCGGGCTCTATCCGCCGCCTCCGGGGGCTAGCCATGTGCTCGGCCTGGAGTGTTCCGGGGTGATCAGCGAAGTGGGCGCAGGTTCGTCCTGGCAAGTCGGCGATCGCGTCTGCGCGCTGCTGGCCGGTGGCGGCATGGCCGAAGAAGTGGTGGTGGACGCGCGCCACGTGCTGCCGGTGCCGGAAGGTTTGTCGCTGGCTGAAGCCGCGGCGCTGCCAGAGGTGTACAGCACGGCGTGGCTGAATCTGTTCCAGTTGGCGGGCCTCAAACCCGGCGAAAAAGTCTTGTTGCATGCCGGCGCCAGTGGCGTCGGCTCGGCGGCGATCCAGTTGTGCAAGGCATTTGGCAGCCCGTGCTGGGTCAGTGTCGGCTCGGCGGAACGGCTGGCCTACTGCGAGGCACTTGGCGCCCAGGGCGGCGTGGTACGCACCGACGGCATTGAAGGGCTGCGCGATTTTGGGCCGTTCGATGTGATCCTCGACCCGGTCGGCGGCAACTATGCTGGCCTGGACCTGAAGCTGTTGGCCCTGGATGGTCGTTGGGTGCTGATCGGCTTGATGGGTGGGCGTGATGCTCAGCTCGACCTGGCGCAGGTGCTGGGCAAGCGCATTCAGTTGCTCGGCTCGACCTTGCGCAGCCGCAGTGATGAGTTCAAGGCGGGCCTGTTGAGTGATTTGAGCCAGCAGGTGTGGCCGCTTTTTGTTGAGGGCCGTTTGAGTCCGCAACTGGCCAAGACTTTCTTGATCAGGGATGCCGAGGCGGCCTTTGCCGAATTGGCGAGCAACCAGATTTCCGGGAAATTGGTGTTGGTGATTGACGAGCGCTTGGTCTGATCTCAAGTTGAAATGTAACCCGGTGTGGGAGGGGGCTTGCTCCCGATCGCAGTGTGTCAGATGAAGAATTCTTCACTGTCATACCGCTATCGGGAGCAAGCCCCCTCCCACATTTTGATTGGATTCAATTCAAAGAGGTTGGGGTCAGACCCAGTTGTGGATCGGCCAGCCGGCTTTTTCAGCATGCTCGCGCAACACCGGGTCGGGGTTCACCACCTGCGGGTGATCGACCTTCAGCAGCAATGGCAAATCATTGCGCGAATCCGAGTAAAAGTACGCCCCTTCCAGTGATTCACCTTCCTGCTCCAGCCATTCCAGCAACCGGGTGATCTTGCCTTCACGGTAAGTCAGTACGCCCACGGTTCGGCCGCTGTAAGCGCCATGGCTGACTTCCAGATCAATCCCCAGCACTTCATCAATACCGATACGTGCGGCAATCGGTGTGACCAAGTGCGTACCCGAGGCGGAAATCACCAGAATCCGATCGCCATTTGCACGGTGCCGGGCGATGGTTTTGGTGGCGTCGCTGTAGATCAGTGGCTCAATCACATCCTCGACCCATGGCTCTACCAGGTGGTCGATTTCCTCCTGCGTGCGCCCGATCATGGGCTCCAGGCTGAAGTCCATGAAGTCTTCCATCAACAGCTTGCCCTGGCTGTAGGCGTCCATCAGTTCGTTGTTCTTGCGCATGAACGACTCAGGGTCGACCCAGCCCAGGCGGCCCATCTGCTCGCTCCACAACGTGGCGCAGTCGCCGTGGATCAAGGTGTCGTCCAGATCAAAAATTACCAATGCCATCCGTCATGCTCTCTGAATTAATTCGTTGCGTCAGGCTACTTCACACAACGCACTTGGGTCGATGGAAAGTGCCAGGCGCTGCCCATCCGGGTGCAAGTCGTCGGCGGACCGGTTGAGCACGTCGACCACCAACTCCACACCGCGCGCTTCGATGCGATAGCGAATCACATTGCCCAGCAAGCTGTGGCTGCGCACCAACGCATCCAGCTCGCCGCTGCGGCTCAGTTCGATGGCTTCCGGGCGAATTGCGATGCGCCCGTTGATCGGGCGTTGCAGCAACTGGCTGGCCTTGTCGGCGTCGAGCAGGTTGTAGTTGCCGATAAACCCCGCGGCGAATACATCCACCGGCGCGGTGTAGAGGGTCTCGGCATCGCCGCTCTGCACAATCTTGCCCTGGTTCATCAGGAAGATGCGGTCCGACATGGTCAGGGCTTCTTCCTGGTCATGGGTCACGAAGATCGTGGTCAGCCCCAGTTCACGCTGGATCTGGCGGATCTGTTCGCGCAAGTGCTTGCGAATCCGGGCGTCCAGCGCCGACAGCGGCTCATCCAGCAGCAACAGGCGCGGGCGGGTCACCAGCGAGCGGGCGAGTGCCACCCGCTGGCACTGGCCGCCGGACATCTGGTGCGGGTAACGACCGGCGAGCTCCTTGAGTTCCACCAGTTGCAGCACTTCCTGCACACGCTTGTGGCTGTCGTCGGCGTTGACCTTTTGCATGCGCAGGCCGAAGGCGACGTTCTGTTCCACGGTCATGTTGGGGAACAGCGCATAACTTTGGAACACCATGCCGATATGCCGTTTCTGCGGGCTGAGGGGGACGATGTCCTGGCCATCCAGCAGAATTTTCCCACTGTCCACCGACGTCAGCCCAGCGATGCAGCGCAGCAAGGTCGACTTGCCACAACCGGAAGGGCCAAGCAGAGTGACGAACTCGCCCTTGGCGATCTCGCAGTTGATGTCACTGAACACCGGGGTGCCGGCGTAGCCTTTTTGCAGGTGTTGGACGCTGACGAAGCTCATTGGCTTTTGTCCTTGTTCAAGATATTGGCGGCCCAGGTCAGCACCAGCACAAAGAAGAAATAGGAAATGACGATGGCGCTGGTGAAGTGGCCGCTCGTGTTGCGCATGTTGTTCAGGTAGACCTGCAGGGTTTCGTAGCGGGTGCCGACCAGAATATTGGCGAACACGAACTCACCGAACAGGAACGAGAACGACAGCAGCAGCGCCACCATCAGGCCTTTGCGCAGGTTTGGCAGCACCACCAGGATCGCTGCCTGCCAGGTGCTGGCACCCAGCAGTTGCGAGGCGTCCATCAGGTCGCGCAGGTTGATCGCTTGAAGGTTGTTGGTGATCGCGCGGTACATGAAGGGCAGAGCCACGGTGAAGTAGCAGCCGATCAGAATCCACGGCGTGCCCACCATCGCAAATGGCCCGGAGCCATATAACTGCAGCAAGCCCACCGATGACACCACCGGCGGCACCGCGAAGGGCAGCAGGATCAAAATGTTCATCAGCGCGTCGAGTTTGGGGAAGTGGTAATGCACCACGAACAGCAGCGGCAAGATCAGCACCACCGACAGGATCAGCGCGCCCACGCACACCAGCAGCGACTGGCCGAAGGCCGCCAGGAAGCGCGGGTCGCTCCAGAGCTGCACGTACCATTTGAAGGTGAAGCCGGCGGGCAAGATCGTCGCCGACCAACTGCTGGCAATGGAGTAGACAAAGGTGCCCACCAGCGGCAACACCAGGATCGCGAATAACACACACACCACTATCCGATGGTAGAGGGAGGCCGAGCCGGCTTCAGCGCGAGACATGGTAGCTCCTCTTGAGCAGCAGTTGATGGACCACGGTGACCACCGTCATCAGCGCCACCAGCACCACGGCCAGGGCACTGGCCATGTTCGGGTCCAGGGAGATGTCGCCGGAGACCATCGCTGCGATGCGAATCGGCAAGACGTTGAAGTTGCCGGTGGTCAGCGCGTAGACCGTGGCATAGGCGCCGAGGGCGTTGGCCAGCAGGATCACGAAGGTGCCGAGCAGGGCAGGGGTGAGCACCGGCAGGCCGATGTGCCGCCAGAACTGCCAGCCGCTGGCGCCGAGCAGCGAGGCCGATTCGCGCCAGTCTTCACGCAACGCATCGAAGGCCGGGTACAGCAGCAGCACGCCCAGCGGAATCTGGAAGTAGGTATAGAGAATGATCAGCCCGGTCTTGGAATACAGGTTGAAGTCCTGAATGATCCCGGCCTGCTTGAGCATGATGGTGATGCTGCCGTTGAAACCCAGCAGGATGATGAACGCGAAGGCCAGGGGCACGCCGGCAAAGTTGCTGGTCATGTTGGCAAAGGCGGTCACGAAGTTGCGCAGCGGCCCATCCACACGGCGCAATGAGTAGCTGCCGAGCACTGAAATGATGATGCCGAACACGCTGGAATAGAAGCTGATCTCCAGGCTGTACTGGATGGCTTGCAGGTAGAACTTCGAACTGAAGATCCTGGTGAAGTTGGCCAGGCCCCAGCCGAACTCTTCCGATTGCAGGCTGTTGATCATCACCCACACCAGCGGGGCGATTTCAAACACGATGAAGAACAGCGCAAACGGCAGCAGGCAGAGGATCGCCAGCCATTTGCCACGGATGATGGCGCTCACTTCAGCAGCTCCCGGCATACAGGTTTGTCGTGGGGCACACCGAGCAGTTCGCAGACAGTGCCGCACAGTTCGGTTTGCTTGGGGCTGGCGCAAGGGTCGAAGGTGAAGGCCGAGCCCAGCACGAACAGTGGCACTTCACGTTCTTCCGGCAGCAGGCCGTTGTGGGAGCGATCATTGTTCATGCCGTGGTCCGCAGTCACCAGCACCTGGTAGCCGGCGTCGAGCCAGCCTTGCAGGTAGTCGGCGAGGATGATGTCGGCCGAGCGTGCGCTGTTGCGGTATTGCGGCGTGTCGAGGCCATGCTTGTGGCCGGCGTCATCAATGTTCATCGGGTGCACCACCAGGAAGTTCGGCGCGTGTTGGCGGCGCAGGCTTTCGGCATCGGCGAACAGGTGCGAATCCGGGTAGTGGTCATTCCAGTAGAAATGCCCGTGCTGGATCGCCAGCGCCTTGTCGTCGGTATGACGATCACGCGCGGCAATAAAGGGCGTGCGGTTATACAACTCGCTGACCCAGTGATAGGCGGCCGCCGCGGTAGTGAGCCCTGCGTCGGTGGCGTAATGGAAAATGCTGCGCTGGTTGGACAGGCGCGAGACATTGTTGTGGACGATGCCGCTGTCGATCGGTGGCACGCCGGTGAGGATGCATTCATACAACGGCCGGGACAGGGCCGGCAGTTCACAGTCCAGTTTGTAAAGCGCTGCGCGTCCTGCGCCGATATAGGCCTGGAGATGCCCCATGGCGTGTCGGGCAACCTCGTAGTTCAGGCCGTCGAGCACCACAAGGATGACGTTGTGCTTCATAAGGGGAGACGCTCCGCAACGATAGGCTTGACTCAATTTCACTTGAGGAACGGGGTCAAAACTGTGGGCGCGGGCAAGCCCGCTCCCACACAAGCCCGCGCCCACATTGGATCTCCAATGTGGGCTACAGCCTTACTGCATATTGATGATGACTTCTTCCTGCCACTTCTGCGGCAGTGCCTTGGAGGTCTTTTCCCACGCGTCGGCATCTTTGATCGGCGTGACTTTCTTGTACTGCTCGTTAGGCAGCAGCTTGGCCTGGACGTCGGCAGGCAAGGTCAAGTGCTCGGCACGGATCGGACGGGCGTTGCCGCGCGCCAGGTTGGTCTGGCCGGCGTCGCTGAAGATGTATTCGCGGGTCAGCTTGGCGGCGTTCGGGTGCTTGGCGTATTTGTTGATGATGGTGGTGTAGCCGGAAATCACCGAGCCGTCCGATGGGATCAGCACGACGTAGTCATCCGGGTTGGCCATCTTGGCTTTGTAGCTCAAGCCGTTGAAGTCCCAGACCACGCCCACTTCCACTTCGCCTTTTTCCATGGTGGCGATGGTTGGGTTGGCCAGTGACAGGCGGCCTTGCTTGGCGATCTCGGCGAACATCAGCAGTGCCGGCTGAATGTTCTTCTCGTCGCCACCATTGGCCAGCGCTGCTGCCAGCACGCCGTTGGCGGCTTGAGCGGCAGTGCTCACGTCACCGATGGAAACCTTGTATTTGCCGGTCTTCAGGTCAGCCCAGCTTTTTGGGGCGTCGGAGCCGTGCAGCAGCTTTTTGTTGACGATAAACGCGATGGTGCCGGTGTAGGCCAGGGCCCAGTTGCCATCTTTGTCTTTCGCCCAATCCGGGACTTGCGCCCAGGTGCTTGGCTTGTACGGTTGCGCAACGCCCTGTTTCACCGCGATCGGGCCGAAGGCTGCGCCGACGTCACCGATATCGGCGCTGGCGTTGTCTTTTTCGGCAGCGAACTTGGCGATTTCCTGGGCCGAGCTCATGTCGGTGTCGATGTGCTTGAGGCCATAGGTCTTGGCCAGGTCTTCCCAGGTGCCTTTCCAGTTGGCCCAGTCATCGGGCATGCCGACGCTGTTGACGGCGCCTTCCGCTTTCGCGGCGGCTTCCAGCGTTTTCAGATCGGTATCAGCGGCCATGGCAGCGGTGCACATGGCAATGGTCGAGCCTAACAGTGATGCCAGGAAAAGCTTTTTCATCCGAAGCTCCTTTGGGCGTTTTCAACGCGGCGTTTTTAAGAACGTTTGCGGTGGTGTTGGACTAGGTCAGAGCAATACCTGAGCCAATCTAGGCTCGATGGATGACAGTTTCATGTCTGTGTCGTTTTTAAATCGCTTTTGTCGCTCAGTGCAGACTCAGCGTAGACCATGCTCAAGTACCCGCAGGCCCTGGACTTGGCCGATGTATTGCAGGGTGTGGTGCAGGGCCTGGACAGGGACTGTCATCTGTCGGTCATCTGTAATGCCTAGGCTGGCAGGCAATAGCAGAAGCCCAAATAAAGCGCGGTTTGTGCACTTGAACGGTGCTGGTCTAGTCCAGATAGGTAATGTTGATGCGTGATGAGGCAATCAAGGCGGTGACCTCCATCGGCCTGGCGCTGCAAGAGCAGATCGACCACGGCCTGTTGCCGCCGGCGAGTAAATTGCCCGCCGAGCGCAAGCTCAGCGAGTTGTTTGGTACCACTCGAATTACGGTGCGGGAAGCCTTGTTACAACTGGAGGCCCAAGGCCAGATTTATCGCGAGGAGCGCCGTGGGTGGTTTGTCTCGCCGCCACGGCTGGCTTACAACCTGATGCAACGCAGCCACTTTCACGCCATGGTCAGCGACCAGGGCCGCGTGGCGTCCACCGAGGTGATTTCTGCACGCCTGCAACCGGCGTCGGCAGCGGTGTGTGCGTGGCTGCAGTTGCCGGCGTTGTCGAGGGTGATCCAGATTTGCCGGGGCCGACGGATTGATGGGCGCCTGGTGCTGTATGTGGAGCACTACCTGAACCCGCAGTATTTTCCGGGGATTCTGGAATGCGACCTGAATCAATCAATGACCGAGCTGTATGCGCGCAAGTACGACTTGCAGTACGGCCGCGTGCGCTTCGAAATTGTGCCGACGTCATTGCCGGTGGAGGCCGCCGGCGCGTTGCGCGTGTCGGTGGGTAGCCCGGGCTTGCGCATCGCCCGGGTCAACTATGACCAGCACCAGCGCTTGATCGACTGCGACCTGGAGTTCTGGCGGCATGATGCGATTCATGTCGGCGTTGATGTGGTTTAACGCCCGTGGCGAGCCCGCTCGCCACGAAAACTCTGGCGGTCAGGTATCAGGAGTGAGGGTTTTAATGAGCTGATCCACATTGGTTTCCAGCTCTGCCACCGGGTCCGCGCCGTCGACATTCAACACCAACAATTGCGCACCACCTGCCGTCACCGCCGCTTTAACCGCTTCACTCGGCTGACGATGCTGCAGCACCACTGCCACGTCGTTGTCCTTCAAGCGCGCACTGAATGCCTGCAACGCTTGTGGCGTCCAGTCCGCATCCGGCCGTGCATCGGTAGCGACCACGTCCAGGTTCAAGCTGCTGACCAGATACGCGAAGTGATCGCTCAGGCTGACCACACTCAGGTTGTCCGCCTTGGCCAGCCGCGCCTCGCTGTGGGCGCTGAGCTTGAGCAGGCGTTGCTTGAGGGTCGCCAGGTTGGCGTCGATCTTCGGTTTGGCGCTGGGCGCCAGGCGGCCAAGGTCGGCGGCCATCACATCGGCCATGCGTCCCATATTGTTGCCCGACTGCCAGGGCTGGCTGTTCAAGCCATCAGCACTGCCAGGTTGCACGGCGATGCCTGGCAAACCGCCGTCCACCGGGCGCGCGGCGTCGACTTCGACGATACGGATATTGCTGCGCCGCGCCACCGGGTACAGCGGGTCGTCTGCCCACAGTGAGCGCAGGCCGATGGCGGCGTCGGCATCCTGCGCCAGGGTCTTCAGCGCCGGGGCGCCACGGCCCGTGAAGTAGGACACCTGGCGCGAGCCGGGCAGGTTGGCCGGCGCAGCCCGCTCAAGCTGCACGTCGGTGCCCTTGAGCAGCACCTCGGCCAGCCCGTAGGTGATGGGCAAAGAAGCCAGGACCTTGACCGTTTTTTTGGTTTGGGTCAGGGCGGCATGGCCGAGGCCTTGGTTGACTTTGAATGCCTTGGGGTCGAGGCCGTCGACGGCCAGCGCCGAGGTGCTGAGCAAACAAGCGATGGCCAGGGCCAGTGGGCGAACGACAGGGCGCATTATCCAAGATTCCCTTTGAGGCTGGGCACGGTGCCGCGCGCGATGGCGGCGAAGGCGAAGGCGATACCGGCGACCAGAATGATCGCGGCGCCGGAGGGGATGGGCAGGTCGAAGATGATCGGCAGCAGGATGCCGCACAGCGTGCTGAGTGTGGCAATCACCACCGATACCCAGAAAAACCCTTTGAGCGACTGGCTCAGCAGGCGCGCCGCGGCGGCCGGAATCACCAGCAGCGCGCCCACCAGGATGGCGCCGATCACCTTGACGGCCGCCACGGTGATCAGTGTCACGAGGATCACGAACAAGTAGTCCAGCGTCTTCACCGCCACACCGCGCACCGCTGCCAGTTGCGGGTTGAAGCTGGCCAGCATGATGCGGTTATACAGTGGCAGCGCCAGGGCCATCACCAGCGAGCCAACCACGCCCAGCACCAGCAAGTCATTGGCGTTCACCGTCAACACTGAGCCAAACAGCACGTTTTCCAGGATATGCACGTTGATCTTGCCTGCCAGGATCAACAGCAGGCTGGCGCCCAATGCCAGTGACACCGACAGGAATACGCCGATCAAGGTGTCCGGCGCCAGGCCGGTGCGGTTGCGCAGGTAATTGAGCAGGATGCCGAACAGCAGGCAGTAGCCGAACAGCGCGCCATAGGGCCCGGTATAGGGTTCGCCGAGCAGAATGCCCACGGCCACGCCGGTCAGCGCGGCATGCCCGACAGCCTCGGAGAAAAACGCAAAGCGTTTGACCACCACCAGCGTCCCCAGGCCGCCGAGTACCGGGCCGATCAGCAAACCGGCGAGCAAGGCATTGACCACAAACCCATAGGCCAACGCTTCCGGCAGGTACCCGGACGAGGCCCAGCCCTGGACCATCAAACGAAACGCTTCATAACTCATGGCGCCGAGCTCCGCGGGTGGGTGGAGAACAGGGTCAGCAGGCGGTCCGGGGTCAGCGCCGCGTTGGGGGTGGCGTCGAACAGCACGCGGCGGTTCAGGCCGGTGACGCGGTCGGCGAGACGGCCGACGGCTTCCAGGTCGTGTTCGATCCACAGCACGGTGATCCCGGCCAGCCGCCAGTCATTCAGCAGCCGTTCGAACACCTGGATACCCGCCTCGTCGAGGGCCGACATCGGTTCATCCAGCACCAGCAGGTGGGGCGACGGGATCAGGCCCTGGGCCAGTAACACACGCTGACGCTCACCACCGGATAACGCGCCCATGCGGCGTTTGCGCTTGTCCTGCATACCCACCCGTTCCAGCGCCTCGCCAATCGCGGCGGCGTAGTGTTTGGACAGGCCCAGAAACGCCGGGCGGCGTTGACACATGGCGGCCATGAAGTCGTCCACCGTCATCGGCAAGCCCCGGTCGAATTCCAGCGCCTGGGGCACGTACCCGATGGTGCCGGGCGTCGTTGGCCATTGCAGGCGCAATTGACCGTGGTGCGGCGTTTGCCCCAACAGCGTCTTGATCAGCGAACTTTTGCCGCCGCCGTTCGGGCCGACCAACGCATGAATGCTGCCCGGTTCTACCTGGAAACTGACAGCGTCAAGAATCACCGTGCGGCCGAGGGTCAGTGACACGTTATCGAAGTCCAGGGTTGGGCCGACGCTGGCCGCGTTGAGTTGCTCCGCCGCTGTCATGCCCCCGACTCCTGAATCGCCCGCACCACGGTGTTGAGGTTGCCGGTCATTTCCACTTCGTATTTTTCAGGTGTGTATTCGCCGTAGGAAATATGCGACAGCGGGTACAGCTTGACCCCGGATTCACGCTGGATGGTCTCGACGTAGGTGGACGGGAAATCCATCTCCGAGAAGATCACCTTCACATCCAGGGCGCGCAGTTCGTCGATGGTTTTTTTCAACTGGCTGGGGCTTGGCTCGATACCGTGGGCGGGCTCGACCACGGCGGTGACTTCCAGGCCGAATTCGCGCAGCAGGTAGTCGTAGGCGGCGTGCACGGTGGCCACGCGCAGGTCGGGGTTGGGCGCGCTGGTCAGCTTGGCCAGGGCGTCGGCGCGCATCTGGCGCAGGCGCTTGCCGTAGGCGCGGGCATTCTGGGTGTAGGCCTTGGCATTGTCCGGGTCAAGCTTGCCCAACTCGCGGGCGATGTTGTTGACCTGGGCAATCGACGCGCTGATCGACAGGAAGGTGTGCGGGTTGACCACCTTGCCCGCGCCACGCGCGGCATTCCCCGTGGCGGCGAGCAACGGCACGTTGGCGTTGGCCTCGATCACCGGAATGTCCGGGCGCTCGCTGGTGGCGATCATGCGGTCGGCGAAATCGTCATGCCCGACGCCGTTGAGCACGATCACATCGAGGGTGCCGATGCGCTTGATGTCTTCGGCGCGAGGCTCGTAGGCATGCGGGTTGAAGCCTGCCGGAATCAGCGGGACCACGTCGGCTTTGTCGCCGACAATGTTAGCCACGTAACTGTAATAAGGGTGCAGGGTGATGCCGATACGCAAGCGTTTGGCCGCCTCGGCATTTGCCAAGGGCGCCAGCATCAGGCTGAACAGGCTAACCAGCAACAGGCGCAACAGGGGAGATGAAATAGACATGGGCACTCGGTCTTCTCGTTCAGTGACGGTGCTGGCGCGTAACGCCGGCATCGAATTGCGCGACCACCTGTTGCCAGCCGGCGGCGATCAGCGCCTGGTCAGTGAGGTCGGAAGGGGGGGCGAGGTGGGCGTGGCGGTTGAGCCAGATATCCGCCTCGGCACCGTGCACGCGCATCAGCAGCGAGCCGCTGGCGCTCGGCGTCTGGCTCAGGCCCAAATAGGCAGCAGGCGCCAGCAACGTCCAGCGGTGGTCGCCACGGCTGACCGAACTGGCGTCCTGAGCAAACGGTGCAAAACCTGCTTCGGCCAGTTGCGCAGGCGTCGGCAGGGCACTGTGCTCCTGTTGCAGCAGCTGGATTTCATCCAGGGTCACCCGCAGGTCGGCGTAGATGCCTTGTTCGGATGCGCTGAGGTCGCGACGGGCGTCCAACTGGTGGCTGGGCAGCGCCGCGACTTCCTGGGTTTCACTGTGCAGGGCCACCACCGAACCGGCCACCGCGAGGATGATCAGGCACAGCAGCAAAACGTAGAGGGTTTCGTGGCCGGCACCGGCGGGGCGTACAACCTGTGTCGTGCTCATTGAGGCTGGATATCCGCTTGGTCGATTTCAACGACGTGGCCGGGGCCTGCATCAAACAGCACATAGAACTCGGCGGCGGGCTTTTTGAAGGTCAGGGTCGAGTCCTGGCCGAGCTTGCCGGGCAGCAGGATGGTTTCGTCGTAGCCGATGACGTCCAGGGTCACGCCCGGGGCGCCGCTGCCGTCGGAGAAACCGCCGGTGCACTGGATCTGCTCGCCGGGGATTTCCTTGCATTCGCACATCGGGTTGTGGGCCAGGGCGGTGGTACTGAAACCTGCGCAAAGCAATAGCGCCGCAGCGGCGTGGGTCAGGTGCTTGAACGTCATGGTTTAACTCCTTGCTTGTTCAGCCAGGCAATGGTGGCAGGCGAGGCCTGGCTTAGCGGGATGGAACCCTGGTGCATCGTGCCGTCCCAGCCTTCCATGGTGACCCACAGTTCGGCATCGACCGGCGTGCGCTCAGGCACCGGCAATGCGGCGCCCATGCGGTAAGGCGTACCAAAGAAGATCACCCCGGCGGCGCGCAAGCTGCGTGGTTTGCCGATACGCAGGTAGGTGGCCTTGACCTGCGCGGCACAGGTGTCACACAGGGCGGCGTTGAAGAATTTCATCGGGCCGGCCGGGTCCGGGCTCGGGCCTTCGTTGCGGAATTCGGCGAGTGTCAGGCTCCAGGGCCCGACCTGCACGTCGCCGACGACCCGCTCGCCAATCCCGGTGTCACCGCGAAACAGTGCGGCATCGGCGAAGTATTTGGGCATGAACCCCAGGGGCACCAGCAACAGCAGGATGTTGATATGGAACCGCCATTTCAGCCAAACAGCGCGCAGCCTCGAAGGCGGTGTAGCAGCAGTGACCTTGCTCATCCGTTGGCCTCCGAGGTTTCAGCCTGCCTGGCGGGGAGGGCGGCCGGTTGGCGCGACGCCTTATTGCTGCGCTTGAGTGCATTGAGGGTGGCCAGGGCGGTGCGCTTGGTCCAGATCAGCAGGCCACTCAACACCATCATGCTCAGCACCAGGCCGAAGAACGCCCAGATCAGCTTGATCCACAGCCCGCCAAAGTCGCCGGTGTGCAGCGGGCGCATGGATTCGGTGACGAACTCCAGCGTTGAGCGGTCGGACAGCAAGTGCGACACCGCGATCTCGCCGCTGTACGGGTTGAGTTGGGCCGTCTGGAACATCAGCGGGTACCAGCCGCGCCCGCCGATTTGCAGGTGGCTATAGGCGTTGAGCGGCAGGAACACAAACGTCGCATCCAGCCCGGGAATGCGTTGGCTGGCAATCTCGATGGCGTCGTCCAGTGGGATCATCGGTGCCGGCACACCCGGCGCGGACATCGGCACCTTCTCACGGGCGATCACGGGGACGATCGGTTCGCTGGAGATGGAAATCTGGTTGTCCCCCAGGATCGCCTGGATCAGGAACCACGTGCCGGTGATGGAAATCACCGCGATAAACCAGATTGACCAGATCCCGCTCAGGCGATGGAAGTCCCCCCAGAAGATTCGCGCACCGTGACGGATACGCAGGGTCGGTCGCAGAAAACCCTTCCAGAAACGCTTGTAGACCACCAGCCCGGTCACCAGTGACGCCAGCAACGGCAGGCCGAGCGCCGAGACCAGGTACCAGCCCCAACTGAAGCCATTAGTGAACGGCACCAGCCACCAGCCGTGCAGGGCGCGGGTAAATTGCTTGAAATCGAAGGCTGGGCTGATGCCCTGGATCGCCCCGGTGTAGGGGTTGACGTAGGCCTCGACGGAGCGCCCATCCGGGTAGCTGAGGTCGACACTGAGGGCGAAGTGCGTTTCGTCCGGGCGGATGATCGACTGCACAATCGCTTGGGGCTCTTCGCGTTTGATCGCGGCGATCACCTGGTCAAAGCTCAGCATCCGGGCATCTTCCGACGGCTTGCTTGCACGGATATCCGGGTTGGCCAGCCACACGATTTCCTGGCTGACCACCGCCAGGGTGCCGGTCACGCAGACGATCAGCACAAAAAACCAGATGGGTAACGCCAGCCAGCTGTGCACCAGAAACCAGAGTTTTGAACGTGACTTCTTTGACGTGTGAACGTTAGACATGTGAATACGGGTCTTGAACGAAGGAGGGCGATGGAGGCCCGGAAATGGCCGGTCGTAGCTTTTGCTGACGCGACGGGCTGTATCTAAGTTAAGACGGATGAGCATGAGAAATCCCCAAGCCGCAAATGAAAGAAAATGTTTCAGGTTCGCATTCACTGGGCTTTTCGCGCCTTGATCGAACACGAAACATGTTCCAAGCCATCACCCAGGTGCCATTGATGGGGCCGGGGGGCTGCGTAGGATGGGGGCACACCGTTGAGTGAGCCCGAAGAAAAAATGACTGCCAGAACCCTCTACGACAAACACATCGATTCCCATACGGTGTGCCCCCTGGACGACCAGGGCCATGTCCTTCTGTACATCGACCGCCAGGTGATCAACGAATACACCAGCCCCCAGGCGTTCAGCGGCATGCGCGAGGCCGGGCGTAAGGTTTGGCGCCCTGGCACGGCGCTGGCGGTGGTTGACCATGTAAACCCCACCACGCCCACGCGTACTGCGACGATGCCCGATGCGGCCGGCGCGCGGCAGGTGTCGTACCTGGCGGAAAACTGCCAGGATTTCGGCATCGAGCTGCTGGATATCCTCGACAAGCGCCAAGGCATCGAACACGTGATTGCGCCGGAGCAGGGCTTCATTTTGCCGGGCATGGTGATCGCCGCCGGTGATAGCCACACCACCACCTACGGCGCATTGGGCGCGTTCGGGTTTGGCATCGGCACCTCCGAAATCGAGCACCTGCTGGCCTCGCAGACCCTGGTCTACAAGCGCCTGAAAAGCATGCGTGTGACCGTCGACGGCAAACTGGCGCGCGGCCTGACCTCCAAGGACGTGATCATGGCGCTGATCGGCAAGATCGGCGCGTCCGGTGCCACCGGCTACGCCATTGAATTTCGCGGTTCCACCGTGGATGCGCTGAGTGTCGAAGCGCGCATGACCATCTGCAACATGGCCGTGGAAGCCGGTGCGCGTGGCGCATTCATGGCGCCGGATGAAAAAGTCTTCGCCTACCTCAAGGGCAAGCCTCGCGCGCCGAAAGGCGCGTTGTGGGAACAGGCACTGGTCGGCTGGCGCCAGCTGCATTCGGATGCCGACGCCGTGTTTGATCAAGAAGTGCAGCTCGATGCCAGCACCCTGGAACCCATGGTCACTTGGGGCACCAGCCCCGACCAGGCCGCCCCCATCGGCGCCTGCGTGCCCGACCCGCAAGAGGTGAGCGACCTGATCCTGCGCCAGGACATGCGCCGCGCGCTGAATTACATGGGCTTGGAGGCCGGCATGCCGCTGAGCGATATCGTGATCAGCCATGCGTTTATCGGCTCTTGCACCAATGCCCGCATCGAGGACCTGCGCGACGCCGCCAGTGTGGTGCGCGGCAAACACGTGGCCGACCACGTACGGGCGATGATTGTCCCCGGCTCCACCGCCGTGCGCGACCAGGCCGAAGCCGAAGGGCTCGCGGCGATCTTTATCGACGCCGGCTTCGAATGGCGCCAGTCCGGCTGCTCGATGTGCCTGGCGATGAACGACGATGTGCTGGCCCCCGGCGACCGCTGCGCGTCCAGCACCAACCGCAACTTCGAAGGCCGCCAGGGCGCCGGCGCCCGCACTCACCTGATGAGCCCGGCCATGGTCGCCGCCGCCGCCATCACCGGCCGCCTCACCGATATTCGTCACTTTGGAGACCGCGCATGAGCCTGCAACCGTTCACCCAGGTCACCGGCAAGGCTGCGCCGATGCTTGCAGCGAATATCGACACCGACGTGATCATGCCCAAGCAATTTCTCAAGGGCATCGACCGCAGCGGTCTCGACCGAGGGTTGTTCTTCGACCTGCGCTTCCTCGCGTCAGGCGAGCCCAACCCGGCATTCGTGCTCAACCAGCCGGCCTGGCAGGGCGCGAGCTTTATAGTGGTCGGGCCGAACTTCGGCTGTGGCTCCAGCCGTGAGCATGCGGTGTGGGGCTTGAAGCAAATGGGGATTCGCGCGCTGATCGGCAGCCGCTTTGCCGGGATTTTTTATGACAACTGCCAGCGTAACGGCGTGTTGTTGATCACTCTGGACGATGCGCTGCTGCAGGCGCTCGGGCAGACCGTCAGCCAGCCTGAACAGGCGCAGATCAGTGTGGATCTGCAGGCGCAGCAGATTCGCCTCGCGGACGGCCAGGTGATCCCCTTCCAGATCGACACCTTGCGCAAGACCGCGCTGCTGCTCGGCCTGGATGCGATTGGCAGCACTTTGCAGCGCAGTGACCAGATCCAGGCGTTCGAGCGCAGGCACCTGGCGGTCAACCCCTGGCTTGGTTGACACACCAGGCGCCGTAGACTTAAGTGGGACCGACAAGGACGTCGGCTCATTATAAGAAAAGGAAGTCTCTGCCATGCACGTGCTGAACGTTGAGCCTGAATCAACGCGCTCGACCCGCAATGCACGCTTGATCATCTTCGCGCGCGGGGTGTCGGATTTCGGCGCGTTCCTCAACATGGTGGCGTTGTCCACTTACGTGTATTGGCTCAGCCACAGCGTGATGTTTGTCAGTGTCTTCCTGGCGTGCCGCGTTACCGGTGGGATTATTGCGAGCCTGTTCGGGATTGCTTTTTTCAGGCGCTTTGCCGGACGAGGCACGTTGGCCGGGCTGGACCTTGCCCGAGCCTTATTGCTGATGCCGCTGCTGGTGTTGATACCGACACAGCAGCTCAGCGTGCTGCCCTTCATCGCGTTTGGCATCGGCTTGTGCAATTCGTTGTTTGCGATTGGCCTGAACAGTCAGTTGCCCACTTGGGTAGCGCTGGAGCAGCGGGTTTCCACCAATGCATGGATTACTTCTGCGGCCGCCACCGGTGCGGTGTTTGGCAGCTTGTTGTCCGGGGGGCTGATTGCCACGGCGGGATTCGAAGCCGTGTTTGCCGTGAACATCGGCACCTATATCGTTGCCGCCTGCCTGATCCTGCCGTTGCGGGCGTTGTACTCAGGTGCGATGTCCGTGCATCGAGGCCTCGCGGCTGAATGGCATGAACTGAAGAAAGGCCTGCGGAGCGCGCCGGTGCTGGCCGCGATGTTATTGATCAGCCTGCTCGACACCCTTGGCAGCGCTGCGCATAACGTCGGCTGGCCGGTGTTGTCCCAGTACATTTCGCCCGATACGGCAAAAACCGTGATGGGCTACCTGCTGGCGGTTTGGGCCTGTGGCAAGTTCGTGGGCGCGCGGCTGGCCAGTGCCGTGTTGAAAAGTCGTGGTACCGCAGGCATGGAGCGCCTGTTTATGGCCGGTGTGGCGCTGATGTCCAGCGGCTTTATCCTGACCTTCCAACAAAGCGAACTGTGGCTGGCGCTGGTGTGGGTGGTGTGGGCGGGGTTGGGAGATGGTATTTCCGAGGTGGCCTTGGTTTCCCGCGCGCAGAGTGAACCGGATAGCCTGCGCCTGCCGCTCTTCAGTTTATTGACCCTGATCCAGATGGCCGGCTTTGGCGTAGGCATGCTCGTGGTCGGGCCGTTCTACCTGACGTGGGCGCCGGCCCAAGTGATTGTGTTGTTCCACGGGCTGCCGTTGACCGCCCTGGTGGTCATGGGCCTATGGCTGGGTTACAGCGCCAATCGGGGCGTCAGATCGACAACCCCTTGAAGTGCTCCTGCAAAAATTCCACACACGCTCTTAATTTCCCGGAGTAGGCCAACCGCGTCGGGTATACCGCCCACACGTTGGCGCTCTGGGTGTAGCCGTGCAACACCTGCACCAGCTTGCCTTGTTCGAGCAGCGGCTTCACATCCCACATCGAGCGCAGCAGCACTCCGCGTCCGTCCAGGGCCCACTGCAACACGATCTCGCCATTGTTGGAGGACAGCGGCCCGCGTACGCGAACACTTTGCGCGCTGCCATCACGCTCCAGGTTCCAGATGCCAAAGGCGTTGTCACGCTCCTTGAGCACCAGGCAGTCGTGCTGCTCCAGGTCACTCAACTGTTGCGGGGTGCCCCGACGCTTCAGGTAAGCCGGCGCCGCGCACAGCACTCGGCGGTTGCTCACCAAGCGTCGGCCGATGTGTTGACCGGGAATGTCATCGCCCACGCGAATTTCCAGGTCGAAGCCTTCGCTGACGATGTCCACCACGCGGTCGAACAGGTCCAGGCGGATTTCCAGGTCCGGGTATTGTTCGGCCAGCAACGACAGGGCCGGCGCCACATGGTTGCGCCCAAAGCCGAAGCTGCTGCACATATGCAGATGCCCACGGGGGCTGTCGTGGGCGTCGCAGAGTTCATCGGAAAGTTGCTGGAAGTCTTCGAGGATGCGCACGGCCCAGCGCTGCACCCGTTCACCGTCTTCGGTGAGGGCGATGCGCCGGCTGGTGCGGTGCAGCAGGCGAGTGGCCAGGGTGGTTTCGAGGATCTGGATGCGCTTGCTGACATACGCAGGCGACAGCCCCAACTCATCGGCAGCGGCGGCGAAACCCGCCTTGCGAATCACGGTCAGGAACACCCGCAGGTCTTCGGGTAGGGGCACGTTATCTTTCTTGTTAGTCATCAGAAAACAAGCGTGGCGGCATGAGCCGCCAGCATAGCACCGGATGTGCGCACCTTCCGGCGCGGCTGGGCGTGAATGCCTATTCGGCAGCAATCTTCGCTTGCGCGGCACGCGCATGCCGGCCATGTTTGAGGGCAATCGGCGCCATCTTGTCGCGATCCAGTTCACCTTCCCAGGCGGCCACCACCAGCGTGGCGACGGCGTTACCGATGATATTGGTCAGCGAGCGGCATTCAGCCATGAAGCGGTCGACACCGAGGATCAGCACCATCGCTGCCACCGGTACGGTCGGCACCACCGCCAGGCTCGCCGCCAATGCCACAAAGCCGGCACCGACGACGGCACCGGCGCCTTTGGAGGTGAGCATGGCCACGGCCAGCAACGTCAATTGTTGCTCCAGCGGCAGGTCGATATTGGTGGCCTGGGCCAGGAACAACACCGCCAAGGTCATATAGATGTTGGTGCCGTCCAGGTTGAAGGTGTAGCCGGTCGGCACCACGATACCCACCACGCCTTTGGACGCGCCGAGGCTTTCGAGTTTCTGGATCAGTTGCGGCAGCGCCGACTCCGACGAGCTGGTGCCGAGCACGATCAGCAGTTCCGACTTGATGTAACCCATCAACTTGAAAATGCTGAAGCCGGCGTAACGGGCGATGCTGCCCAGTACCACCGCGACAAAAAACAACGCGGTGATATAGAAGGTGCCGACCAGCTTCAGCAGCGGCAGCAATGAGCCCACGCCGTACTTGCCGATGGTGAACGCAATCGCGCCGAAGGCACCGATAGGCGCTACTCGGCTGATCATCGCCACGATGCGGAAAAACACCTCGCTGGCCTGGTTGATGACACTCACCAGCGGCCGCGCTTTCTCACCGACCATCACCAGGCCGAGGCCGAACAGCACGGAAATAAACAGCACCGGCAGAATTTCACCTTTGGCGAAGGCGTCGAAAAAGGTCCCGGGGATGACATTCAGCAGAAACCCGGTCACGCCCTCACTGTGCTGCGCCTGGCCGACAAAGCCGGCGATGGCTGAACTGTCGAGGGTCTTCACGTCGATATTGAAACCCACGCCGGGGTGCAGCAGGTGTGCAGCGAGAATGCCGATCAGCAGCGCGATGGTCGAAACGATCTCGAAGTACAGCAGCGCTTTGCCGCCCACGCGGCCGACCTGTTTTACATCGTGCATGCTGGTGATGCCGGAAACCACCGTGCAGAAGATGATCGGGCCGATGATCATCTTGATCAGCTTGATAAACCCGTCGCCCAGCGGCTTGAGGTCGATACCGATTTGCGGCCATACGTGGCCGATCAATACACCCAGCGCGATCGCGATGAGCACCTGTACGTAGAGGGTTCCCAGCAGTTTTCGGATTGTCATTGTTATTATCTCGTGGGGCTTTTTTTGGGCAAAGCGAACCCGTCGCAGGCGTTTTCAGCCGGCGAGACGGGTCCGTCAGGTCACGGGGGCATTCGGCTCAGCGCAGGAAGTCGAGGACTTCGCCAAGCAACAGTTCAGGCACTTCTTCAGCAAGATAGTGGCCGGCGGGCAGTGCTTTGCCACGTACATCGGTGGCGACTTTCTGCCACTCCTCCAGCGGTTCGAAACAGCGGCCGACAGTGCCGTCGGCGCCCCACATCACCAGCAACGGCAGGTTCAGGTGGTGGCCGGCGTCGATGTCGGCCTGGTCGTGCTCAAGGTCGATACTGGCGGCAGCACGGTAGTCTTCGCAGATACCGCGAGCCGTACCTGGCAGTTGCAGGCAGCGCAGGTACTCGGCGAAGGCTGCATCGGTAAACGGCTTGAGCCCGGCACTGCGGCTGCCCATCACGCTGCGCAGGTAGAGTTGCGGGTTGCTCTCGATCAACGCCTCCGGCAGCGGCGCCGGGCGGATCAGGAAGAACCAGTGCCAGTAGGCGCGGGCGAAGGTCTCGTCGGTTTGGGCGTACATCGCCAGGGTTGGCGCAATATCCAGCAGCACCATGCGTTGCACGGCCTTTGGATGGTCCAGCGCCAGGCGATGGGCGACCCGGGCACCACGGTCGTGGGCCAGTACCGAGAACGTGTCAAAGCCCAGCGCCTTCATCAGTTCGACGCCGTCGCGGGCCATTTCCCGCTTCGAGTAGTTGCTGTGGTGATCGTCGGCCGGCGGCTTGCTGCTGTCGCCATAGCCGCGCAGGTCGGCTGCCACCACGCTGAAATGCTCGGCCAACTGTTCGGCGACTTTGTGCCAGATGACGTGGGTTTGCGGGTGCCCGTGCAGCAGGAGCAGACCCGGACCTGTACCGCCTTTGCGGTAGCTGATGTCCACGCCGTTGACGTGGCACTGGTCTTTTTGGAATCCGGCGAACATGGAATGACTCCTCGTGATGATTGCCTGCATCCTGGAATCACGCAGCATTCGGGGCAAGGGGGAAAGCGTGTAGGGGTTGTTCATGAAGTGTGTAGGAGCCTGCCGGCCAGGCTCTATTGTTCAAACAACGAGGCCCCTGTGGGCGCGGGCTTGCCGGCGATGGTATCGACGCGATAGACCCGGATACGCCGAGGTATCTGCATCGCAGGCAAACCAGATGGGGGGCAGGCGCGATCTCAGCCTTGCGTGAACATCGCTTCGGCGCGCTGGCGGATCTGTGCTTCGGTCAGGTCTTCTTTGCGTGTGGCCAGGAACCACAGGTGGCCGAATGGATCTTTTACGCTCGCCGACCGGTCGCCGTAGAACTGATCCTTGGGCTCTGACACCACACTGGCGCCGGCCGCAACGGCGCGTTCGAATTGCGCATCCACGTCGTGCACATACAGGTGCAGACCGACACTGGTGTGTTCATCCGGATTGCGCAATGCCATTTCAGCGCAGGGCGAGCCCAGCATGAGCGCCGAGTCACCGATGCGCAGTTCGGCGTGGCCGACCTTGCCGTCGGGCATGTCCAGGCGCATGACTTGCGTGGCGCCGAAGGCTTTCTTGTAGAACGCGATGGCTTCGGCGGCGTTGTCGATGCCCATATAAGGCGTGACGCTGTGATAACCCTCGGGGATAGGTTTGGCACTCATGTCGTTCTCCTTGATTGGGGTTATGGAGGTACGGGTTATTCACTATAGGCCACGTATCGCGCGGTTTGCGGGTAGCCGACGAGGTGTTGGCCCGGCAACAGTGAACCGGCAGATGGCTGCGTCAAAGACGGTGTTTGATCGCGATTGGGTGGTCACACCGTCTGTGTCGCGCCCCGACGATCCGCTCCCACAAGGGTTGCCTCTGCCGGTCAGGTTTCGGGGGTGGGCTCCAACAGCTGTGCACCCGGCCCACGCTCGCCGAGTTGATCATCCTGATTACGCAAAGGGCACGCGTCCAACGACAGGCACCCACACCCAATGCACCCACTGAGTTTGTCGCGCAGCAGCAACAATTTGTTGATGCGATCGTCCAGGTCCTCTCGCCACAGCGCCGACAGACGTTCCCAATCCTGCTTCGTAGGCGTGCGCTCATTCGGCAAGGTCTGCAATGCTTCGCCAATGGTCGCCAGCGGAATCCCCAAGCGTTGGGCAATCTTGATCACCACCACCCGCCGCAACACATCCCGTGGGTAGCGGCGCTGGTTGCCCGCATTGCGGTTGCTCTTGATCAGCCCCTTGGACTCATAGAAGTGCAGCGCCGTGACCGCTACGCCACTGCGGGCGGCCAGTTGGCCGACGGTGAGTGCTTTGTTGAGCATGAAAAACTCCGAATCAATGCTTGACCTTGACTTAACTAGAGGTTTTACCCTGCGTGGCATCGAATCGCAAGATTCTGCCTACAGAGAAAGGGGAGTGTTCATGCAGGTATCAGAGAAGAGTCGCAGCTTCACTCAATTGATCGAGTTTCAGATCGAGCCCCGGCAGCAGTCTGCCCTGGTGGCGGCCTTGTCCATCCAAAGCGAGCGCCTCGCCCAAGGCCATGGCGGCTTTATCAATGCGAGTGTGCAGGTCAGCGAGGACGGGCGGCGGGTGCTCAATTACCTGCAATGGCGCTCCCGTGAGGACGGTGAGGCGGCGTTTGAATGTTTTGAGCACGGCGAGGAAGATTTCTGGACGCTGATCCGCGCTCACCAGGCCACGGCGGTGACGTTTGGTTCGTTCCAGGTGCTGCGCAGCTTTGAGCGCAGCCATGACAACGCCTTGCACTGCCGCCTAAATGGATAGGTGCAGCATCCGCTCACCTTGCACGTTTTCCCCAGGGCGGCGCTTGTTCACCGCCAGCTCGCCGATCTTGATCAGACGTGTGCGCGTGACGTTGCGGCTCAAGCCCAGCAGGCTGGCGGTGTGCACCTGGTTGTAATGGCTGAAGCGGTAGGCGGCGCGCAATAACGCGTCCTCGACCTTTTCGTGCAGGGCGCCGGCCTGTTCCTCGAACAGCTTTTGAAACGCGCGCGCCAGCAACGCTTCTGCGCTGTTATCGCTGGTGTGCTGGCTGTCGTCCTGACGCTCGATGCGCAGGTTCGACAGGCGCAGATCATCGCGTTCGATCACGCCGTTGCGGCAGATCAGCAGGGTGTGGTGAATCACGTTTTCCAGCTCGCGAATATTGCCTGGCCAGCTGTAGCTTTTGAGCTTGTGTTCGGCCTCGCGGCTGATGGTGATGGGGCCATAGCTCAGGCGCTGACTGTAAGCTTCAATGAAATGCCGGGTCAGCGGCAGGATGTCGCCGGGGCGCTCGCGCAGCGGGCTGAGCTCAAGGCTGACGACGTCAAGGCGGTAGTAGAGGTCTTCGCGAAAATGCCCGGCATTAATCGCCTTTTCCAGTTGCACGTTGGTCGCGGCCAGCACGCGCACGTCGATGGGGATGCTCTTGCGCGAGCCCAGGCGCACCACCTCGCGTTCCTGTAATACACGCAACAGTTTGACTTGGATCGCCATCGGCAAGTCGCCGATCTCATCCAGGAACAACGTGCCGCCGTCGGCTTCTTCGAACCAACCGGCCTTGGCACTGAGCGCGCCGGTAAAGGCGCCTTTTTCATGGCCGAACAGCTCGGCCTCCACCAGCGATTCGGAAAACGCCCCGCAGTTCACCGCCACGAACGGTCGGTTGCGCCGTGCGCTGAGGTTATGAATGTGACGCGCTACCAGCTCTTCACCGGTGCCGGTCTCGCCGATGATCAGCACGCTGGCCTCGCTGGGCGCCACTTGCTGGATGTGGTCGAGCAGCGCCTGGGATTTCGGGTCTTCGAAGACTTGGGCCGTGGCGCGAATCGACGTCGCGAGGGCGGGCGAGGGCGGTAAGGTTAAAAGCTGCATGGGCACCTCTCTTAAGAGTAGAACGTCGGTATTGGCAGGGAATGGTTCAACGCCCAGTCCCCGAGTTCGTGGAGCTTGTAGTCCACCGGATCGTGCAAGGTTTGTGTGCGCAGGTTGCGCCAGTGGCGGTCCAGGCGCAGCGAGGCGTGGGTGGAGCGCGCGCCGGTGACTTCAAACAGGCGGCTGCACAACTCCAGGCCTTGGCGCGTGGCGGCGACTTTCGCGGTGGCGATCGCAATGGCCAGTTGGCCGCGTTGGTGTTCACTGAGGTTGGGGCCTTTGGCCCAGGCCTGATCGAGCAGATCGGCAGCGCGTTCCACCAGCAGGCGCACGCCTTCCAAGGCCACCCAGAACTCGCCGTAATGGTGCAGAACATAAGGGTCCTGGCGTACGTCGTCGGCCGAGGATTTATGCCATGAACGGGTTTCGGTCAGGGTGTAGTTGCGCGCTTCTTCAAACGCGCCCTCGGCAATGCCGAGAAACATATGCGTGAAGGTCAGCTGTGCGATCAGTGGGCGCAGGCAGGCGAACGGCGTACTCAGTGGGCCTGGGTCGAGCAGTAATTCCGACTCCTCGACGCGTACCCGTTCGAAGCTGGCGCTGCCGCTGTCAGTCTGGCGCTGGCCGATATTGTTCCAGTCATTGTGCAGGGTGATGCCGCTGCGACCGCTGGGGATGGCAGCAATCAGCAGTTTGCCGCCAGCGCTTTCATCCACGGCAGAGGCAATCAGCATTTCCGAATCGCTGGCGCCGGAGCAGAAGCTCTTCTTGCCGGAGAATTCACGCCAGCCACCAAAATCCTTGACCACCGTGCGTGTGTCCAGCGGGTTGAGGGCATTGCCCCAGAACCAGTTTTTGCGGGCGGTTTGTTCGAACCAGGGTTGCCATTGATCCGGGCGCGCAAACAGGCGCACGGTGGCGAGCATCAAGTGGTGGAAACCGAAAACGTGCGCGAGGGAGCTGTCGACCTTGGCGAACTCGCGAACGATACCCAGGGTTTCACTCCAGCGTGCGCCGAGGCCACCGTATTGGGTGGGAATGCTCAGGGCCAGCAGGCCGCTTTGGCGCAGGGCGTCTCGTTCGGCTTTCGGGGTGCCGCCACGCTCATCACGTTCGACGGCGGTGAGGGCAAATTCGGCGGCCAGCAGTTTGGCGGTCTGCAATGGCGATGGCAGCACGCTGTGGGGTTTGGCTGTCACACGATGTTCCTCAATATCGGTTGGGCAAAGAAGGCCAAAGGTGGACGCGGGCTTGCTCGCGAAAGCGGTGTGTCAGATCGCAAATGAATTGACTGAACGGACGCATTCGCGAGCAAGCCCGCTCCCACACAAAGCAGACTCAGCGCGCTCAGGCCTTGGTTGTGGGCAACACATCGTTGGCAATCATTTCGCCAAACGGGCCCGTGAGGTTGGTGACACCACGCCCGGCAAGGCTGGCGTAGGGTTCCGGCAACAGCGGGAACACCAACTCAGCAAAGCGATAGGCTTCTTCCAGGTGCGGGTAGCCGGAGAAGATGAAGCTTTCGATGCCCAAGTCGGCGTACTCTTTGATGCGCTCGGCGACCTGCTGCGGGTTACCGACCAGTGCCGTACCAGCACCGCCGCGCACCAGGCCGACGCCGGCCCACAGGTTGGGGGCGATTTCCAGGTTGTCGCGGCGCCCGTCGTGCAAGGCGGCCATGCGGCGCTGGCCTTCGGAGTCAAAGCGCGAGAAGGATTTTTGCGCCGCTGCGATGGTGTCGTCGCTGATGTGCTCGATCAGTTTGTCGGCGGCTTTCCAGGCGTCTTCTTCGGTCTCGCGCACGATCACGTGCAGGCGGATACCGAACTTCACGGTGCGGCCTTTACGCGCGGCACGTTCGCGGACATCCGCGAGTTTTTCCGCAACGGCGGCGGGCGGCTCGCCCCAGGTCAGGTACACGTCCACCTGTTCGGCGGCAAGGTCGTGGGCGGCATCGGAAGAACCGCCGAAGTACAGCGGCGGATACGGCTTCTGCACCGGCGGGTAAAGGGCTTTGGCGTTCTGTACGCGCAAGTGCTTGCCTTCGAAGTCCACCGATTCGCCCTGCAACACACGACGCCAGATCTGCAGGAACTCGTCGGAGACTTCGTAGCGTTCGCTGTGGTCGAGGAAACTGCCGTCGCCTCGGTTTTCGTCGGGGTCGCCGCCGGTCACCACGTTGATCAGCAAGCGGCCGTTGGACAGGCGATCCAGGGTAGCGGCCATGCGTGCCGAGACCGTGGGCGAGATAATGCCCGGGCGGATCGCTACCAGATAACGCAGGCGTTCAGTCAGCGGTACCAGCGCCGAGGCGATAACCCAGGAGTCTTCGCACGAGCGGCCGGTAGGAATCAACACGCCGTAGTAACCGAGGCTGTCAGCTGCTTGTGCGACTTGTTTCAGATAGTGGAGGGTGACCGGCCGTGCGCCTTGGGTGGTGCCCAGGTAATGACCGTCGCCGTGGGTTGGCAGAAACCAGAAAACATCCATGACAAATCCTTAAGCGATTTTCAGCAGAGAAGGAGAGTGCGCAGCAAACAGTGGCGCTGCGCGTTCTGCGGCAAGGCGGATACGGCCCTTCAAGGGCTCACTGGTTATGTGGTAGTCGGTGAAATCGGCTTCAGTGGCGTACACGCCGATCGGCAAGGTCAGCGCTTGGAAGAAGCTGAACAGCGGGCGCAGTTGGTGATCAAGGACCAGTGCGTGGCGTTCGCTACCGCCAGTGGCCGCGAGCAACACCGGTGTGTTGATCAGCGCGTTCAGGCCGACCAGATCGAACAGGTGCTTGAGCAAGCCCGGGTAGGAACCGCGATAGACCGGTGCGGCAACGACCAGCAGGTCGGCCTGTTCGATGGCCAACAGTTGGGCTTCGACCTCGGCCGGCAGTTCATCACGGGACAGGGCGCCGCCCAAAGGCCGGGCGATGTCACCCAGTTCGATCAGCGTGGTCTGGATTGGCAGCAGGCTCGCCAGTTCGGCCAGCACGGCTTGGGTCAGCACCAATGTGCGGGATGGGCGCCAGGTTCCGCCGGAGAGGGCAACAACATTCAGGGGACGGGTCATAAACAGTTCCTTTTTCAACAGTGGTTCATTGCAAGAGAAGTGAAACGTCTTGAGCAAGCGCCGTACCAACGGCTGCAAGCCTTGATTTACATAGGCTGCGCGCTCACTGCTGAGAAAGTTGCTGTTGTCGACCTGGTGTTTTGTTGAATGACTGTTGCGTGAGCAACAGTTGCAGGGCGAACAGTGTCGTTCGCTGTGCAGGCAGTTATAGAGGGTTACTTTTATTCCGTAAATGAACGTATTTCCATATTTATAGATCTTAAAAGAATATGTATTACCTGCTATCGAGGATGCCTTAATGGTTGATAGCGACTATCACGGCGGGTGATTTTTCACCGTGCGAGGGCGGGAGTAGCCTGTGTTCATTGACTCGAAACCTCCTTCGCAGGACCTCCACCATGAAGCATTTTCTGGCTGTTTCCTTAATAGTTGTCAGCTCCGTCCTCGCCGGTTGTGCGACCCATCCATCGCCCGAATCGCGCCCCTACACCGCAGAAGAAACCAAGCAGTTGGCGTTGGAAGCCTTGGGCCGTCGCGGCCTGTCGTTTGATGAGTATCAGCAGCAGCGTGCTGCACTCACCGGCCAGCCACCGAAGCCCTTCGGCTTTGATCACCAGGGTGAAATGAACGCTGAACGCAGTGTGGTGTTGCATGGTCGTCCCAGTTGAGTTCGCGCCGAGCGGTAAAAAGCCCGAGGATTCCCTTAAGGAACCTCGGGCTTTTTGTTTGCCATGGGGTTACTTCAGCCTGTTAAGCTGGATTTCAGGAGCGTTCCTACGCACATTTAAATAAAGTGGTCCTTCTTTAATGGCATTCGATCGGTTAAACCTGACGACCTCTGTTCCGGTCGATGCCCCTGAGACGCTGCTCTTGGGAATACGCTCTGCGAGTCTTAAACGTCATGAATAAACGTCCGTTGTATTTCGACTACGCCGCCACCACGCCGGTGGATGAGCGAGTCATCCAGGTGATGGTCGAGTGCCTGGGCTTCAATGCCAACTTTGGTAACCCTGCGTCCAGTTCCCATGCGTTCGGCCAAGCCGCCCGGCAAACGGTAGAACAGTCGCGCCGTCAGGTGGCCGAGTTGGTCGGTGCCCAACCCGAGCAGATCGTCTGGACCTCCGGCGCTACGGAGTCCAACAACCTCGCGATCAAGGGTGTGGCCCAGGCGCGTGGGGTGGCGGGTGGGCATATCATCACCAGCCAGATCGAGCACAAAGCCACGCTGGACACCGCGCGGCAACTGCAGGAAGCCGGGGTGGCCGTGACCTACCTGGTGCCGGATGCCGAAGGGCTGATCAGCGCCGAAGCGGTCGGCGAGGCGCTGCGCGAAGACACCTTTCTGGTGTCCTTGATGCTGGTGAACAATGAGCTGGGCACCCTGAACGATATCCCCGCCATCGGCGCGCGGGTGCGTGAGCATGGCGCGCTGCTGCACGTGGATGCGGCGCAAGGTGCGGGCAAGGTAGCGATCGACCTGGCTGAGTGGCCAGTGGATTTGATGTCGTTTTCCGCCCACAAGCTTTACGGTCCCAAGGGCATTGGCGCGCTGTATGTCGGCCCGCGTGCGCAACAGAAAGTGTTGGCGCAGATTCACGGCGGTGGTCACGAGGGTGGGTTGCGCTCCGGGACGCTGGCGACCCACCAGATTGCGGGTATGGGCACCGCGTTCGCCCTGGCGGCAGCGTCGTTCTCTGCAGAAAAGGCCACGATCGTCGCCTTGCGTCAGCGCCTGTTGGATCAGTTGGAATCGGTGGCGGGTGTGCGCCTCAATGGCAGCCCTACACAACGCATTCCCCATACGCTCAGCCTCACGTTCAGTGAAGGTGAGTTCAATTCCGCCGCATTGAGCGCAGGCATCGCCTTTTCGGCAACCTCGGCGTGCAACTCGGCGAGCAATGCGCCGTCCCACGTGCTTCTGGCCCTGGGCCATGACGCACGCAGCGCGGGCCGCACCATTCGCTTGAGCCTGGGTCGGTTTACCACCGAACAGGACATCGACCAAGCCGTGCAATTGATCAAGGCCGCACTCGCCAGTGCACCGGCATTCTGGTCCGTCTGATTTTTCATTCGCAGCACATAACAATTATTAGTGGTTAGCAGGAGACACAATGAGTACTCAGCCTTTGACCCATGGATCCGTTCCCCAGCGCCTGGCGCTGACCCGCGAGCTGATGAGCCGCGAGGGTATCCACGCCCTGCTGGTGCCGTCGGCCGACCCGCATTTGTCCGAGTATTTGCCGGGTTACTGGCAGGGGCGGCAGTGGTTGTCCGGGTTTTATGGCTCGGTGGGGACGTTGATTGTCACCGCAGATTTCGCCGGTGTCTGGGCCGACAGCCGTTATTGGGAGCAGGCGACCAAGGAACTCAAGGGCAGTGGTATCGAGTTGGTGAAGTTGCAACCGGGCCAACCCGGCCCGCTGGAGTGGCTGGCTGAAAACACTCCGCAAGGCGCTGTGGTGGCGGTGGATGGTGCGGTGATGGCCGTGGCCTCTGCGCGTACCCTGGGCGGCAAGCTGACGGAGCGCGGCGCACGCTTGCGTACCGATATCGATGTGCTGAATGAAGTCTGGCACGACCGCCCCGCGTTGCCGTCCCAGCCGATTTACCAACACCTGCCTCCGCAGGCCACCGTCAGCCGCGGCGAAAAACTCAGCGCGCTGCGCGCCAGCTTGAAAGAGAAGGGCGCCGACTGGCATTTCATCGCCACCCTGGATGACATCGCCTGGTTGTTCAACCTGCGTGGCGGTGATGTGTCGTTCAACCCGGTGTTCGTGTCCTTTGCCCTGATCAATCAGCAGCAGGCCACGTTGTTTGTCGCGCTGAGCAAGGTCGACGCGCAACTGCGCGCAATCCTGGAGCAGGATGGTGTGACCTTGCGCGACTATAGCGAAGTGGCTGATGCGCTGCGTACCGTGCCGTCGGGTGCCAGCTTGCAAGTTGACCCGGCTCGCGTGACCACAGGGTTGCTGGAGAATCTCGATGCGGGGGTCAAGCTGGTCGAGGGGCTGAACCCGACTACGCTGGCCAAATCCCGCAAAAGCCTGGCTGACGCGGAGCATATTCGCCGGGCCATGGAGCAGGATGGTGCGGCGCTGTGCGAATTCTTCGCTTGGTTGGACGGTGCGTTGGGCCGCGAGCGCATCACCGAGCTGACTATCGACGAACACCTGACGGCGGCACGCACCCGTCGCCCCGATTATGTATCGCTGAGTTTCAACACCATTGCTGCATTCAATGCCAATGGCGCGATGCCGCATTACCACGCCACTGAAGAAGAGCATGCGCTGATCGAGGGCGATGGTTTGCTGTTGATCGACTCGGGTGGCCAGTACCTCGGCGGCACCACCGATATCACGCGGATGGTGCCGATCGGTACGCCGAGTGAGGAGCAGAAGCGCGACTGCACGCGGGTCCTTAAGGGCGTGATTGCGCTGTCTCGTGCACACTTCCCCAAGGGCATTCTGTCGCCGTTGCTGGATGCGATTGCGCGTGCGCCGATCTGGGCTGAAGGTGTGGACTACGGCCATGGTACGGGCCACGGCGTAGGCTATTTCCTGAATGTACATGAAGGCCCGCAGGTGATCGCCTACCAGGCCGCCACTGCGCCACAGACCGCGATGCAGCCGGGAATGATTACTTCGATTGAACCGGGCACTTATCGCCCAGGTCGCTGGGGTGTGCGTATTGAGAACCTGGTATTGAACCGTGAAGCCGGCAAGACCGAGTTCGGTGAGTTCCTCAAGTTTGAAACGCTGACCTTGTGCCCAATCGACACGCGTTGCCTGGAGCCATCGTTGCTGACGGTGGACGAACGCGCGTGGTTCAACGCCTACCACGCCGAAGTGCGTGAGCGTTTAAGCCCGTTGCTCAACGGTGCTGCATTGGAGTGGCTGCAGGTGCGTACCGCGGCTATTTGATCGGCATGCGCCGCTTGCGAAGTGCTCGCAAGCGGCGTTCAAGGGCGGTGGGCGTTCAACGCCTAGCTGAGCGCTTCGCGCACAAAATCCAGACGGTCCTGACCAAAGAACATGTCATTGCCTACAAACATGCTGGGCGCACCGAAAACGCCGCGCTGAATAGCCTCTTCGGTTTTGTCCTTGAGCGCTGTTTTTGTGCGTTCATCATTGGCCAGGGCCAGCACTTCGTCAGGGTCGAAGCCTGCTTCGGTCAGAACCGCAGCCACCCCCGCGGGATCGCCCAGGTTGCGGCCTTCAACCCAGATGGCGCGGAACAGGCAGTCAATAAACGTCTGGAAGCGTTCTGGCTGACGTAGTTGGATACCGGTAACGGCGCGCATCAGCACCAAGGTGTTGATGGGGAAGTGCGGGTTGAACTTGAGCGTCACGTTGTAGCGTTTTGCGTACCGCGCCAAGTCATTGAACATGTAACGACCTTTGGCCGGCACGGTGATTGGCGAGGCGTTGCCTGTGGCCTTGAACACGCCACCCAGCAACATCGGCTGATAGACCAGTTGCGTGCCGGTTTCGGCGCATAAGGCAGGCAATTGGGTATAGGCCAGGTAAGTGGCCGGGCTGCCGAGGTCAAAGAAGAACTCCAGGGTTTTACTCATGGCGATACTCGCTGCTTATTATTGGGGGGATAGCGCTTACCAGGCTTCATTCCAGGGACGCAGGTCCAGCTCAAAGGTCCAGGCGTCACGTGGTTGGTTGTGCAGGTACCAATAGTTGTCGGCGATGTGTTCCGGATTGAGGATGCCGTCCTGATCTTTCAGGGCGTATTTCTGCGGAAAATTGTCGCGAATGAAGTCAGTGTCGATTGCACCGTCGACCACCACATGGGCCACGTGGATATTCCTGGGGCCCAGTTCTCGCGCCATGCTTTGCGCGAGGGCGCGGATGCCGTGCTTGGCGCCGGCGAATGCGGCAAATCCGGCTGCTCCGCGCAAACCGGCGGTGGCGCCGGTGAACAGGATCGTGCCTCTATTGCGGGTCACCATACGTTTGGCAACTTCGCGAGCATTCAGGAAACCGGAGAAGCAGGCCATCTCCCATATCTTGAAGTATTTGCGGGCGGTCTCTTCCAGGATGCTGCATGGCACATTGGCGCCGATGTTAAACACGAACGCTTCGATGGGCCCCAGCTCGGTTTCGATCTGTTCAATCAGTGCGATCACGTCTTCCTCTTTACGTGCATCACAGGCAAAGCCATGAGCTTCACCCCCCGTCGATTGGATACTGTCCACAAGGGGCTGCAACTTGTCGGCACTGCGACGGGTGACGCAGGCCACGTAACCTTCGCGGGCAAAGCGCTTGGCAATGGCGCCGCCGGTAGCATCACCGGCACCCACTACCAATACGATTTTCTTGTTATGTGTCATGGCAACTCCATTGGCTCGATTGTCGAGCTGGAGTGTAGCCGTGGCGTCGCGAATGGCCGGTTGGGGTGGGAATTTAAGAAGGGCGGAGCAGTCGGGGGGGGACTGCTCGGGCGGTCATTTACAGATGACGATCATGCTGCGGCTGGTGTAGCCGGCCGGGTTGATGCCGAAAGGATAGTCCCCCGGCTCTTCGGAGTTGTCGCCGGACTTGGCGATAACCCGGTAGCCCTTGGCACCGCAGGAATTGGTTGCACTGGTGTAGCACTGGTCCCAGGAGGAGGACAGGCCAGAACAGTTGATATGTAGCCCTTTTTTGCCGCGTTTCACTTCTGTCTTGGTGGTCGCAGCGCAGCCTGCTATGCCCACGACCATTAACAGTATCAAAATTCTTTTCATCACTATCCTTAATAGCCGCTTCGCAAAAAGGCTCGATGCAGGCTTTACGCGCTCTCGATTGTAGCGTTCAGCTGTCCGTGTCGAAATTCTCCATGAAAGACATTCGCTTACGGCCTAAACATGGCCTAAATGAGCGGCAAATACCAGAGCTACCTGCGATGACGATCAATCGGCTGGCACCAGTGGTTTGGATTCATTGCGCATGGTCAGCGTGGCGCCGACGGAGGCCAGAATGATGCAAGAGATCGCCATCCATTGCGCGAGGGACAAGTGTTCTTGCAGGAAAAACAGGCCGGAGAGCGCGCCGAATGCGGGCTCGATGCTCATCAACGTACCGAAGGTGCGGGCAGGAAGGCGAGTGAGGGCGACCATTTCCAGGGTGTAGGGCAGGGCAGTGGATAGAATGGCAACACCCAGCGCGACGGGAATCAGCGCAGGCGTCAGTAATGCGCTGCCGGCATGCACGATGCCGATAGGTGCTACGAACAAGGCAGCGATCATTACCCCGAGTGCCGCAGTTTGCACGCCATTGTCATTGCCGGCTTTCTGGCCGAACAAAATATAGAGTGCCCAGCACACCCCTGCGCCCAATGCGTAGGCGGCGCCGGTCAAGTCGATACCGCTGCTGGCTTCGCCCGTCGGGATCAGCAACAGAAGGCCCGCAATCGCAAGGCCAATCCATAAAAAATCCACAGCTCTGCGTGAGGCGTAGATAGCCACGGCGAGGGGGCCTGTGAATTCCAGCGCTACCGCGATGCCCAAAGGGACTGTGCGCAATGACATATAGAAGAGGAAGTTCATGCCGCCCAACGCCATTCCATAGACGATGACTGTGCGCAGGGACTTTGCCGTCAGCCTGGCGCGCCATGGGCGTAATAGAAGCAGCATGATTACGCTGGCAAAAATCAGGCGCAGGGTGGTGGTGCCCTGTGCGCCGACGATGGGAAACATGCTTTTGGCCAGCGAGGCACCGGACTGGATGGAAGCCATGGCGATCAACAGCAGGCCGACAGGAAACAATGCCGAGGCCAGGCTGCGCGGTGGGGTGGTCATTGGGGGTGTTCGTCCGAAGTCATAGTAGAGAAGCAGAACGCATATGATGCTTAACTGGCTGGGTTTGAGCAATATATTGCTCAGCTGATGGGTTTTGGCGTTCTTCATAGAAGCGGTTTGTAGATTTTCGATTGTTTGATAGATAATCCAAATAAACGGTTGACGGCAGATTCTGGACGTCTATAATTCGCCCCACTTCCGGCGCAGTCGAAACGGAAAACTCCTTGGTAAAC
>PJQF01000012.1_pt1 | contig 147841 bp, 116 predicted proteins | sample 1503741 | NCBI WGS metagenome assembly PJQF01 (sample SAMN07775949, study PRJNA414020) | Biofilm metagenome, whole genome shotgun sequencing project. | isolation source: biomolecule (vanillin) treated reverse osmosis membrane biofilm | place: India: Nagpur | collected 2017-03-21
GCCAGGTCCATGTAGATTTCTTCGTTATTGCTGTAGCGCTTGACGTTGATGCCCTTGGGCTCGAACACCTCGGTGGCATAGCGGTCGGTGGTGGTGGCGCGTTGCACGCCGACGGTCTTGCCCTTGAGGCTGGCGTACTGGTCGTCCACGGCTGCACCGTCCTTCATCACCAGGCGCGAAGACGTGAAGTAATACTTGTGGGAGAAATCCACCGACTTCTTGCGGTCTTCGTTGATGGTCATGGACGACAGGGCCATGTCGATTTTCTTCACTTTCAGGGAAGGAATCAGCCCGTCGAACTCACCCTCGACCCACACGCACTTGACCTTCATCTGAACGCACAACGCGTTGCCGATGTCGTAGTCGAACCCGACGATCTTGCCGTCCTGGGTCTTGGAGGCGAACGGTGGGTACGCCGCCTCGATACCGATGCGCAGGGTTTTCTCGGCGGCCAGCACATGGCTGGAGGCAAGCAGGCTCAGGGCCAGGCCGGTGATCAGCGTGCGTTTCTTCATGATCGTTGTCTCGCAAGTTGTTGTTGGTTTGGCAAGCGTGAAGAAAGGGAGAAGTGCAACGTGTATTTGTACTTATAATTCCATACTGGACTTTTACGTATTGATCGTCAATCCGCCGCTATCCCGGCCACCTCCGTAAAACCTGATCTGAATTGCCATAGGCCCTGCACACACCTGGAGGCACTGGGGTGCGATAAAGGGGGGATGCGCGCGGCGCGCAAAATTATTGCCCGTCTCCATCGTTTCTCCACAAAACCTCCCATGAAAGCGCACGTTGATAACGCACAATTGCGATCGCCGTGGCGCCTCGTGGCGCGGGCTTACCAGGAGAAACAGATGATTCCTGCCCTGTACGTCGCAAAAACCGGGTTGTCTGCCCAGGACACCCAACTGACGACAATTTCCAACAACCTGGCGAACGTTTCGACCACCGGCTTCAAACGTGATCGCGCTGAATTCCAGGACCTGCTGTACCAGATCAAGCGCCAGCCAGGTGCCAAGTCGACGCAGGACAGTGAGCTGCCTTCAGGGTTGCAGCTGGGCACCGGCGTGCACATCGTCGGCACGCAGAAAAACTTCACCAGCGGCAGCCTGCAAACCACCGGGCAGCCCCTGGACCTGGCACTCAACGGCCGGGGGTTCTTCCAGGTCCTGCAACCGGATGGCACCACCGGCTACTCGCGCGACGGCACGTTTCACCTGAACGCCAACGGCCAGGTCGTCACGGCAAGCGGCTTCGCGCTGGAACCGGCGATTGTCGTGCCGGACAACGCCAAGACCTTTACTGTGGGTCAGGATGGCACGGTGTCCATCACCGTGGCCGGCAACCCCGCCTCACAAGTGATCGGCAACCTGCAAACGGCCGACTTCATCAACCCTGCAGGCTTGCAGGCGATCGGCAACAATCTGTTTCTGGAAACCGCGTCCAGTGGTGCACCTCAGGTCGGTACGCCGGGGGGCAACGGTTTTGGCACCACCCTGCAAAGCACCCTGGAGACCTCAAACGTGAGCACCGTCGAAGAGATGGTCAATATGATCACCACGCAACGCGCTTATGAAATGAATTCAAAAGTGATTTCCACAGCCAACCAGATGCTGGGCACCCTCACCCAGAAGCTATGATCACTCCTTGGAAACGCGGCCATGGACCGGCAGCCACGACCAGGCAGATACGCGCGAGCACACGGACGTAAAAGCTCGCCGCGTATTCACCGAGCAGACCATGACTGATATTCCCGTTGCATCAATGCCCCGTCCGGACAGCGCCAGAGAAACCCAGGCACTCGTGCTGATTGCCGAAGATGAACCTGAAATCGCCGACATCCTGCTGGCCTATCTCAAACGCAGTGGCTTTCGCACCGCACACGCACGTGACGGCCGCCAGGCCCTGGAAATGCACCTGACGCTCAAGCCGGACCTGGTGTTGCTGGATGTGCTGATGCCCCACGTGGATGGCTGGCAGGTGCTTGCCGAAGTGCGTCATCGCGGCCATACGCCGGTGATCATGCTGACGGCGCAGGATCAGGACATGGACAAGCTGATGGGCCTGCGCATCGGGGCCGACGACTACATCGTCAAACCGTTCAACCCGGCCGAAGTGGTTGCGCGCACCCAGGCCGTACTCCGACGCGCCATCGCTTATCACTACCGCGCCAGCCCCACGGTGCTGCGGGTGGACGCGTTTGAAATTGACCTTGAAAGCTATGAAGTCACGGTGACCCTCGCCGGCCGAAGAGTGCCGCTGGCATTGACGGTGACGGAGTTCAGGTTGCTGGCCCAACTGGCCAAGGCGCCGAAAAGAGTGTTCAGCCGCGCCGAACTGCTGGCCCAGTGTTCACCGGAAAGTGACAGCCTGGAGCGTACCGTCGACAGCCACATCAGCAAACTGCGCCGCAAGCTCGAAGACCTCGGCTTACAAGGCGTACCCACCAGTATCCGGGGGGTGGGCTACCGGTTTGGGTGTGTGTCGTGAAGGGGCTCAATGGCTTGAGCCGCCAGATCATCCTGTCCATGTCCGCCGTGGTGTTGTGCGTGATCGCCCTGGCCGTGATCGGCTCTTATATTTTCTATGCGTTGCTATGGACGTATTGGCCGCTCACGGACGAAGAAGTGAATGAGTGGCTGCCAGCCAACATCGAATGGGTGTGGATGGGTTTGACCACGTGTGTGAGCCTGGCGGTGGGCTCGATTGTGGCCTTGAAGCTGTCTCGACGAATTCTGATGCCACTGAATTCCGTGGCCGAGAACCTGCGCAAACTCGCCGACGGCGACCTGGATGTACAAGCGGTTGCCGGTGACCAGTCGATTGGCGAAGCAGCCATCCTGGTGAACGATTTCAACAGCATGGCTAAACGCTTGCAGCGTATGGCGCAGGAACAGGCGTTCTGGAATGCGGCAATTGCCCATGAGCTGCGCACGCCACTGACCATCTTGCGGGGGCGCCTGCAGGGCTTGGCCGAAGGCGTATTCGAACCGGATACCGCGCAGTTCTACAGCTTGTTGGGCCAGGTAGAAGGACTGACACGCTTGATCGAGGACTTGCGGGTGGTCGGCCTGGCCGACAGTGGCTACCTGGAACTCAACCTGCAGGAAGCCGACCTGGCCACGGGCATTGAGGACGATGTGCGGCTGTTCGAACCCAGCCTCACTGCCGCCGGCTTTGTCCTGCAACTGGACCTGCAACGCCGCACGATGCGCTGCGACCCGGCGCGAATCCGCCAGGCGCTGCTGGCGCTGTTGGACAATATCCGACGGCACGCGACACCCGGAAACGTGATCGTGCACCTGAGTACCCGCGACGGTTTCAACTACCTGCGCGTGCGCGATGACGGCCCCGGTATCGACGAACGCTTCGCGACGCATTTGTTCGACGCCTTCCAACGCGGCGAAAACTCCCGTTCACGCGCCCAAGGCGGCAGCGGCCTGGGCCTTGCGGTGGTGCGCGCCATCGCCCTCGCCCATGGCGGCGCCGTGACCTGCCGGCGTATGGAAAACGGCGGCACGCTGTTCGAACTCAGCTGGCATGTTTGATTTAACGAGGTACCGCGATGCGTAGCTTTTCCTGGGGGTTCAGGAAAACCACCGACTACAGGCACTTTGCTTTGCTGGACGCCGAGCACGTGTGTATTGCGTTCAAGAGCTGTCGCACCAAACCCGTCGGCGAGCACTGGGTAGAAGTTGAACGCGTCAACCTGTCCTGGCTCGGACGGCCGCTTCCAGGCTGCCCCCGCGCAGAGGAGCGAGTGTCGACATGAGCAATGAAGTGGCCCGACTTGAGGCGTCGTTAAGACTGCACACGCGGCGCTTGAAAAAACTGCAGCGCGCCTGGGTTCCACTGCAGCAATGCGCGCCCAAGTGGGTATTGGTGTTATGGATTGTCGGCGTCTGCGTGTCGCTGGGCACCCAGTGCTACGGCCACTGGCTGGTGACCGCACCGATGATCTGCGTATTGATCGTGGCGGAAATCATCGTCGAGGAGCGGCAGATGACACTGTTATTGCGCGCGGACCACGCACGCGATCTGCTCAGGCGGGCGCGACTTGACGGCGGGTATTGATCACAGCGTCGTTCAGCACACGCCGCAAAAACCGGGGCCGCCAACGAACGGCAGCCCCTGTTCCGCGTTTTACACGGCTATTTACAGCCGATCCGGGTCGGCAATTGGCCCTGCTTCGCCTTCAGTGCGGCCTGCACCGACGGCGGCAACTGGTTCCAGAACGTGAGCCCGGAGCGCTCTTCGATGTGCTCAACCGTCACCTGATAATCACAGAAGTTCGCACCTTTAGGCGTTTCCTGGTTCATCACAAACGAGGCATACAGGCCGTCTTCCGGTGAGCGGCCCACAAAGATGATCTTCCAGTACCCGCTGGGAATGGTATGGACCTTGTTCGTGCCCGGCAGCGTGCCGACAAAATGCTCATACAAAGGCCCGGTGGTGACATACACCTGGTCGATGCCGGGCGCTTTGCTGAGGTTGCGCTCCTGGTCTTCAAGGTGCGCCCAGGCCCCCTGGTTGAGCTCGGCCTTTTGCGGCGTGATATTGGACAGGTAATTGAGGGTCTGCCAGTCAGGGACGCCGGCCATCGACGCGAGATTGGCCTGATGGCCACGGTCGACTTTGAGCGCGACATTGGCGCCGTTGTAATCCACCGGGTCGAGCGTTTCCCCTGCGGGGATATCCGGGTCGGTCTTCCAGTCGCGCGGGCGACCGCTGGCCGGGGTGTCCTTGGTGATTTTGTACGAGACCCAGTTCGCAAACTTGGTCGAGCCATTGTTGTTCAACGTGTACGCCTGACGGTTCAAGGTCAGCGGGCTGCCGCCGGCGGGGCACCCCACCGAACAGTTATCGAACGGCAATGCCTGCTGCTGCTGCGGCTGGGCGGGGATCGCGGATTCGCGGGTTCTATCGGGTGTCGTACAGGCCGCTACAAGCGGGATCAACAAAAACGCCAGGTGCTTGAACTTCATACTTCCATGCATGGTGTAGCTCCTTGTGGGTGACTCAATGACCACGGTAAATGGCACGTCGACTGCTGCGGTTCCTTCGCGAGACGACCTGCACACTGAACCACTCCAAACATTTCAATATGAGCAGAGGGTCTGGTTTTTTTGCGGGTTCGGGCTGGCCGACGGCTGAATGCCCAGAGAGACGCGGTGAGCGTCAGGTAGAGCGCCAGCACCTGATGCTCGCGTGGAAACTCTAACGGAGCCGGCCACACGATGGAATCGAACTGACCCGTCGTGCGTTTAATCTTGTACGGGTTCGTAGCGGATTGTCCTGGATTCCAGTGGCTTTGCGCACAAACTGCCTCGCCAACACGCGCGGTTTAACCACGGTGGCCAGGTTCAGAGCCACCCCAGCCGCACACTGCAGGCGGCCAACCCGGCCACCGGCCAGGCCGCGCACTGCCTGCGGTGTTCGGCGGGAATAAAGCCTCGGGGGTGGGTCGAGCGTTCGGCGGCGCCTTTATTGAGGACTGCTTCGCGTTGAAGTCGGTGATGATCCGCTGCTGAACGCAATCCCATGATGGCCTGACAGCCGACCCGGAACCCGATTGAAGGCGATTTATGGATCCATTAAACCCTTTTGCGTCCGATAATCGCCCGGAATAACCCGATTACCGGCTTGACCGCCACCTGACTCTCCAATTTAATGGATCCATTAAATAACAATAATCCGTTGCCTGGAGAGTCACCATGTACCCGAAGAACACGTGGTATGTCGCTTGCACCCCCGATGAAATCGCGCAAAAACCGTTGGGCCGGCAGATCTGCGGTGAAAAAATGGTGTTTTATCGTGGCCTGGAAGGCGCCGTGGTGGCGGTCGAGGACTTCTGCCCCCATCGTGGCGCACCGCTGTCGTTGGGCTATGTCGAAAACGGCCACCTGGTGTGCGGCTATCACGGCCTGGTCATGGGCGGTGACGGCAAGACCGTCGATATGCCGGGCCAGCGGGTGCGCGGCTTTCCCTGCAACAAAACCTTCGCCGCCGTTGAGCGCTACGGTTTCATCTGGGTCTGGCCGGGTGATCAGGCCCAGGCCGACCCCGCGCTGATCCACCACCTGGAGTGGGCGGTGAGTGACGAGTGGGCCTACGGCGGCGGGCTGTTTGATATCCAGTGCGATTACCGCCTGATGATCGACAACCTGATGGACCTGACCCACGAAACCTACGTGCACGCCTCCAGCATCGGCCAGAAGGAAATCGACGAAGCGCCACCCGTGACCACGGTGAACGGGGACGAAGTGGTCACTGCTCGGCATATGGAAAACATCATGGCCCCGCCGTTCTGGCGCATGGCCCTGCGCGGCAACAACCTGGCCGACGATGTACCGGTGGACCGCTGGCAGATCTGCCGCTTCACGCCGCCCAGCCATGTATTGATCGAAGTCGGCGTGGCCCATGCCGGCAAGGGCGGCTACACCGCCGCCGCCGAGCACAAGGCCGCGAGCATCGTGGTGGATTTCATCACTCCGCAAACCGACACCTCGATCTGGTACTTCTGGGGCATGGCGCGCAACTTCAACCCGCAGGATGAGGCACTCACCGCCAGCATTCGCGAAGGCCAGGGCAAGATTTTCAGCGAAGACCTGGAAATGCTCGAACGCCAGCAACAGAACCTGCTGGCCCACCCGACGCGTAACCTGCTCAAGCTGAATATCGACGCCGGCGGCGTGCAGTCGCGCAAGGTCCTGGAGCGCCTGATCGCCCGGGAACGCGCCGGAGCGCCAACATGATTGAAGTCGTGGTGACATCCCGCCGCACCGAAGCCCAGGACATCTGCAGCTATGAACTGGCCAGCGTCGATGGCAGCCCACTGCCGGCTTTCAGCGCCGGTGCGCACATCGACGTGCACTTGCCAGACGGGCTGATCCGCCAGTACTCGCTGTGCAATCACCCGCAAGAGCGGCACCGCTATGTGATCGGCGTACTCAACGACCCCGCGTCCCGAGGGGGCTCGCGCAGCCTGCACGCCCACGTGCACGCGGGCACCCGCCTGAGCATCAGCGCACCGCGCAACCTGTTCCCGCTGGCCCACGAAGCCCGGCGCAGCCTGCTGTTTGCTGGAGGCATCGGCATTACACCCATCCTGTGCATGGCCGAGCGCCTGGCACACACGGGGGCCGATTTCGAGCTGCATTACTGCGCCCGCGCCCGTGAGCGTGCGGCATTTGTGCAGCGTCTCAAGGCGTCACCGTTTGCCGAGCGGGTGTTCCTGCATTTCGACGAGCAGCCCGACACCGCCCTGCATGCCGCCGAGGTACTGGCGGCGCCGGCAGACGACGTGCACGTGTACGTCTGCGGCCCCGGCGGGTTCATGCAGCACATACTTGAGAGTGCCCGGGCCCAGGGTTGGCAAGAAGCCTGCCTGCACCGTGAATACTTTTCGGCGGCACCGGTGGGCAGCAGCCTCGACGGCGGGTTTTCGGTGCAGATCGGCAGCAGCGGCGAAGTCTTCGAGATCCCGGCCGACAAGAGCGTGGTGCAGGTCCTGGAAAGTCACGGCATCGAGATTGCCGTGTCCTGCGAACAGGGGATTTGCGGCACCTGCCTGACCCGCGTGTTGCAAGGCATACCGGAGCATCGCGACCTGTTCCTCACCGAGCAGGAACAGGCGCTGAATGACCAGTTCACGCCCTGCTGCTCGCGCTCGAAAACGCCCTTGCTGGTGCTCGATATCTGAACCGCATCACGACGCGGGCAGGATCACCTTCATGCGTGCGTCGGCGGTGGCGGCGCTGAAGATTTCGGCATAGCGCAAGGTCGCGTTGGCATGCTCGCGCATGATCGCTTCGGCGCGCGCGCCCTGGCGGTTGACCAGCGCGTCGAAGACCGAGTGATGTTGCATGTGGGCATAGTTGAAGCGCCGGTACTCGCGGGCCATGTCCTCGCGGTCCACCGCCAGCGCCGTCACCGACGCAAAGGGCAGGTGGTCATTGCGCGCCAGGGCATCGGCAATCGCCGGGTTGTGGCTGCCTTCGACGATGACCTGGTGAAAGCGCATGTTCAGGTCGTGATAGACCTCAAGGTCGTCTTCGGTCACATAGCCCTTTTCGAACAGTTGATCGCCCTCGACCAGGCAGCGCTCCAGCACGGCACGCGCTTGAGCCGACAACCCCTGCTCGGCGGTCTGGCGCGCCGCCAGGCCTTCGAGCACGCCGCGCACTTCAACCGCACCGGCAATGTCGCTGGGGCTCACCGAGCGCACCTGATACCCGCGCCCGCCGAACGGCACCAGCAGCCCTTCCTGCTCCAGGGTACGGAAGGCCATGCGCACGGGCATGCGCGACACGCCGAAGCGCTGCGCCGTGGGCGTCTCCATCAGCCGCTCCCCCGCCACCAGCTCCCCGCTGGCAATCATCTTGCGCAGTGCGACCAACACCAATTGACCGGGCTTACTCATCCAGGCAACTTCCAGAAAACATGGGCAGCCATAGTACCGCAAGCGCCTGCCGGCGTCAGACGAACGCCAGCGCTGCACGGGCGCTGACTATCGCCCCCAGGTGCTGGGCCAACCGGGCAGGCAGGTAATCAAAAAAGAACCCGGCACTTTGCAGCTTGGCGGCGCGTAACGGGTCCTCTTCGGGCAATGCCCTGGACACCCGTGCCGCCCGCGCCCAGGCAAAGGCCAACAGTGCCACACCGCACAGCTGGAGAAAATCCGGCGCTGCCCGATAGGGGTATTCGCGGTCTTCCTGCGCCTGTTCACGCAGGGCGCTCACCGTCGCGGCCAGTGAGTCGCACAGGTTGCCCAGTGCCTCGGCGAACGCCGCGCACTCGGCGTACAGCGCGCCCTGCCCGGCCTCTGCACGCAACGTGTCGAGCAGCAAGCCGAACGCCCGACCGTCATCCCCGAGCACCTTGCGCAGCAGCAGGTCGTTGGCCTGGATCTCGTTACTGACCTCGTAGATCATTGCAATGCGACTGTCGCGCAGGGTCTGTTCGATGGCGAACTCGGCGACATAGCCGTAGCCACCGAAGACCTGCAGTGCATTACTCGCCTGGCGAAAGCCCTGCTCGGTGAAAAACGCCTTGATGATGGGCGTCAGCAGTTGCGCCAAGGCGACGGCCGATGCGTCCTGCTGATCGAGCAGGTGCGCCGCCCAATACCCGATGGCGCGCATGCCCTCGCTAGTGGTGCGCAGCTCCAGCAACACGCGGCGCATGGCCGGGTGATAATGGATCGGGTCGGCCGCCTGGGCGGCCACTGCTTCAGGCCTTGACGGTGCGCGCATCTGCACGCGCTCGGCGGCGTACTGCCGGGCGTTCTGCCAGGCGGCCTCGGCATGCCCCAGGCCTTGCAGGCCGACATGCAGGCGCGCCGAGTTCATCATCACGAACATCGCGGCCAAACCGCGATTGGCGTCGCCGATCAGCCAGCCTTGGGCCGCGTCGAACACCAGCGAACAGGTGGCACTGCCCTTGATACCCATCTTGTGTTCAATGCCGTCACAGCGCACCCCGTTGACCTGGCCAGCGTCCAGTAACTTGGGCACCAGGAACAGTGAAAGCCCGCGACTGCCCGACGGCGCATCAGGCAGCCGCGCCAGCACCAGGTGCAGGATATTGGCCGTGAGGTCATGCTCACCGCCGGAGATAAACAGCTTGCTGCCGCTCAGGCGATAGCTGCCATCCGCCTGGGGCTCGGCACGACAGCGCAGTAAACCGACATCGCTGCCGGCCTGGGGCTCGGTCAGGCACATGGTGGGCAAGGCCTGCCCGCTGATGATCGCGGGCAGGTAACGCGCCTGCAACCAGGGTTCGCCATGCGTCTTGAGGCACAGGTAGGCGCCGTGAGCGATGCCGGTGTACATGGCCCAGGCGTGGTTGCTGGCGTAGAGCATTTCTTGCAACGCGGCGTCGAGCAGTTGCGGCAGGCCCTGCCCGCCCAGCGCCTCGGCGCACGCCAACCCTGGCCAACCGCCTTGGGCATACGCGCGATACGCCTCGGCAAAACCGTCCGGGGTGCTGACCTGGCCCGCCTGCCAACGGCAGCCCTGGCGGTCGCCGCTGCTGTTCAACGGCGCCAGCACGCCTTGGGTGAAACGGGCGGCCTCCTCCAGCACGTGCATCGCCAGGGGCAGGTCCAAAGCCTCCCATGCGTCGTGGGCCTGCAGCCAATGCTCAAGCACAAATTGCATATCGCGCAGGGGCGCCTGATAGCTCCACATCGAGACACCTCATCAAATTAAACAGGCTGTGTATTCAAGCGCGCCAGGCGGGATTTTCGATCAACAGCGCCATGCCCTGCCCGCCGCCCACGCACGCCGCGGCAATCCCGTAGCGCAGGTTGTGCTGGCGTAATTGCCGCGCCAGGCTCATCACCAGGCGCAACCCGGTGGCCGCCAGTGGATGGCCCAGCGCCAGGGAACCGCCTTGGACGTTGAGCCGATCGCTGTCCAGCTCCAGCTCCTGGGCCACCGCCAGCACCTGGGCGGCCTGGGCTTCATTGATCTCGAAGCGGCCGATGTCGCCCAGGCTCAGCCCACTGCGCTGCAGCAACAGGCGGATCGCCGGCGCCGGGCCAATGCCCATGAACTCCGGGGCTACACCGACCACCGCGCTGGCCAGCAGGCGTGTCAGGGCCGGGCGTGTGCAATCAGACGCGCGCCCTACCAGTGCCGCCGCCGCCCCGTCGACCACCGCACAACTGTTGCCGGCGGTTTGCACCCCATCGGCATGCACCGCACGCAACCGTGCCAGGGCCGCCAGGTCGGTCGGCCGTGGGTGGCTGTCTTGGCTGACAACCCCCGCCTGGCGCGCCAGGCTGATGCGCCGCGATTGATACCCCTCAAGCTCGAACACCTGGTTATCCACCGGGACGATTTCGTCGACCCAGGCACCCTCCTGTTGCGCCTGCAACGCGCGCTGGTGGCTGGCGCAGGCATAACGGTCCACGGCCTCGCGACTCAGGCCATAACGCCGCGCCAGGTTATCGGCAGTGGCGATCATGTCCAGACCTGGGGCCGGGTCGTACAGCGCTTCCCAGAGGAAATCCTTGAATTGCACTTCGCCCCCCAGGCGGAACCCACCGCGGTGGGTGTAGGCCGCAATCGGGTTGCGTGACATCGATTCAGCCGCCACGCACAAGGCCAGTTGCACCTCGTCGCGCAGTTGTTCAGCGGCCTGGCGCAACAGCTCGAAGCCGGTAGCGCAGATGCGCTGCACCCCCAGCGCCGGGACCGCTTGCGCCACACCGCTGTACAAGCCGATATGCCGTGGCAGCAAGTAGGCATCGAAGCTGGCCTGGGCCATGGAACCGGCCAGCACACTGTCAACCGCCTGCCCCTGGAGGCCGGCGCGAGCCAGCACTTCACGGCCAACCTTGATGCCCAGGTCGATGGGCGACACCTGGGACAGCGCCCCGCCGAGGTCAACCCACGGCGTGCGCACGGCCTCGAACATCGCCGCATCGGCAAACGCCGAATACTGCCCGGCGCCGCTCACGGTTTGGGCCCGGCACGCAGGATTGTCGGGTCTTCGCCGCGATACAGCGCTTCAACCTTGGCCGCACGCCATTGCAATACCGCGCGCTGGTTGATCGAGCCTTTGTCGGTAATTTCCCCACGGTCGATGGACGCCGGCTCGTCGAGCACGGCAATCCACTCCAGGCGACTGGCATTGCCGGTGGCCTCGCGATTGAGCCGTTGCAGCCAGTCGCCGAACCATTGGCGCACCGGCGCGCTGTTGAACACCTCGGCGTCGCTGGCCTCGGCGTTCAAGCCCGACAGCCGGCGGCATTCATAGGCCCTGGGGAACACCAGCGCTCCCAGGCATTCGCGGTCCGGCGCGGCGATCACCAGGTCCTGCACATAGGGCGAGCCTTCGAGCACCGCACGATTGCGCAACGGACCGACGCTGACAAACACCCCGGAGGACAGCTTGAAGTCTTCGGCAATACGCCCGTCGAACATCAGCCCCCAGTGTGGCTGATGGGGATCGGCGAGCTTGATCGCATCACCGGAACAGTAATACCCCTGCTCATCGAACACCTCGGCGGTTTGCTCGGGCGCGCGCCAATACCCCGGCATGATGTGCGGCCCGCGAAAACGCCCTTCAAACTTGCCGTCCACCGGCACCAGGCGCACCTCGCAGCCCGGCGCGGGCAAGCCGATATAGCCGGCCATGGACAACGGCCCGGTGGTGAACGTGCAGGACGGCGCGGCTTCGGTCATGCCCAGCCCGGCCATCATGCGGATACGCTCGCCGCAGTGCTGTTCCGCCACGCGGTCGAGGCGGTCCCAGACACTTTGCGACAGGCCGGCAGCAGCGAAGAAGAACAGTTTCATCCGCGCAAAGAACCGCTCGCGCAACGCGGCGTCCTGTTCCAGGGCGTTGACCAATTCTTCCCAGCCCTTGGGCACCGTCAGGTAGGCGGTGGGCGAAATTTCCTTGAGGTTGCGCAGGGTCTGGGCAAAACCCTGGGCTGTGGGTTTGCCGTCGTCGAGGTAAAAGGTGCCGCCGTTGTAGAGCACGATGCCGACGTTGTGGCTGCCGCCAAAGGTGTGATTCCACGGCAGCCAGTCCACCAGCACCGGCGGCTCCTCGCCGAACACCGGAAATGTCTGCAAGAGCATTTGCTGGTTGGCGCACAGCATGCGCTGAGTGGTGATCACTGCCTTGGGCAGTTTGGTCGAGCCCGAGGTAAACAGGAATTTGGCAATGCTGTCGGGGCCGGTGGCGTTGAAAGCCGCGTCGGCCTCAGTACCGGCCGACGTTTGCAACAGGCTGGCGAAGCTGATCTGAGTGCGCCCGGGCACCTGGCCGCGCACGCTGATCAGCGGCGTTTCGGGCGGCAATACGGCATCGATCGCCCGCTGGTAGGCCGGCGCATCGCTGACGAACACCAGCCCGGGTTGCAGCAGGTCACAGACATGCCGCAGCTTGGCGAAATCCTGGGACAACAACGAATACGCCGGCGATACCGGGCAGTAAGGAATACCGGCGTACATCGCGCCGAGGGCGACCTGCAAATGTTCGATGTCGTTGCCCGACAGCAATGCCAGCGGCTTGTCCGCCGACAGCCCGTAACTCAGCAGGCCCTGGGCAATCGCGCGTACGCCGTCGAGCATCTCGCGGTAGCTGACACGGCGCCAATCACCGCCGGCCTGGCGTGCCGCGATAAACGTCTGCTCGGGCCGCACCCGCGCCCAATGCACCAGGCGATCGAGCAAGCGCGCCGGCAACTCGGCCAGGGGTTCCAGGGAGCGCATGTGCAACACGCCCTGTTCTTCAGTGACCGCCACCGGTGCGTGGCCGATGGAGACCTCGCGGTATCGCGGTGCGGGCTGGGGTTGCGGTCGGAATTCGGAACTCACAAGGGTGTCCTCCAGCAAGGCGGATCACAGCCGCCTTGTTATCGTTAGGTCGCAGCAACTGCTCAGATCGGGTAATGCCGTGGCCCGTTCTGCAAGGTCACCCAGCGCAATTGCGTGAAGTGCTCAATGGACGCCTTGCCACCAAAGCTGCCGTACCCACTGGACTTGACCCCACCAAACGGCATCTGCGCCTCGTCATGCACCGTCGGGCCATTGATATGGCAAATACCCGACTCGACCCGCTGCGCCAGCGCCAGCGCGCGCCCGGTGTCGCGACTGAAGATCGCCGCCGACAGGCCGAACTCGGAATCGTTGGCCAGCCGCAACAAGGCTTCATCACCCTCACCACGCAGCAGTACGGCGACCGGGCCAAAGGACTCTTCGCGGTACACGCGCATCTGTTCGGTGACACCCTCGATCAGGGTCGGCTGCAGGATGCTGCCCGCCAGTTGGCCGCCTGCCACCAGCCGCGCGCCCTTGGCCAGGGCATCGTCGATCAGGGCCTTGATGCGTGTGCCGGCGCTGGCGTCCACCAGCGACCCCAGTACCGAATCCGCCGCCGCGGGATCACCCGCATGTAAGGTCGCGACCTTGGCCGCCAGCTTGGCGGTGAACGCATCGGCGACCTTGGCATCGACGATCAGGCGTTCGGTGGACATGCAAATCTGGCCCTGGTTGAAATAGGCACCAAACGCCGCCGCCGCTACAGCAGCGTCAAGATCGGCATCGTCGAGCACCAGCAACGGCGCCTTGCCACCCAGTTCCAGCAACGCCGGCTTGAGGTGACGCGCCGAGAGCTCGCCGACAATCCGCCCGACATGGGTCGAACCGGTGAAGTTGACCCGCCGCACTGCCGGGTTAGCGATCAGCCGCTCGACAATCGCGGCGGCATCCGCCGGGGCATTGCTGATGACGTTGACCACGCCATCGCCCAAGCCTGCATCCTGCAATACCTGGCCAATCAGGCGGTGCACCGCCGGGCTTATTTCCGAGGCCTTAAGCACCACCGTATTCCCGCAGGCCAGCGGCATGGCGATGGCGCGAGTGGCGAGGATGACCGGCGCGTTCCACGGCGCGATGCCCAGCACCACGCCGCACGGTTGACGCAAGGCCATGGCGAAACTGCCGGGGACATCCGAGGGAATCACCTCGCCTGTGATCTGGGTGGTCATCGACGCCGCTTCGCGCAGCATATTGGCCGCCAGGCGCACATTGAAGCCATACCAGTTGGCCATGGCGCCGGTCTCGCCGGCGGCGGCGATGAATTCGCTGCTGCGCGCCTGCAATTGCTCGGCAGCGTTGAGCAAGCGGGTGCGGCGTTCGTTGGGCGCCAGCGCCGCCCAGGCAGGGAACGCGGCTTGGGCGGCGGCGACGGCGGCGTCGGCATCTTCCAGGGTCGCAGCGGCCACCCGCGAGACCACTTCACCGGTCACCGGATTGCGACGTTCGAAGGTTCGACCGTCACGGGCGGGGCACGACTGGCCGCCGATCAACAGGGGCACGTCCAGCATGGTGATTCCTCTTTATTGTCTTTATCGGGAACACGTTCAAGCAGGGTACAACGGCGCGGCCAGGCGGCCGCGCCCTTCAGCGTTTATAGGCCTGCAGGCCAGGCTTGATGCTCTTGTCGTCGAGGAACTGTTTCATGCCCTGCTCGCGACCGCCTTCGGTGTCGAGCAGACGCGACTGATCGAGCTTGGCGTAGAGGTAATCCTCGTTCTGCTCCCAGGTCAGTTCGCGGCAGCGCTTGAAGCCATGCTTGGCGGCACGCAGCACCACCGGGTTTTTCTCGAGCAGGTTACGCGCCAGTTCGATGGTCACTTCGCGCAGTTGCGCCAGCGGCACGCTTTCGTTGACAAGGCCCATTTCGGCGGCTTTCTGCCCGCCAAAGGTCTTGCCGGTCATGATGTAGTACAGCGATTGACGATGGCCCACGGTGTCGGCCATGGCCTTGCTCACCAGGTTACCCGGCGGGATGCCCCAGTTGATTTCCGAAAGGCCGAAGGTCGCTTCGTCGGCGCAGATCGCCAGGTCGCACGCCACCAGCGGGCTGAAGCCACCGCCGAAGCACCAGCCATTGACCATGGCGATGGTCGGCTTGGCGTACATGCGCAGCAGTTTCCATTGCCATTGCGAAGCTTCGCGGCGGATTTTCTCCTGGAGGATTTCCGGGCCGGCATCCACTTCGCGGAAGTATTCCTTGAGGTCCATGCCCGCCGTCCAGGCTTCGCCCGCACCGGTGAGGACCAGCACGCCGGCGGCAGGATCCTGCTCGAGGGTTTCCAGGACGTCGATCATTTCCCGGTTCAGGGTCGGGCTCATGGCGTTGCGTTTTTCCGGACGATTGAGAATGACCCAGGCGATGCCTTCTTCGATCTCAACCTTGACTGTGGTCCAACGGCCTTCGTAATTGCTCATGGCGGTACGCTCTTGTTCTGGGTGTGAAGATGATTCGAAATTAAACCGCAAATATAGTTATGTCAATTAACTATTAATCTGAATAACCAATATTTTCCCTGCTTAAAACCCGCGTGGTGCAGGCGCTGTGAAAACCCGGCATAGCCATAGCGCGTCAACACCGGCAAACTAGATACTCTTATTAACCTGCACCTTCTGAGGATTGCACTGCCAATGGCCAAGCCTTCCACCATCGCCACCGCCAGCCAGGCCCTGCCCGACAACGACGAGGTACGGCCGCCGCTGGATTCAGCCCTGGACGATCTGATCGGTTACGCCATGCGCCGCGCCCAGCTCAAGCTGTTCCAGAACCTGATCGGCCGGTTGTCGGACCACGACCTGCGCCCGGCGCAGTTTTCGGCCCTGGCAATCATCGAGCAGCACCCTGGGCTGATGCAGGCCGACCTGGCTCGCGCCCTGGCCATCGAGCCGCCCCAGGTGGTGCCGTTGCTGAACAAGCTGGAAAGCCGCGCCCTCGCCGTGCGGGTGCGCTGTAAGCCGGATAAGCGCTCCTACGGGATCTTCCTCAGCAAGACCGGCGAAACCCTGCTCAAGGAACTCAAGGACATCGCCGCACAGAGTGATCTGGACGCCACTGCCGCCCTTGACGGCCAGGAACGTGAAGAGCTGCTGCGCTTGCTGAAGAAGGTCTATCAGGACTGATCGGCTTACCAGAGCGCCACGGTGTAGAGCACCAGGAAACGGGTCTGGTTTTCATCGCGAAAGGCCGCGCCGCTCGGGAAGTCATTGCGGTAGATCGACTTGCGTGCCATGAACCCGACATTCTTCAGCGGGCCGCTCTGAATCACATACCCCAGTTCCATCTGGAACTCGCGCTCCTTGCGATCCTCGGCGTTGAAAGCGGCCAGTTCGATGTGGTCGCCACGCACATAACGCAGCCGAGTCTTCAGCCCCGGCACGCCTGCTGCCGCGAAGTCATAATCGTAGATGGCCTGCCAGGTGCGTTCCTTGGCGTTGAGAAAGTCCGAGCTCATGGTCAGCTCGCTCATGCCCATCAACTCTGTTCCCGAGATATAGGGCGTGGCCGTCTCCCCGCTTGAGTGCATGTAGCCAAGGCTGACGCGATGGCCGCCCAGGCGGTAGCCAAACAACGCCGAGAGGTTGCGGTTATCCACCTTGCCCGCCTTGGCACTGCCATCCTCACGGCTGAAAAAACTGCGCAGGTCGCTGGTGAGCACGCCATCGCCCACCGGCAGGTTGTGCAGCAGCGCCAGGGTGTCCTGCTGGTAGAGGTCCGCGATCTGCGAGTGATAAACCCGCAGGCTGAGGTCTTTGTTGACCTGATAGTCACCGCCCACATAAGCCAGGTGCGAGGTGGTGGCGGTGGCGTTGAAGCGCCGGTTGGGTGAGGCGATGGTCATCGCCTGGTAGTCGGTGGAGTCGCGCTTGTTGATGCGGTCGATATAGCCCGTGTTGAGTGTCAGGCCATCGATGTCCTTGGAGCTCAACGTGGTGCCGCGAAACGTTTGCGGCAGCAGCCGCGACGGGCTGGCAAAGGCAAACGGCAGGAAGATCGACACATCGCCGGCCTTGACCGTGGTTTGGGCGAACCGCAGTTTGGCGGTTGGGGCCAGCCGCGAGTACTCGTCGGCGGCGCGCTTGTCGCTGGCCGACACCGGCAACAACTCGGTACCGCTGCGGTCCGGCGAAGAGTCGAGCTTGACCCCCATCAACCCGCGTACATCCAGGCCAAAGCCCACCGGGCCAGGGGTGTAACCCGATTCCAGGTTGAGGATAAACGCCTGGGCCCATTCCCGCGCGGCGGTCTTCGCACCGTCGTCCTTGTAGTCGCGGTCCAGGTAGTAATTGCGCAAGGTCAGGGTGCCGTGGCTGTCGTCGATAAAACCTGCAGCCCATAGCGAACCGGGCAGCACGCTCAAGGCCAGCAATGCCATCAGCCGGCGTGGAGTGTTGTTCGACACACAGGAAACGGACGCCGCTGCAACGGCGCCCTCCATAGGGAGTTCTGGCATGTTCGATGTCCATTTTTGTTGTTGTTATTGGGTTGGCGCACGCGCGGCCCTGTCAGCCTCGCAAACCAAGAATGGAAACAGCCGACGGTACTCGTCAACCGTAACTGACCGATAATCGAACATTAATAAAGCTATCTATTTTTTAGCCATTCACAAACAAGTATCTCAATCGATTGAATCTAATCACTTTATTCTGTTTTTTTACGGATTTTATTCCACGATTCATTTTTTAGTTATATTTGTTATCTTAATCCTCAGCAGCCACTCAAGCTCGCCACCACAACAAAAACAACAATGAGGTTTGCCATGGACAGTCCATCGCGTCGTTCGACGCTGACTATTGCGTTGTGCTTTATCGTTGCGCTGATCGAAGGGTTCGATCTGCAAGCCGCCGGCACCGCCGCCGCCGGGTTACGTCAAACCTTCGCCCTGGATCCGAAGATGCTCGGTTGGGTGTTCAGCGTCGGCATCATCGGCCTGCTGCCGGGGGCGTTCTTCGGGGGCTGGGTTGCCGACCGGATCGGGCGCAAGAAAATCCTGGTGAGCGCCGTGCTGCTGTTCGGGCTGTTTTCCCTGAGCACCGCGTTTGTCGACAGCTACTCAAGCTTGTTGCTGGTGCGCTTTCTCACCGGCCTGGGGCTGGGCGCCGCGTTGCCCAACCTGATCGCGCTGTGCGCCGAAGCGGTGAGCGAACGCAATCGTGGCACGGCCATCAGCGTGATGTACTGCGGGGTGCCCCTGGGGGGTGCATTGGCCGCAGTGGTGGCGATGTTTTCCAGTGAGCACTGGCAGACCACGTTTATTATCGGCGGCCTGGCGCCCTTGCTGGCCGTGCCGTTGATGATCCTGCTGCTGCCTGAATCCAGCGCCTTTCGCCAACAGTTCGACAACACGCACGGCGCCCGCCCCTCCACCGGCCAGGCGCTGTTCGGCGACGGTCGCGCGCGCACCACACTGGCCTTGTGGCTCAGCTACTTCTTCACCCTGACCGTGATGTACATGCTGCTTAACTGGCTGCCGTCGCTGTTGCTGGAACAGGGTTTCAGCAAACCCCAGGCGGGCATGGTGCAGATGCTCTTCAATATCGGCGGCGCCCTGGGTTCGCTGCTCGGCGGCGTGCTGCTGGACCGCTGTAATGCCCTCAAAGTGGTGGTGTCCGTGTATGCCGGGTTGCTGGCGGCCCTGGCCGGGGTCGGGCTATCAGTGGGCATCGTGCCCATGGCTATTGCCGGCTTTGCCGCCGGCTTGTTCGTGATGGCTGCGCAGTTGGTGCTGTACGCCTCGGCACCGCCCTCGTATCCAACCTCGGTGCGTGCCACCGGCGTCGGTGCCGCTGTGGCAGTGGGCCGCCTGGGTTCGGTGGCCGGGCCGCTGGCGGCCGGGCAACTCCTCGCCGCCGGCGCCGGCACGGCCGGCGTACTGCTGGCGACCTCCCCCGGCGTGGTGATCGCCGCACTGACCATCATCAGCGTCATGGTGCGTACGGCGCCACTGAACCTGGCCACTCCGCAAGCGGCCAGGCCCACCAAAGCCTAGAACTGGTGCAGCCAATTGAGCACCAGTTTGTTGCCCTCGGTGCGGTTCTGCGCCTGCTGTTCGAAGTAGGCGTTCACCGATAGCACGTTCTCCTTGTTGAAGGCGTAGACCAGGCCTGGGCCGATGGCCCAGACCTTTTCGCGACGCCCGCTCACAGCGTGCCCGTCCACCTGGGTGTCGGTGATCTGCTTCAGCCAGTAGCCGTTAACCCCCACGCTCAGTTGCGGGTTCAAGGCATATTGCAGCGTCAGGTTGGCATGCAATGCCTGGCCGGCCTGGGTATCGGAAACATCCCCGAAGCCTGCCTGCGGATCATCATTCTTGCCATTCCACAGGTACATGAAACGCCCGCTCGCCGACCATGTCGGGCTGAACCAGTACGTCGCCGCGTAATACGGGTTGAATGACCAGAAGTTGCTGCCGGGGTTGATCGAGCGATGGCGGTCATAGGCCCCCACCGGGATCGAAACATCAGCCTCGACACGCTGGGTCAACAGCGGGCTGCCATCGGCGCGGTTCAGGCTTGGCAGTTGCAGGAAGGCACCGACCGTCAGGTCACCGAAGCCAGCACGGGAACTCAGCGCCGCATTGTGCAACCCATCGTCGACATTCACCTGGGCCAGGGAAGTGTTGATCAGGGTGAATCCGGGCATCGCGCCACTGGCCAGGGGCTGGCCGACGTAGATGATCTGCGTGGTGGGCGCCACCACTTCCAGGTCCTGCCTGGGCAGCGCCAGCTTGTTGCCGTGGGCATCATTGAAACGGCTGGCCCGCGAGTAGGTCAGGTACTCCTCCAGGTACCAACCGGGGCCGCCCGGCGCTGGCGAGCCGTCGTAGAAACTGGTGCTGCCGAGGTTGAGTCCGGGCAGGTCGTAGGCATGTGCAGTCGATGTCAGTGCGACAAATGTCGTGGCCGCAACCGTCCGCAAGATAGGCTTGAGCATCTTGTATGTCCTGTATTTTTGTTGTTGTTCAAGACTCCCGGCACGCAGGGGCCGCACCGGGATTTATCGCTGTGCCAGGCCCTACACGTAGGTGGCGGCCAACCCACCGTCCACCGGCAGATTGACCCCGTTGACCCAGCGCGCAGCGTCCGAGCAGAGGAAGGCAATCACCGCTGCCACTTCATCGGCCAGGGCTGGACGGGTCATGCGCTGGCTGTCCTCGGCCACACGCTGCGGCCCGAGCATGCTGACGAAATCGCCGAGAATCGGCGTAAATACCGGCCCCGGCGCCACGCAGTTGATACGCACCGAGTGATCGCGAAACCAGCCCTGGGATTGTTGGAAGCTCCACACGATCAGCGCTTCCTTGAAGTATTGATAACAGCTGGCCTGCTCCACCGGATTGGCCGCCAGCCACTGCTGCCCGGCCTCGAAGCTGTGTGTCGCGGCCAGCGCCTTGTGCAGCTCCAGCCGTTGCGGCCATTGCGCGCCAAGCACCGAGGCAACATTGACGATGCTGCCGCCCGCCGGCATGCGTGGCAGCAACGATTGAGTCAGGTGCCGCAGCCCCAGGTAATTGACCGTCGCCACCGCTTGCTCGGGCGCCGTACCCGGCACCCCAGCGATGTTGCACAGCCCGTGGACCCGCGCAGGCAGGCGCGCCACCAGCGCATCAATGCTGGCAGGGTCACCCAGTTCAGCCTGGAAGAAGCCATCCAGGGTCAGTTGCGGTTCATGGCGATCCACACCGATCACCGTGGCCCCCTGGAAACGCGCGAGCCGCGCCAGCTCGGCGCCAATGCCGGAAGCGACGCCGGTGACGATCAGGGTTTTGTTATGCAGGTTCATGTTCAAGCCCTCTTATTTTTGTATAGGCATGTATGTATCGAATCGATGAGCCAGGGCCCAGAACGGCCACGGCTCAGAACGGATAGGCAGGCGGAGTATTTTTCAGCGTGACCCACTGCCACTGGCTGTACTCGTCCCAGTCCGCCGGCCCGCCGACGCTGCCGCCGTTGCCGGAGGCACCGCGCCCGCCGAACGGGTTGATGCATTCGTCGGCCACGGTCTGGTCGTTGATGTGCAACAGGCCGCAGTCCAGCCGCTCACCGATGGCCATGGCGCGCCCGACCGACGGCGAGATGATGGCGGCCGAGAGGCCGTACTCCGTGCGGTTGGCCAGTTCGATCGCTTCCTCGTCGGTGGTAAAACTGACCACCGTGGCCACCGGGCCGAACAGCTCTTCCTCAAAGGCGCGCATGCCCGGACGTACGCCACTGAGCACGGTGGGCTGGTAGAACAACCGGTCATAGTCGCCGCCCGCCTCCAGCCGTGCGCCGGCCTGCAGGCTGTCGCTGACGATCTCGTGCACGCGCAGCAATTGCCGCTGGTTGATCAACGGGCCGAGCGCCGCTTCACCCCGGGCGGCATTGCCCACCGTGAGTGCCCGGGCCTTGTCCGCCAGCTTGCGGGTGAGGCTTTCAGCGATGGATTGATGCACGAGAATCAGCCCGGTCGCCATGCAGATTTGCCCCTGATGCAGCCAGGCGCCCCAGGCTGCATTGCTCGCGGCCAGGTCGAGGTCGGCGTCTTCAAGAATGATCAGCGGGTTTTTCCCGCCCAGCTCCAGCGCAACCTTTTTCAGGTGTCGCCCGGCCACTTCAGCGACTTTGCGCCCCGCCGCCGTCGACCCGGTGAACGCAATCATCCGCACATTCGGATCGCGGCACAGCGCTTCCCCCGCCGGCGCCGCGCCGGGCATCACCTGCAGCAGGCCCTTGGGCAAGCCCGCCTCTTCAAACAGCCGGGCAATGAGAAAACCCCCACTGACCGGGGTCTGCGGGTCAGGCTTGAGCACCACTGCATTGCCTGCCGCCAGCGCCGGGGCCACTGAGCGCAGTGACAGCACCAGCGGAAAGTTGAACGGTGAAATCACCCCGACCACGCCGTGGGGCTGGCGCCGTGCATAGGACAGTCGGCCGGCTGCACTGGGCAGCACCACCCCGTGAGGTTGGGACAACAGCCCCGCCGCCTGATGCAGCAGCACAATCGCTTCACGCACTTCGTGCTCGCCCTTGAACAACGCGCCCCCGGTTTCCCGGGCGACGTACAGCGCCAGCTCGGCGAAGGACCGCTGGGCCAGGTCCGCCGCCTTGCGAAACACCTCGGCACGCTCCCGTGGGCCCAACGCAGCCCAGGCCGGCTGCGCCAGCGCCGCACTGCGGCAGGCGACGGCGATGTCGGCCGGGTTGGCCATGGCGCAGCGCATCAGGGGTTCGCCGGTGGCGGGTTCAATCACGTCAATCACAGATCCCGAAACGGGAATCCAATCGCCGTTGAACAGGCATTCGGACGCGATGGCCCGCTGTAGAAAGGGGGTGGTTTCAGACACTGACATTGGCAACTCCGGTTCTTGTAATTGTCATCGTCTGCACAGGGTGCAAACGCCGCATCAAGCCTTGAGCAAAGGCTGTGCCGCTTGCACGCAACGGCGCGCACATAAACCGACGAGGGCTCTGGGTCGAGGCCTGCCGCGCAACGCTCACACGCCTGGGGCGATCGCCCGCAAAAAACCCGGGCTGCGCCACTTGTTCAATTGATAAGGTTATGTTTTATAACTATCTGAGCAGTTGCTCATATCGATCACTCGCTTTGCAGGGGCATAACAATGACTAATCCCCACAGCGCGCTGCCCGACGACCGGGTGGCCAGCGCGCCGTACCCTCCGCGTGGCGACAGTCGCCAACTCAGTGACAGCAGCTCGCCCACCACGGCGGAACTGGCCGACTGCCTGTTCTTTTCCCCTGAAGACGGGCGCATCTGGCTCAACGATCAACGCATGTTGTTGCTGCACAGTTCGTCGTTCGGCGCCCTGCGCGCCGAGGTCATCGAGCGCCTGGGACTGGACCAGGCCCGGGGCCTGTTCACCCGCACCGGTTATGCCTCCGGCGCACGGGATGCGCGCTTGATCCGCGAGCGCTGGCCACAGGCCGATGCCGCCGCGGTGTTTCGCGCCGGGACACACCTGCACACCCTGGAAGGCATGACCAAGGTCGAACCGCTGCACTTCAAGTTCGATGCCGACTCGGGGTTCTATGAAGGGGAATTTCTCTGGCACCACTCGTGCGAAGCCGATGAACATGTGGGGGCCTACGGCATCGGCCAGGACCCGGTGTGCTGGACCGAAACCGGCTACGCCATCGGCTTCGTCAGTGGCCTCTTCGGGCAAATGGTGATTTTCCGCGAAGTGGAATGCCGTGGCATGGGCCATCGCCGTTGCCGCGTGATTGGCAAGACGGCCGAGCAATGGGGTGATGTCGAGCAGGACCTGCGCTACCTGAATGTGTCCCAGGCCGTCACCGGGCCTGCCACCCCCACGCTTGCAGGCCCGGTGGGCAGCGCTGGCGAAACCCGCCCGCCGCAACCGTTGGTAGGCGCCAGTGCCGCGTTCAACGCGGCGATGCAAGCGCTGCAAAGGGTTGCACTGACGCCCGCGACGGTGCTGATCAGCGGGGAGTCCGGCGTGGGCAAGGAGATGTTTGCGCGCCAGCTGCACCAGCTCAGTCGGCGCCATGACAGCCCGTTTGTGGCACTCAATTGCGCCGCCATCCCGGATAACCTGGTGGAGGCCGAACTCTTCGGTGTCGAACGCGGCGCCTATACCGGCGCGACGCACTCGCGCCCCGGGCGATTCGAACGGGCCCAGGGTGGCACGCTGTTCCTGGATGAAATCACCAGCCTCAGCCTGCCCGGGCAAAGCAAGTTGCTGCGAGCCTTGCAGGAACGGGAAATCGAACGGGTCGGCGGGGTGCGCGGGATCAAGGTGGATGTGCGCGTGGTGGCCGCCACCAATATCGACCTGCGTAAAGCGGTGGCAGACGGAAGCTTTCGCGAAGACCTGTTCTACCGGCTGAACGTTTACCCCATCGCCCTGCCCCCGCTGCGTGAACGCCGGGACGACATCCCGCTGCTGATCAATGCGTTCCTGACGCGCTTCTGCCAGGACTACGCCCGGACCCCGGCAGGCCTGACCATGCGCGCCCTGAAGACGTTGCTGCGCTACGACTTCGCGGGCAATGTGCGCGAGCTGCAAAACCTCATCGAACGCGGCCTGATCGCCAGCGACGACGGCCAGGCCATTGACCTGGTGCATCTGTTTCGCAACGAACCGCTGCCCGCCGAACCCTATGGCCTGGACGATCAGGGCAGCCTGTCAAATACCGGGCAGGCACCGCGCTCGACGCTGCTGGATACCCTCGACCCGTTGGACCAGGGGTTTTCCATCGAAGGCCTTGAATCGCGCCTGATCACTGAAGCGTTGCAACAAAGCGCCGGCAACCTGGCTGCGGCCGCCAGGCTCGTGGGGCTCAGCCGTGCTCAATTTGCTTACCGCATGAAGAAGCACCGGCGGCAAACCCCTTGAAAGGCAATTAGTGCTTTAAAAGCTTTACCCAATTAAGTATTTTGCAGGGGTATGGGGCCAACACGCGCCCCTCTTTTTATTCGTGACAAGGACCTCCTGTGAGCGGACTGCGTGAACGTCAGAAAGCCGAGCGCCGGCAAGCTATCAGTAAAGCGGCGGTCGAGCTGTTTGAGCGCCAGGGTTTCCAGAACACCACCATCGAACAGATCGCCGGCCAGGCCGGGGTATCGCCGCCGACGGTGTTCAAGTACTTCGGCAACAAACAGGAAATCATCCTGGAGATCCTGCACCACGCCGATCAACGCGCGATCAGCGATACCCGCAGCCTGATCCACGAAATCGACGACCCGGTCGAAGCGCTCTGCCACCTGGAACGCCTGCTCACGGGCTATGCCCTGGAAGTCATGCACCCCAGCCTGTGGCGTGAACTGCTGCCACTGATCCTGTTCGGCGGCAGCAATGGACTGCCCGAAGGCTATCGGGCTATGAACGATGCACTCAGGGCCGAAATCAGCGAACTGCTGCGGGAACTGCAACGGGCCGGCAAGCTGCGCGCGCAACTCGATGTGGAGTTGGCCGCGTTCCTGTTGAACGACTATTCGCACCTGCAATTGTTCAGGCTGGTGAACCAGGAACACCCGGATATCGACGCGCACTCAACCCAGGTCAGGCGTATCACCGAGCTGCTGTTTTACGGCATGCAGGCCTGACCGCTTCTGGTGGCGGGCCTCAGTAAAAGCGATAGCAACGAATCACCACCTGGTCGGCGCAAGGATAATGCACCAGGCCGATAAAGCTTGATCGGGTGAGCCAGTCCAGCCGCCCGTTGGCCACCTGGAACACCGGCGTGCAGGTGCAGCGGTATTCCGTCTCAGGAATCGGCCATTGGCCGTCGCTTTCCAGCTGGCGGCCATACTCAGTCAGGCTCAGCACACCCCGGTTACGGATGTTGATCACCTCGCCTTCGTCGGTCCTGACGCTGTAGCGGGCATCCAGTTGACCGATGCCATCCGGGCGCAAAAGAAAGCAATCTGCTCCGCCCGCCAGGACCTGGCCGCTGATGCCGACCCCATCGAAATCCCCGCCCAGAATCGGGTAGTTGCAGCGCAGGCCTTCAACGCTGTCGCCCAGCATCACACCCGGCCCAATCACAACGCGAAGGGTCAGCACCCGCTGCAAGTTGGGGGCAATATTCATCCGTTCAGGCATGGCAAGCTCCGAGCCCGGCGCACACGCACCGGGCCACACAGATCAACGGTTGCTCTTGATGGCGGTCCAGGTGCGGGTACGGATGCGCTCCACGGCGGGCGGAATCGGCTCCAGGGCAAACAGGGTCTTGCGCGCTTCGTCCGGCACATACATGTTGGGGTCGTTGCGGATGCTGGCGTCCACCAGCGCAGTAGCGTCCCTGTTCGGGTTGGGGTAGCCGATCTTGTTGCTGATGCGCGCAATCACGTCCGGGCGCAGGATGTAATTGATGAACGCATGGGCCTCCGCCAGATCGGGGGCCTTGGCCGGGATCATCATCACGTCCGACCACATCGGCGCGCCTTCCTTGGGCAGTGCCATCTGGACCTTGACGCCCTTGCCGGCGGCATCTGCCAGGCGCATGGCCAGTGCGACGCCGCCGGACCAGCCCACGCCCACACAGATATCACCGTTGGCCAGGTCCATGCCGTAGCGCGACGAGTTGAAGTAAGTCACGTAAGGGCGAATCTTCATCATCACCGCCTGGGCTTGCACATAGTCCTCACGCTTCTGGCTATTGGGGTCGAGGCCCTTGTAGTGCAAGGCAATCGGCAGGATCTCGTTGCCGGCGTCGAGAAAACCCACGCCACAACTGGCGAGTTTGGCGAGGTTTTCTTCCTTGAAGATGATGTCCCAGCTGTTCATCTGCACGTCGGGGCCGAGGGCTTTGCGCACCTTGTCGACGTTGTAGCCGATCAATGTGGTGCCCCACAGGTAAGGCGCGGCGTAGCGGTTGCCGGTGTCACCCACGGCTTCCAGGGACTGCATGAACTGCGGGTCCAGGTGCTGCCAGTTGGGCAACTGCTTGCGGTCCAGCGGTTGCACGGCACCGGCCGTGATCAAGTGCCCCAGGTTGGCGGTGCCGGGGAACACCACGTCGTACCCGGAGTTGCCCGTCAACAGTTTGGACTCCATGGTTTCAGCACTGTCGAACACATCGTAAATAGGCCGAATACCGGTTTCTTCCTCGAAGCTCTTCAGCACTTCGGGTGGCAGGTATTCGATCCAATTGTAGATCCGTACGGTTCGTTCTTCAGCCAGGCAAACACCACTGATGAGCAACGAGGCGACAGTGCCCAGCACGGTATTACGCAGAAATCTGTTCATGATCAAAACACTCCAGCGCGGCCGCGATGGCTCGCAGCACTTAATAGCGGTAGGTGAAATACAGTTCCAGCGCACTGAACGTCTGGTCATCGCCAAACACCTGTTTGGCGGCGGCCAGTGGCTTGACCCAGTTGTACGACAGCGACGTATAGAACGACGGTGTGGGTGTCCAGTCGAGGAAAACCACACTTTCGTCGGCAAAGCGCCGATCGCTGACCGGTGCGCCCAGGTAGTTTTTCTCGTCCAACCAGAACTGGTAGTGAATCGCGCCGAGGGTCAGGGTTTCGTTGAGGTGGGTCTTGAGGGAGAACTGCTGGACATTTTCGTTGCTGTTGAACAGCAGGTAGTTGCCGACCACGTCCCCGACCAGCCACGTGCTCCAGTCGACAAAGCCTTTGCTCAGTGGGTCCCAGGCTTTTTGGCGGTTGTCGGTGAGGTTGTCGTCGCCGGAAAAGCTCGCGTAGCGGTAGCCAAGGACCGGCGTCAGCGGCAAGGTGTTGAAGGCATAGTCGGCCTGGGCATACCAGGCGCTGGCAGCGTAATCGACACCCTCGCCACTGCCCCGCTCCAGCGCGTACTCAGCATTCAGCGTCAGCGCCTGTACGCCGGGCACCTTGGCGTTGAGCGCCCGCAGGTTGTACACCTGCATCCCGTCCCGGCGGCGCGGGAGCGTGCTGCCTCTGGGGCCAAGGGCATTGACCTTCATGGCCATGGCGCCGAGCGTCACCTGGTCATCGAGGTTGTAATCCACGTTGACGCCGGTCATGCGAAAATCGCCCAAGTCATCATCGGTGCGTAGGGTGAAGGCCTGAGACTTCAGCGCGCCATGATCCCAGGCGAGGATCGCCGAATCCTTGAAGGCGGTTCGCGGGCCGAGCCAATAAGCACCATCCTTGTACTGGTCGAGGTTACCGTCCATGACGATGAACCCCGTACCGATCATATAGTTCTGGCGGCCGGCGGTGAGCTTCCACTCGCCGGCGCGAAAACCGCCATAGAGTTCTTCGGCAGCGGCCTTGCCATCGGAACTGCGGCTGAAGCCACCTGCATCACCATCGCCGAAGGTGCTCGCCGCCACCAGGGAACCGCCCGCGAGCAGGCTAAAATCCGGTTGCAACGCATACTCGAGTTTAACCCCCGGCTTTACGTAGACCTCTTGCCAGTTGATCCGGGCGCCGCCGTTTTTACCGTTGCGCGCATCGACCCGGCCGCTGCCGAAGTTGACCCCACGGGTAAACAACGTTGCCCCGCCAGCGGTGAGATTGACTTCGCCCTTGAGATCACCGTCCTCAAAGGTGTAGCCCGCGAATGCGACGTGGGTGGTCAAGGGTAAGCCGACCGCCAACAGCGCTCGAGAGAAACGCTTGCTGAATACCATAAGAAGCTCCTGTGGAATTATTGTTGTTACAGGGCAGTCAATGGCGACGCAGGGCGCCGCCAACACCTGGGCAAGCCAGGTGAATAGAACGCAAAAAATCTTATTGTTTGGCGTGGGTCAGTGGCTCAAGTGGGCGGCGATCGCGCGCAGCATGCGTACGCTGTCGGTGTCGAACGGGCTGACCGCATCGGTGAGCGAAGACTGCTTGACGATCACGACGCCGGACGGCTTGTCGATGAACAGGTATTGGCCATGAATCCCCCCGGCCATCAGGGCCTGGCTGTGGTCGTTGAACACGTACCACTGGCTTCGATAGGAGGCACCGGGCGTCCAGTGGGAGAACTCGGCATTTTGCGCGTAGATCGCCGGATCCGCGCCAGCGGTGATACGGGCCACCGTCTCGGGCGACAGCAGCTCTACGCCATCGTGGCGACCGTTGTTGGCCAACAGGCGACCGAAACGCGCCATGTCTCTCAAGGTGGCGCTGAAGCCCGCCCCGGCCACATTCCGGCCCCAGGGATCGGCCAGAAAATAGCCGTCGCGGTCGCACCCCAGGCGCCCCCAGACCTCCTCCAGCATCTGACTGCACGCCTTGCCCGAGGCACGTTCCATGACCCACGCCAAGGCTTCGGTGGTGGCCGTCACATAATGGAAAAAGCCCCCGTGGCTGCCGCGCTTCTTGAGAGATGGCAAGTACTGGTACAACGATTCGAACTGCGCGTACTGCGCCGGTGCCGGTTGAAAGCCGCAGGCATAGCCGTACTGCGAGCTTTCTGAATTGGGGTCGTCATACACTTCGCTGTAGTCGATGCCCACCGCCATGTCGAACAATTGGCGCACCGTCGCATCGCCAAACGCGCTGCCCGCCAGTTCAGGCACGTAGTAAGCGGCCGGCCGCTCGGGCTTGAGCACGCCACGCGTCACCAGCTGTTCACCCAAGGTACCGATCAGCGACTTGGTGACCGAGAACATGATGTGCCGGTCACAGGCGCGCTGGCCGTTGAAGTAGCGCTCGAACAACACCGTGTCACCCTGCATCACCAAAAAGGCGTCCGTCTGGCTGGCGACAAGGTGCTCGATCACACGGATGCCCAACCCACTCTCACTGTCGAAACACAACTGATCCAGCGCGCGCGGGGCCTCCTGAAGCTGACCGACAGGCCCTGGCCCCGCCGACACATCAATGCTGGGGCGCAGTCGCGCCAGATGACGGAACCCCCACTGATTGAAGGGCGTGCGCATCCAGTTGTTCCACGTTACGCGGTGTTCCGGCGCGGCGGGAAACCCCTGCATCAGCAGCGGCGCCACGCGAGTGGCCAATGAAGACTCATTGGCCTCGACATAAGAAGTCGCGAGGGAGAATTGGGCTTTATGACTCATCGGGATAACCCTGAAGATGACTCTGCATGAAGCAGATGCAGAGAAATAATTACCCCATACAATATTTTAGTCAATAAAACTTTTTACCAGAAAAACAAATATTGCTGCGCGCTTGGATCGGCGCTACACCGTCCTGATAAGCCTCCTGCAACCGGGTCAAATTTTGAAATGCTTGAAAACTGCGTGCACAAGAACGGGCTCGGCGTGTTTTCAGGGAGGTGCGCGGCAAAAGTCATGGAAAGACTTTTCTTTGGACGAAAAAAAATGGACCTCTTTTCAGAGGTCCATTTTTTAATATTTGGAGCGGGAAACGAGACTCGCATCTGGCGTCCGACCCATTGAAATCTAAGGGGTTTCTTTTCTTGCCGAAGCAGGAAAAGACTCAATTCTGGACTTGTTTTCGGGGTGTTTCAAGAGCGAAAAAGGGCTAATTCTAAGCAAGGCTATTGGATTCTACCCATAGACAATGGACGAACGATCATCAAGCTGGCAGTGTCATTTTCACAGGATCAACAGGGTATGAGTCCCCCCGAAAAGACGTCCCTACCTCCCCCGCTCACCAGTCAACTCACAACCGACGAATATCGGCCACCGCAGGCAACTCTTCGGGCTGGTAGACCATGAGCAGATGTTCTGGAGCCCTCTCCCGCTCAGGATCGATGGCCGCTCGGAAGGATTGGATTAAATACTTGGCGATAGGGGCGCGGACGTTAAAAACCGTTGCTGCAGTACCCCCCATGTATTCCTCACGGACCATACGGGCCTGCTCGGCCGACAGATCCCTGTGTGGCACCAGACGCACTGCAACTATCCTGTGCCAATCTACGTCTCGATCCAGCCCTGGGAGGACGGCGTCTTCAGATGCACTTACCGCCGAAATTCGGCCAAGATTTAGATCGCAGAATGCCTCGGCTTTCGAACAGTACGCCCGGATGTGCCACCGCGGTCCCGTTTGAATAAGCGAGTGCGGGCGAATTACTCGTTCATGTGCTTCAGGATTACTCATGGAGCGATAGAGCACTCTGATGCAGCGTCCTAGCCGCATTGCACGGTGAATCTGAGCGAACAGCGGGTGCCGGATCGATGTGGCATCGACCTGAATGCTCTCAACCGCCACACCTGCGGATACTGCATCTAGGCTTCCAATCGCTCCGATGAGTCTCTGGTACTCATCGAAAGTGCCACGGGTGAGTGTAGGACGTAGGCTCCAAGAACCCACATAGCTCTTGCTACCACTATCGGGCTCGCAAGCATCCGGATACTCTGCCCGAAACCCCGCAATGTCCCGGCTGGCCAACGTCTCGTGGATGTTGAACAGGTCAAGCAGTCGGGAGCGCGAAACGCGCCCTTCCCAGAGGAGCAGAATCTCGATAGCTTCAAAGCGCTCCTTTGGAGCAGAGTTGCGACGGGTCATATCCGGAAACCAATGAGAACATTTAGAGCCATAGCATAGATGTAGCAATAGACCTATGCTGCGGTTATCCGAGTAAATCAAACCGGGGCATTGGAAATGGACGCCTGCACGCCACCGCTTTTTGAGCGCCTACCCAAGGACCTATTCCGGCCCTTAGCAGCGACCAACAATCTACGTTATTGGGATCTTCTATGCCGACTAATGATAGAAATGTGGGGGGATGGCGGACGCTCTCCCGGTGAAGAAGCTCCCAAAACAACAGTAATTCGCGCCATTGAGTCCTTCCTGGTGGCGGACGATCCATGGGAGGACGTGGAAAGTCCTATCACTATCCGCGCCCACGGCATCTTCAACTTTTTTTGCGAGAGCGGATGGCTCAGCCAACGTCGCCGTGGTGTCATCGATCACGTCACGGTGCGGCCAGTCGTCGCCCAATTTTTCACAGTTCTGACCGAATTTGCTCACCACAAGCCCGAGTTCCTTGGCGGCAAGGTTCGATCAATCTTCCTCAACTTACGCGAGGTCTCTGCCGGGAAGGCCCCCGAACTCTATCCCGAGGCCGCCCGGCAGGCCAAGCAGTGCATGGCGCACATCATCAACACCAGCTGCCGCGTTCAGGACTTGATGGACGTACTCGTGACCAAGACCACAGCTAGCGAGTTCGTTCGAGGCTTCTTTGAGGAATACATCGAGAAAGTTTTCATTGCGGATTACAGCGACTTCCGCACCAATAACCATCCACTGCAGTACCGATCGGACATCGTCAGCCTGACACTCCAGTTCCAGCACGATACCAATCTGCGCCAATCCTTGATCACGTGGTATGCCGAGAAGCAGGCAGATGGTGACCTCCTGCGAGCAGAAGCCTTGTACGAACGGGACACCCGTTTGCTTCTGCGCTTACGCGATGTCGAGGAGCATCTGCGTCGGCTGGATGAAGAGATTCGCGTGGCGCATCAGCGCGCCATGGCATTCTTCGAGTACAAGCTGCGATCACCGGGCAACTTCGACAAGCTGATCGACCAGGCCATCAGTGCCGCGAAGGTATTGGAGGAAGGCCATATTGCATTACCTGGCATCGCAGGGATCTATCACGCGTCCGAGTTTGGTTTAGCTAAGCCCCGCACACCGCTGCGAGAGCATGTATCGACCACGGTCGCAGAGATCGTCCCGACCATCGAGGAGCTCGCCAAGGAAGCGCTCCGGCAGCGGATGAACGCTGATCGCAACGTCACGCCCTTGAAGCTGGCCCAATACGTGGCGCGGCATTTAGGCGACCAGAGCGCAATCCGCTCGGATGAGTTGAATATCGATTCGATCCTTGATCTCTGCTGCTATCAGCGACTGCTGCTGATTGCCTCACGCGACGGTTGTCCTCAGGGCAAACGCAAGTCGGATCCCCACCTGCAGATGGTTCCGGGTATGCACGTCACATTCGTGCCCGAAACCAATACGAGGAATGAATACATGGAGCATCAACAGTTCGTGATTCGAGTGGGGAGGAAGTGATGGTCAGCTGGGAGCGATTGTCAGAACAGACGCAAGGTGAGTACGTGGTTGCCGACTTCGAGAAAGCGGCCTATCGGCTAATCGTGGAGCAAGTGCTATATGCCAGCGACCGTTTTAGCCGTGTGTCGTATCACTTGATAGTCAAGCATTTCACGGCATACCGAGACGTCTTGTCCAAGTTGGGCATGAGCCTGATACACAATCATCACCATTCCTATGTAGCCGCTATTCCAACCCACCAGGTTGCCGAGAAAATGCGCCTTAGCGAAACCCGTCTGGCGCTGGTGCTACGTCGCCTCTACGACGACCGGATGCAGTCAGCGGAGATCACTGACGGCGAGGCCTATATCTCCCTCGAAGAACTGGAACGCGCCTACAAGGAGTGGCTCGGTCGGGAGCTTCCCGAGCGGGGTGATCTGCGCGAACTGGCCGTTGCCCTAAGACGCTATGGACTGGTGCGAGTACTGGACTCCGAGGACGGACAGCCCTTCAAGATTGCGATTCGTCCTGGAATCGCTGACGTATTGGGGGAAAGCGCATTGCATCAGTTGGCCGCGCATGCGCCAGAACTGGATGGGGAGAACGACATTGAAGTTGCTTGAGAACATCGCCCTGGTCCAGTTTTTCCTTTACGAGGCAAAGGACCTGGAGACCGGCATCAACACCGCCTTTCTGGGCCCCAACGGTACCGGCAAGTCCGCCCTACTGGATGCGATCCAAGTGGTCATGCTTGCGGCCGACGGCAACCGCACGCACTTCAATGCGGCCAGCGAAGGTAAGAAGCGCTCCCGTACGCTGCGGGACTACTGTCTCGGGTCTTACATTCCAGGCGGTAGTTCCTACGCCCGAACGTCCGCAAACACGTACGTGGACCTAGTGTTTCGCGATGCCAAGACCGGAGTCCCCTTCACTGCGGGGGTTTCCCTCAGTGCTCACATTGACGATCCGAAGGCAGAGGTTAACGGCCTCTACATCCTGCCCGGCGTCGCAATGACTGCGAAGCACCACCTGCAAACTGAAGGTCAGCGTGAGACGGTAATGCCGTGGCGTGCTTTTCAACACATGGCGACCGATCTTTGTCGGCTCGAAGCGAAGACCGTGCCGGTGTTCACCCAGAACCGCGACGACTTCGTCCGACGCCTTCTAATCGATCACTTGGCGGGGCCCGGCGACAAACCGAATTCGCAGTCTCTTCGTGCCGCCTTTGCGCGCTCACTCAAGCTCAATGAGGACATCACCGATCTGAGCGAGACACTGCGGCAACACCTGATTGAGCCTATGCCTACGGGGGTAAAAGAGTTTCGGGCCCGCCTGGACGAGGTCCGTGACCTACGCGATCTCATCACGCGACTTAAGGAGCGAATCGATCGTGCAACCGAGGTTGCCGACAAGTACGGGGTAGTCAAGCGCGAGCGCACCTCCGACGCAAATCTGGCAGTACTCAAGCACACTTACTCCACCGAACGGCTAGGCGAAACGTTGGACTCTGCCGAGGCGGAAATAGAGAAACTGACTGAAGAGATTGAGCGGGCGAAGCTGGAGTTGGTTCGCTCCGAGGCCGAATCAACGCTGGCTATCGAGGCACGAGACCGGGTGATTGCCGAGCTCAACCGCGATCCCGATTTTCGCAAACAAGCTGGCCATGCTGAGAATCTGAAGCAACTGGAGTCAACGCTTGGACAGAGGCAAGCTCAACTTCGATTGCAGTTCCTCGCTATGTTAGCCGCGCTGAGTACAGCCGCCGACTTGCCAGACATGGAAGCCCACCGTAGTGCATTCGAAGGAGCGGCTTCGCAGGTGCGAGACCTGGAGCGTATACACGATGACGGCAAGGTCCCTCCAGCAGTTGCGATTCAGGCTACCCTTCGCTCCATGGCTCAGGCCTACGATGTGGTACGCCGCGCGGTAGCGGAGGCCGAAGCAGAGCATAAGCTTGCGACTGAAAAACGCCGCGAGGCGATGATCGCCCGTGAACGTGCCAGTCGCGGACTTACGTCTCTACATCAGTCTACGATGCAACTGATGGGTGTGCTCTCCGATGCGGGTATCGACGTTACTCCCGTTTGTGACTTGGTAACTGTTTCGGACCCCAGCTGGCAGCCCGCCATCGAGTCCTGGCTGGGCCGGCACATTGAGGCCTTGCTAGTTCCTGCTGAGAAAGAGCTTGATGCGATTGCCATCTATCGCAGCAAGGCAGCCACCGGCATTTACGGCGTAAAGTTGGCCCTACCGTCCCGTACCCGTGAATGGCGTGCTATGGGCAATGAGCAATATGCGGCGGAGCTAATCCAGGGCAAGAGCACAGAGGCAGTGCAATACCTGCAGGGCGAGCTTGGCCGTACGGTGCTGGCCGAATCGAATGAGCAGCTTCGTGCTGGCGCCAAGGCAATTTCCAAGGAAGGCATGGCCAGTTCGGGCGGCGGCATAGAACGCCGGCGCCTCCCGGGTGCAGGCGAGCTACGGCTCGGCCGCACTGATAGTGGCGCGATGCGCCAACGGGCCGAACAGGATCTCCAGATGGTAGAAGAGCGACTAAGAATAACGACTGCTGCCGTAGACCGGCTGTTGGCTGGTCAGCAAAAGCTGGCGCCGTTCGCGGACGCAGCGGTGCTGCAGGGCACCCTCGAGAGCCAGTTTTTGGTCGTAGCCCAAACGGCTGGCGCGGCCGCGAATCTGAGGTCTGCGCTCGAAAGCACACAGACTGATTCCCTGGCCGGATTGCAGGCGAGGAAAGCAGCGGCTGACAGCAACGCGGTCAACGCCCGAGAAAAGGAATTGCAGTGGACTAGGGAGGTTACCCGTCTCGGCGAGAAGCTGACGCATACAAACACCCAAGTGGCGGGTCTGCAACAGCAACTAGAAGTCGAATCGCTACGGGAGCGGGAATGTCGTCAGAACACGCTATACAACGCGAACGAAGTGGAGCGCCACCGCGCCAGGTTAGACGAGCGCCACAGGGAGAATTGGGCCCAGAAGTTGTCCAGTCTGGACCGTGCACTCCAGCAGGCGCGCTCGGCAGCCGATAACGCGGACCGTGAAGCATGGTATTTGTTTGCTAACTACACTCGGGATTACAACCTTCAAAACATCGACGTCAGCAGTGGCGACTGGTTGCGCGCATTCGAATTCATCTTGGCCGAACGGCAGCGACTGCAGGACTTGGAGTTGGCCGAGCAGGAGGAAAAAGCCGAAGAGGCTTACCAGGCGGCAGTGAAGGTGTTCCGCACGGACGTAGCACAGACACTGCTCACAGGGTTCGACCGCATTCAAGAACAGATTGACGGTCTCACATCGGTACTGAAGTCGGCACCAGCTTTCTCGAACAACGAACGATATGAGTTCAAACACAAGGTGGTTGACGAACACCGCAGCCTTTATGACTTTCTTCGCCGAGTGCGAACACAGGGTAGCTCAGAAGAGGACCTCTTTGGAGGGTCTGGAGATATCCCGGAGGAGTTCCGCATGCTGGTAGAAGGAGACAGCAGTTCACCACTCTTGCACGAAACCAGCCCACTCAATGACCACCGCCGATTCTTCAGCTACGACATTGAGGTCTTCCAAGATGGCACCTCGGTCGGATGGCTCAGTAAGCGCTTCGGGCCGGCATCTGGCGGCGAGCATCGGACTCCGGTCTACCTTATTTTCGGGGCTGCGCTCGCAGCTGCCTACGGCAAGTCCAAGGGAAGTACGGCGGGCGGCGGGATCATGTTGTTGGATGAGGCATTCGAGAAGATGGATCCGCAAAACGTCCGAGCCACGGTCCAATACCTCAATGCGCTGGGCCTGCAACTAATCATGGCAGGGCCCGAATCCGACCAGGCCAAGTTGTCGTCGTTCCTGAGCATCTATTACGACATGTCCCGTTTCGGATCGCGGAACGTGCAGTTCAAGAAAAATGTAGTGCTCGACGGCGCCCGTGACCTGTTACAGAGCGACAATTTCTTCGTCAACTCCAACCTGCTACAGCAGGAAATTGATCGTCTTGCCGAGGCCGACAATGTCACTGGCTGACTCTGCACTTGATCGACTCCTCTTGCGGGGCGAGCGTTCCCGGCTGAGCGGAAATACCCGAGTCCTTCGCGAGTCATTCAAGTCCTCTCTCTCGCCTTACTGGCAACAGAGCCTGGACGAGCGCGACCGGATGCACGCTTACATGCAAGCAGCCTCATCAGCGGGCGCGATCAGGCTCGAATGGGCCCGACAGGGTGGAGATGACCGCCCCCTTGATGCAGTCGTGCTCAAGGACCTCGACAGGCTGGCGGCGTACCTGGGCCGCTCCACCGTAAATGCGTCCGTTGCTCAAGCGGGGAACGTCCTCGCACCATGGAGCATGAACAGTCGGGTGGAAGAGTTGCTCGATTGTTGGAGGCGCCTTAAACAGGTGCGATCACTCGGGCCAAACTCCGCTGCAGACTTTGCTGACGCCTTGCGCGTTCTCGACGCCATGGCCGTCGCGAGTGAGGACCGCGTCGTACGCCAACTCAGCGTCCAGTTGTTCCGTGACTCCAAGCGTATTGAAGCGCTATGCAAGCATCTGGATCTGCTCACGTCCGAAGCGCTGAATGCGCCGGCAAGGCACTGGAGTGAAGTCTTCGGCGCTATCGGAATTTCCAAAGAGCCGCAGCCGTTTCTGGTCTCAGGCATCGGAGCGCTCAGACTCGCCGATGGTATTGATTGCCCGATCGTCCATCCGTTCGTGGGAGTGGCAAACACAGCGGTACATGGTTATTCAGGTACTCCAGCGTGGCTGCTGTCGATCGAAAACCTGACCACCTTCCACCAGGCCGCCCGCGCACTTGGCGATACACGGCAAGGAATTGTCATCTACACCGCAGGCATGCCTTCGCCCAGTTGGGGCAGGGCCTACTCCCATATACTTTCGTCGCTCCCGACTGATGCTAGCGTTTACCACTGGGGCGATCACGACGAGGGCGGCTTCCGGATTGCGGCACGGGTGGCGCAGTTTGCAGCAGCGGTCGATCGCCACCTCAAACCGTGGTCCATGGACGCATCACAATGGGGAAAAAGCGGCGAACCAGCCAAGTCTGACCAGCATCGCTCTATGGTCAAGAGCGCAGAGCGAGCAGGATGGATAGAGCTAGCCTCGCGGATAAGCCCGGTGCTGTTTGAGCAGGAAGGTCAAACACTTCTTTTACCCCTTTGAGAATTTGCGAGTCTTCCGCAGGTGCTGGGTGAATGCTGAGCCTCCGAGGTCGCCCAGCGTTTCAAGAAGATGATCGGACTCCAAATGCATTCCATGTCTATGAGCATGTTATTCATCTGACTACTTTTCCATGGACATCTCATTCGACTCCGACAACACTCGGTGCCGCACTGCGCAACCAAAGGAATGCATAAGAGATGGGATCCTCGATAACCTGGCTTGATCATGACGGCGCCGCTCGCGACCGAAGTCTTCGCTTGTTGAGTTTGTTCAAAGCCCCTGAGTCTAGAGACGAGATGGGCATAGGCAGTGTGCGCGACGCTATCTCGGATCAGCTTTTTCCAGGCACATCTACGATCCAAACTCGGCTTCGCTACTTCTTCTTCATACCTTGGCTCTATATCGAAATCGAGACTAAGGGTACTACTTCATCCCGTTTCCCAGCCGCTGGCCGAGAAGCTGAAATTCGCCTGATGAGCTGTCTAAATCGAAATGAACCTTCAGATGCAAAAGGCATTATTGGCCGCAATTCACAAAGCGAACTAAAACGTCTTCCCAGCTCAGTGTACTGGGCTGCCCTGGGTAATTGGGGCTTACGAACTCACTCAGGCAGCCAACAGCAACATTTCTCCACGGCTGAGCGTGTGAAGACATCTCAGACGATGAGATCCAGGCGCATTGAAGTTGAGCATGAATCACGCGAGTCGCAAGGTCTATGGCACCCAGAGCTGAAAAAGCTCATGCCTGAAGATTTTCCTGAGAACGCTCAACTAGCACTCACACGCCTAGAGTCAGAGTTTCTTCTTGATCGCTGGAGTGAGTCCCATCCCGATTCACTTTTTACTTGGCTAGCGGCTAATAGCTCACCTCATGATAATTTCAAAAAGGTGGACGCCATCTGGATGCATCCAAGATTCGGTGAGTTCCCTGAAAGATACCGAACATTGATTAGTCACTGTCGTCTTTTTGATGCGCTCATCCAAGGCGCTGCGCGACTCTACAACCTCCAACTGGCAAGGCTGGAGCAACGAGAAGACTTAGTCACAAAACATGGTGATGCGCTAATCGAATGGGAGAGTTCGGAAGTCCCTATCCTCGAAGGATGGGGACTCACAGATTTTTGGCTCTCGGTAGGCGGAAATGGCTATTCGGTTCCTGCCAAAACTAAAGACTTTGTGACGCGCTGGCGCGATTTGGTCATGGCCAAGCGAAAAGGGTTTGGAAGTTATAAACCTGCACTTGACCTCATTGAACGCAGGGAGCGGGAGCTAAAAAGTGGCCGCTCCAGATTCAGCAATAAAGCAGCACGTACGTCTTGGGGCGGTGAGGCAGGATTGAATCGGTTGAATTATCGATGGTCCATTGCACAGAGCATGCTGGGTGAATGGCACGAAGGTTGGTTGCGCAAATGATCAATCCAGACCAGCGCAGCATGTTAGTTGATGCTTTGACCCCTCCCCCGGAATACACCTTCGAGAACGGTGTCGTCACGACATTTTCTCTTGATCTGGTGACCTTGCTAAGCGTCCCTCTCAATTTATGTTGGCTCGCAAATCCAAATGCTCGAGTCGCCGAATTCGACCCGCTTGCAACCCTTGAAGGAATGCGCAGGACGGCGTCCAAGCTAACGATTTTTTGCCAACCCGGACGGCTACAGCTTCCGAGAGTAGTCAGTCCACTGTTCGTGCTGCTGGAAGATATGGTCTATGAGGCGGTCGCACCACACGGGGGGGCTTTCCATCCTAAGGTTTGGTTGTTGAAATTCACGTCTAATTTAGTTGGAAGACCCGCGGCTTTACGTCTGTTAGTGCTGTCGCGCAACCTCACGGACGATGCGTCCTGGGATCTTTCGTTACGATTGGAAGGTCAAGTCAGCAAGAGGCGACATTCTTCGAACAAACCCTTGGTCAGCTTTATTAATGCTTTGAGTGGTTTATCTTCTCGGAAACTGCCTGCCATCCGATCGGGAGCTTTACAGAGTCTCGCAAGCGATGTCCATGAAGCGGAATGGGAGTTACCAGGTGCTTTTGAGAGCCTAAACTTCCATGCATTAGGTCTTGGGAAGAAATCCGCGATGTGGATTCCACGCCCCTCTCCAGCGGAACGTTGGGATGAGCTTGGAATAATTTCGCCTTTTGTCACAGGCCCCGCGATTGAGGCTCTGGCAAACAGCACTTACTCCTCTACATTTTTGGTATCCAGACCAGAGGAGCTTGATCTGTTGCCCGAGAAAAATTCAGCCTATTTTGGGAGCGATTTGGTATTGAACGACCAAGTCGATTCGGCTGAAGACATTGATGAACTACCGGGTAGACAGCAAGGATTGCATGCAAAATTATTTGTCGGCAGGAAAGCTTGGAACACCCACGTCTTTATAGGATCGGCAAACGCAACCACGGCTGCTTTGCTTGCCGGTCAAAACGTTGAGTTCATGGTTGAGCTGATTGGGCGCCATAGCAGGGTTGGAAAACCGTCAACATGGATTTCGGAGGTGGGCATAGGTGACGTTCTATCATCCTATCAGCGCTCACCGATCGCCGAATCAACTGAAACTCTTCAGGCTCGCGTTTGCCTTGAAGAGTTGCGTCAAATCATCAGCTCCAGCGTGCTGCATCTGAACTGTGTTCAACATGAGGACGGTTGGGATCTATGGCTGGCCGGGGCTGATAAAATTGACTTTGGACAGATCGAGGTGAGTTGCTGGCCAATATCTATCAGCCAGGCAAAAGCAATTCTACTGCCTGCGACGGGCCGCCTACCCCTCATAAAGATTGGACATTTCGCACTTGAGGATTTGACGTCTTTCCTAGCATTCAATCTTAAGTTCGATAACCAGCAGCAGAGTTTTGTTTTGAACCTGATGATGCATGACGCGCCCCTGAACCGTGATGTTGAAGTTCTACGGGCGGCGCTAAAAAAACCAGGTGGTTTCATTCGCTATCTACTCCTGTTGCTTGGTGATTGGGACCCAGGGTCTCGCATATCTGACGGAGATGGCAGCGGCTCCCAATGGAAAATTGTTCAAGATGCCGGCTGCGTTCCCCTTTTTGAAATGATGGCTAGAGCATTCGCTCGCGACCCAGGAAGGCTCGCTCTCATCGCCGATTTAATGCAGCACCTACGCAATGAGCTGACTACCGATGGAATGTCTGCGATACCAAACGATTTTGAGATGATCTGGCGACCATTTGAGCAAGCTTTGGCGCATAAGGAAAAACGAAAAAAATGACATCGTTCTCATCCGCCCCAGTCCTTGCTCAACTCAAAGACTTTCAAAGGACAACCGTTGACTACGCTTTTTTTCATCTATTCGATTCATCACAAGCGACTCGACGCTTCCTTGTTGCTGATGAAGTAGGTCTCGGTAAAACACTGGTTGCCAAAGGCCTCATCGCAAAAGTCGTTGAGCGGCTGCAAGGGCAGACGGATCGGATTGACATCATTTACATCTGCTCGAACGCTGACATTGCTGCTCAAAACGTATCTCGCCTCATGTTGCCTGGTCAGCCATCTTTTGCGAAGGCCACCAGACTCACGCTGCTACCTCTTGAAGTACACCGACTGCGCGAGCATCCAATTAATTTCATCAGCTTCACGCCGGGAACCACGTTTAATCAGGGAAACCGGCCGGGTAGGAAAGAAGAACGTCGGCTCATTTATCAGATGCTATCGAAGCTGCCGGGGCTAAGCCGTGGAGGACTAAAGAACGCACTGCAAGGCCAGGCGAAGGAAACCTGGTTCATTGATGCAGATGTAGAGATGGCGTATGACAGGTCTATAGCGAAGGCATTCTGTTCGGCAGTCATTTCTAATAGCGCTCTGCATGCCGCACTCCTTGAAACAGCTGAGGCGTATAGCGATCGCCGCCGCAAATTATCACCCCAAACGCGAGAGAGCTGTCTTCGATTGATAGGTGATTTAAGGCGTAGCTTAGCAAAGTCATGCCTCTCCGCGCTCAAACCCAGCCTAATCATTCTTGACGAGTTTCAGCGGTTTAGTGATTTGCTTGCTCCTGCGGAGACCAACCCCGCAGCAGAACTCGCTCAGGCAATGTTCAACAGTTCTGTCGGAAAGGTACTTTTGCTCTCGGCAACCCCTTACAAAATGTACTCTTCAGCATTAGATGACGAAGATCACTATGAGGACTTTCTCAAAACGATTGGCTTTCTGATGGAGGACGAAAGGAAAATCGAAAAACTGAAAGCAGATATAGCCGGATTCCGAACTGCACTTCTCAGCGCCAGATCCTCCGAAGACATTGCACCGGTGACGCTTCTGAAGGCCCGTATCGAGACGGCTCTTCGATCTGTCATGTGCCGGACAGAACGCGTTGGTTTGACCCACAAGCTGGACGCCATGGTTCAGCCAACCCAAATGGTGCCAGCGCTTACCTCTGGTGACTTGCTTGATTTGAGAACTGTCGACGCAGTCGCCAGGCGGCTGGATCAACCGGATATTGTCGAGCATTGGAAATCTGCACCCTACCTCCCTAATTTCATGCACGAATACAATTTCAAGCGAGCATTGAGATCGGACCAATCCAAGGGTGTATCGGTTGTTGCCGACCTCTTTCAAGAGTCGCCTGGGACTTTGCTTAACTCGAAGGCAATCGAAAAATATCTCCCTATAGATCCCCGGAACGCACGGGTGCGACTGTTGATGCAGGAAATTGAATCTCTAGGGCTTTGGCGTTTGTTGTGGATGCCACCTTCACTCCCCTACTGGAAACCAACGGGGGTCTTCAGCGGTGTCGATTCCGTCAGCAAACAACTCATCTTCTCGGCTTGGAACGTAGTTCCAGACGCTATAGCCTCATTAATTTCCTACGAGGTTGAGCGCCTTCTGATCAAGACATCATCTCGCCAAGTAAAGTATTCGACAATGCAAAAAAAATTCAGACCTCACCTCAAATTCTCTCGCGGGGGAGACGGGAAATTGGGTGGGATGACTTCTTTGATGTTGATTTTCCCTTCGCTTGCCCTTGCTCAACTTCTAAACCCTTTGGATCTAGTCGAAAACTTTGAGGGAACCAATCACTACGAGGACCTTCGGCGGCTGAGTGCTGATCTGGTTGCGGAGAAAATAGAACCCCTGATTTCCAGAAGCGTCATTGACGGGCAGCCCGATCGGCGCTGGTATTGGGTAGCGCTTGCCCGTCTGGAAAAGAGCATGAATCCCGGGGTTAGAGCTTGGTGCGAAGACCAATGGAGACGCGCGCGTACGCAAGATGATGATGGGGACGACACGGTTAGTGGATTTCAGGCCCATGTCGAACATTGGCTTGAAGCGTGGGACGACAAAATTTCGGACTTGGGCAGAGTCCCTGAAGACTTGTTTCATGTATTAGCCGACGTGGCTTTGGCTGGCCCAGGTGTGTGCGCTCTGAGAGCTTTGCTAGGGGTAAGACGCAGAACATCAGAAAGTGCTACAACTGATTTTCTGACCTCTGCGACTCTGATTGCAGAAGGGCTTCGTCGGCAATTCAACTCCCCTCGGGCTGTAGCCCTACTCAGCTCATTCGAGGAGGAAGACAGCTTTTGGAAGCTATCGCTACAATACTGCGTGGATGGAAACCTTCAATCGCTGCTGGACGAATATTGCCATGTTTTGCTTGAAGCAAAGTGTGCAGGCTTTACTAGTGACATGCCTGTCCATGGTCCAATCTCGGAAACAATGTTCGAGGCAATGACACTACGCACCTCCACGCTCCATCCAGACAATGTCGAAGTGAAGGATGCGCTACTCCATATCTCCCCTCTTCCTCAAAGGCTTCGTTGTCATTTCGCACTGCGCTTTGGAGAGCAAACCGAGGACCTAGGTGCCGTCGCCCGAAAGGAATCTGTCCAAGCCGCCTTCAACTCTCCGTTTTGGCCGTTCTATTTAGCGTCAACGTCCGTTGGACAAGAAGGACTAGATTTCCACCCTTGGTGCCATACCATCGTCCATTGGAATCTTCCATCCAATCCTGTCGATATGGAGCAGCGAGAAGGCCGCGTGCATCGATACAAGGGGTACGCTGTCAGAAAAAACGTTGCTCGCGCCCACCGATCTCAATTGAATCTTCATGGGGTGGACGAGCCGCTGTGGGCTCACCTCTTTACGTTAGCGGTTAAGGGTAAGCCGGCGGGCATTAGCGATATCGTCCCTTACTGGGTTTATGAGACAGAGGGCGGCGCCAAGGTTGAACGCCGCGTCATGTGCATGCCTATGAGTAAAGACCAGGTTCGATACCAGAAGCTGTGCAAGGATTTGGCGATGTATCGCATGGTATTTGCTCAGCCACGTCAAGAGGACCTCATGGCTTGCTTAGAGCAGGTACTCGGAGATGATTTCACAGCCGAGTTAGCCGCGCACTGGCAGATTCGGTTAGCGCCAGCTCTTGTGACCGATCGGAGTACGAAGGTAACTGTCCGGCCAACACGCCTTCCTGATCCCTTTACTTAGCGCGATGGTGTCAGGACGTTGTATTGCCCGGACAGTTACCTAGCGCCTCCGAGAGAAGCAGTATTTCTGGGAAGACTTCCGCACACTTATCTTGGGAAAGAATAGTCCTCATGGAAACCAAACCCGGACTTCTCGGTTACTAATAACAGTTCCCCATCGGCATGCATGATTTGAGAGAGCACCGAGGGCTGAGGATGACCATAGGTATTTTTTGTTCCGTAGGAAATCACAGCATTCAAACCTTGCTGATGATTGAGACCAGGGTTGTAAAATCGAGGCCCACCTTTGGGTGCCGCACCATGGTGTGGAATAAGTATGGTTTGGGTGAGAGGAAGCTCATTTTTGTAGTGTAGATCGAAGTCTTTCCAGACTGTCGGCTCGCCTAAAGGGGCATCACCGGTGCCGATCCAGCCTGCAAGAATCCCGTTATACCCAACAAAATGGTGACGGCGCCAGTATGGATAGCCGCTGTCATCGTGCAAATATCTGTATCGAAAATCTGCTTCGCTGTATTCGAAGCTTGGGCCCGAATACATGCCCAACGACAAGAAATTACTAAGGCGTTTCCCTTCAATTTCGTCCAGCCAACTTGGCTTGTGTTTTTCGATAGCGCTCCGGTACGCCGCAACTGCTAGATCACGGTTGGAGCTTGGTGCGGCTCCCTTCTTCCCTCCGTGTCCTTTCTTTGCACGTACCTTGCGGCGCTTCACATTAAGCCAAGTGACGATGTCCCTCGCGCCGTTTACCTCGTCTTTCAATGCAGCCACGGGAAACCCGACATGCCCAAGCTCGTCGAGGATTAAGTCCCCCAAATCCTTGTCGAGACCTCGATTCCAAAACCGGAGTTTCCAATCAAAATACCCGGCACCTAAGGGTGTTTTAGCCAACAGATCGTCTTCGTCCGAGAGGACACGATCCAAGACAGCGCCTTGGCGGTTAGGTATGACGGTCACACGTTGAGGAAATTCACTCACATCATCAGATTCGGAGACGGCGTCGCCATCAAGGGGAAATCTTGGGCTTTCAGCATTATCGGGGCGAATATCTCGTGGCCCTTTTTGTATCATTGTTATGGGGCTACCCCACAACTTACCTCCTCCTGTGGCGATATTATGTAACTGCGCCACGATGCCGTCGTCTATCGTGCCTGCTTGGCTGGCTAAGACAAGCGCCAACTCCTGCGGCCCCAGATACGGGAGAACGATTCTATCCACCTCAAACTGCTCCACGAGATCCCGAGCACCGTTCATATGATCCCAGTCGAAATGGGAAAGGATCAGCATATCGAGCACCGCCTTTGCGCTACCTAGACGAGGCTCTAGCCAAATACGACTGACGCTGCGCTTGAGTTCAGCGGTTTGTCGCCAATTCGCTAGTGCGCCGCAGTCGTAGATGTAGTCGAAACGGTGCTTGTTACCCGACGCCTCAAAAATCACTGAAGCAGAATGGAATGAACCTTGGCCGACTCCGTGCTGGATACGTGTGTGATTAACCTTCATGGTTTTTGAAAATCCTTAGATGGGCAAGAATTGTATGTCCGTCGTATCGTTGAGACGGAACCTCAACGTTCCGACGGTGCATTTGGTAGCAAGTCAATTGGGGTAACCATCACCGCACCGGAGTAGCCGTTTTTTTCGATTTCGCAGCAGACTGCACCGCCGGCGCAATTGCGGTCGCTCGGGTGCTTCGTTCGATAATCCTGGTAAACAACGCCTCCCCCCCACGTTCCCTCTGGCGTAAAAAACGCGCATGGCCAAAAAACGTCAGGTTTTCACGCGCACGGGAACACGCCACGTTTAATCGCTGACGATCCAGCAAGAAGCGAATGCCACCTTCGGTGCGAACGGTGGAGTACAACACAATATCCGCTTCGCTGCCCTGAAAGCTGTCCACGGTGTCTATATCAATGTCCATCAAGCTGTTCAGTGCCGGATTTTTTTTGCGCAGAGCTAGGAGTTGCTGGCTGATAAGACGCTTCTGCGCACCATAGGGTGTGATAATAGCGACGGTTTTACACTTGAAGTTCACAGGGTCAGACAGCTTGCGTTCAGCCAATCTATCGGCCGCTACGAGCAGAAAGTTTTGTATCGCATGGGCTTCCGATCGGTTAAGTAGGCTTGGACCACCCTGCTCGTTTTCCTGCTTGCCGTGGGGAACATCCACCCAACGCAAACAATGTTCCGGATCCAGAAAGTGCTCGCGCTTGTGCACTTTTCCATTGTGCAGCCCACGTGTCCCGGTCACCGTATAAAATAGATCGGCCACCAAGTCACCGATCGGCTCTACCATCCGGAACTGCTCAATCAGGCGTCCCGAACAAGCTGGAGGTAGGTGCTCATACAGTTGCTCAAAAAAGCTGGTTTTGAGGAAAGTCTCTTCCAAAAACGGCAACGTTTCCTTCGCTTCTGCCTCTAGCAAGCGACTAGCAATGCTTGGCGGCAGCTGAAAGTGATCGCCGATGATAATCGCCTTACGGCTACGCATCAGCGGTATCAAAAGCTCTGCCACAGTGGCCCTACCGCCTTCATCGACAATACAGATATCGAACGTCAGCCTGTCCATGCCATAGCGACGCGACGCAAGGCCTACACAGGTCGCACCAACCAAACAATGAGCCTGCACCACTAACTCGGTCAATTCATCATCGAATTGAGGGCGGTTATTCTTGTCGGTACGGTAGATGCTATCCATCCACGCGCCAATCCATTCAGCCTTGAGCGGTTCTTGCAGGCTAGCAAGGCTGTAATCCTGCTGGCGCTCTCGTATGAACTCCATCAAGACGTTTTCGGTAAGGCGCGACTTCACGCTTTCCTGCACCTTGGTGGCGTCGTTACCCACCCTCAATACGTTGGGGCTAAAATCCGGAAACTGCTCTAAGAACCGATCCAAGGCGTTGTCCACTGCCGTGTTCTGCTGCGACACAACCAACACCCGTGAATCTGGTTTTGCAATAAACAACTGGTAAAGCAACTCCACGATGCAGGTGGTTTTGCCCGTGCCGGGCGGACCTTGAACGAGGTAAAGATTCGATTCGGTAAGCGCTGCCTCGATCACCCGTTTGGAGGCCACCGACTTGGCTGGGTCTTGCCAATGTGGATCTTGCCATTCCAGACCGTCAGCCACGCGTTGCACCCAGAAGGGATCGGGTTGAGGGACATAGCGATCAGGCATCAACAAAATCTGCTGCAGTGTGTGGTTTATCAAACGCCCGCCCAAAAAACCTTGCAAGGCCTGCTTCTGCCGCCCCAAGTTTGCCAATTCGCCTTTATTGGGAAACCTCAAACGCTGTTGCTCAGGCACCATCCTGGTATAGCCACAGCCGGACTCAGGGCGCTTCACGCCTTTGTGAGCAATTTCATAACGCCCTGCGCCAACAGCTTCCGGGACACCCAAAATCTCGCCCACTTGCAACCAACGCTGGTCACCATTGGCACCAAGATATAGCTCCTCTACAAACAGTCGTCGCGTGCCCTGTGCCTTGTCGATCAACTTTTGCAGCGTAATTTCAAGGTTCTGGTCGCAGCCACAAATCCAGCTTCTGTCATCCGGTTCCATAACCTCGGTCAGGACGAATGTGTGATGGCCTTCCTCAGTCAGTAAGTATTCGGTGACAGTGTTCCAACGGTCGAAAAACTGTCCGGCCTGTTTACGCGCCTGATCGTCGCCACCAAACAATGATTGCTGACGGCAAAAACTCAAAAATGTGTCGAACTGCAACACGTCGCAAAACACATTGTTTTTAAGCTTCTGATCAATCAAACGCACCGGGCAAGGCAAGGCATCCAGCTCAACACTGTCGAACCCGGTGCGGGTGATGCCCGTGACTCGCAGCTGGCTGTCTTCGGTGCTCACTTGAGCGTCGACCTGCCAAGGGCCTAATTGCAGTGAGACAACCACAGCGTCATCTGTTTCAACAGTGCTGCGCAACTGCCAGTCGGCGCCGACGCAGTCTTGATCTAGCGTCTGCAAATCATGCACGGCCGTATCGACATGTACGAAAATCGGTGCTGCGCTTTGTTCACCGTAGGTCAGGGATTCTGGGTGTTGGGTAACGGTAACGTTGCCACCGCTCAGTAGCAGATCGTAATAGTGGATATACACTTCAACCCGCTCACCTCGCAGGTAGTTTTTTCCGGGAAAACTTGCCTCACTGCGTGGCAAGAATGCGCGGATACCGCTGCTGATTGCTTGCTGTTGGTCAACGGAGCAAAAACTGGGATAACACCGCACGCTATAACCCTCGCCATGCTGTGCTGAGGTGTGGGCTTTTTCAATAAACGCAAGACACGGCACGTCTTGAATAATATGTTCAGCATGTAATGCGCCACGAAATACGCATGCCTTGAAGTAACGAGGGTTCTTGCTTCCCATCATCTGGATTGGGATGGCGTGTTGGTCGTGATACTGCATCATCATCGCGCGCTGACGGGCGTCGCAGTATTCGATGCCCTGTTTTTCCTTTAGCAGTTGGAGCACCTGTTTATATTCATTGGTACCTCCGTCCAATTCCGCTACCGAAGCCAGGACTACCTTGCCGCTATAAAACCAATCTTCGGGCAAACGAGAGTTGGGCGCAGACATATTGATCAATGCCTCGAAGTTCTGCCGGCGGGCCAGACCTGCCAACGTCTCCATGTACCAATCGCAATATCCCGTAAATGCTGCGAGGCGATTCTGCGTGTCTTGCAGACGGCCCCTCAACAACCTCAAGGCATTGCGCCGATAGGGGCTGATAGAAACATCTCCCAGATCGGCATCCAGGCGCTGGGCCAAGGCCTCAAACTCCTTTGCAGGTCCTTCCAAGCGAGTGCGAAATTGCAGGCAATATGTTTCGTAGTCGGCTTTGAGCTGCATTGCGGCCTGTTCACGAACCAAAGCCTGCTCCCGAACGTCAGTATTGGGAGCTGCCTGATAAGCGTTACGCGCCTTCTCGTTGCGGCGATTAAGCTCGTCGTGCCACTCGCGTTCTTGGTCGGTCTGGCGACCAAAAAGCCAGGCAAGCGCGGTAGCGCCGAGAGCAATTAGGCAAGCCGCGATAGGGCGAATCATAAATCGCCCGCCTCAGGATTTTGTCGGAGGAATTAGCGCGCGGTAATTCTGCGCTAACAGCTCGGGGCTAACGGAGTCCTCCAGTATCCTATCCAGTACACGCTCACGGTCACGATTAAGCGACTGCATCAAGTCGTGATCGATTTTCAAAGCCGCCATCTTACGTTGGTGGTCTTGGGCATCCTGAGTGCGAAGCCGATCGGTCTTATCCATCTCATCGATAGTTTTCAAAGCAACCTGAGCCGTCGCTTCGCGTGCCGCTTCGATTTTCGCGTTACTCTCAGCTATCGCAGCCTTAGTCACGTCAGCCTGCTTGCTCCAGTCCATCGCCTTACCGGCTGTGTTTAGCGCCGCCTTGGTCAAGTCGGCAATGTGGCCAAACTTTTGCGCTCTGAATTTTTCGCTATCGCCTGTCGACTCAGTTTTTGGAGGTGTTTTTTTGGGTTCTGGCTTTTTCATCAAGTGTTCCTCAATCTTCCATTAACATGAGCGTCGCGCTGAGCTGAGCGTCGACCAATTGATAATAAGCACGCTCTAGTTTTAATAGAGGCACACAGTTTGGGGCGGAAGCTAACCGCTGCGCTGCGATATGTTTACCCAGCTTTTTGATTTGCCTGGAGAAGCTTTCCAGTTCCATTACCCCGATCCTCAATTTTATGTCCTGCGACTCTAACTGTTCGCGTGTGGTGCGCATCTGGGCAGTAAATTTCAGCTCCCTCAGCTTCGCCTGCATTCGAAATTGCTTTTCCAGCTCTTTCAGCGCCTGTGCGAGCGCTTCACCCTCCGCTTCCAACTCACGGGTTTTGCTTTTTGCCTGCCGAAATTCCGCATAAGCGCCGAGGGCATCCAACACCGCCATTCCCGCCTCAACAAACATCAACGGGCTCGCGGCGGACTTTCCAACGCGCGCCAATGTGTACAGGCTGCGAACTGCACCACCAGCGCGCTCCGCACGCTCGGTGGTTTTTTCGTCCCAATCGAATAATTCGGCGAATACATTCAAAGTAATCATGCGGGTTGCCCCTCTTCTACCTGAAGTAGGTTGAATGAAACAACCAAGGCATTTGGACAGGTCTGCATGTGGTGGCTGAGTTGCGCCTCATCCATCGAAAACAACACCTGCAGATTTCGCGCACTCACTTCGTGAGACACCCCTGGAGGCACCGAATACGTGGAGATTTCATCAGGCACTTCAGTACCTAGGCACGCTGGGATGGTGGAGTAGCTGCTGACATCACCGGCGGCAATAGCATGCTCGGAAAAGTGAGTTAAGTTTGCAAAGCTCACCAGTTCCATGCGGTGTGTTACCGCTGGCGGTGCGACTACCGACCATGGAAAATTCGGTACACTCTTGAAGGCATGGTTGAGTTCCAGCACTGGCAAAGATACGAATGGCACCGTTAGGGTCTTGCCACTACCGGCGGCGCTGTGGAGACGTAACGTTAAGTCGCCAGGGGCATAATCGACCGGCAAATGAGCCTCGCTCCCCTCTCCCTCTTGCACACGCAATTCACATTCCCAGTGCTGATGCTCACTGGTTATCAACTCACAGTCCTCCCCCCAACAATGAGCCAGTAGAGAGCTCAGCATGCCCTGGTCCAACAAGATACGAAGGCGGCTAGCTTCATCAAACAAGTGATACTGCCCAGAACGTCCGCCACGCCCAGGGCGTCGAGGCACACGGATCACAGTCGAAACAGCCGTATCGGACTCGGCAGCCTGGATTGACGAGGCTAAGGGATCGGCGAGCAACAGTGCATGCACTGCATGTCGACGCAACGTAAAGGCGTCCAGCCAAATGGTCAGTTCAAAATCCTGAAGAAGACGCTCAACCTCCACCATTGTGAGGCCCCGCTGGGTCAATCTCAGAACAGGCTGGTCATCGAAATCCACAATCTCCAGATAGTGATGGCTTTGCAAAAAATCCAACTGGTTTAACAGCGTCGCTTGGCTCAGTCCGGTAACTGCGACCAGCGCATCCAGTGAAAGTCCCTGCTCCAGTGCCCTAAGCAAAAAGCGTGACACGCCACCTAGGCTGTCAAGCAAGCGATGCGAAAGGGTCAGGCTGTACCGGTCAAATGGCAGCAGGAAGGTAAGGGCCCTGTTGATTCGAATCACTTTCACCATCCGTTGGAGTTGTCGGCATCGCACGAATGATCGCACGCTGAAGCAGGCCGCGACTGAGCGCACGCGTTAAGCATATGAAAAGATATCGAACGGAGTGGGCTTTTCTTGATTAATTTTTCCGACCACTCGCTCTGTTTACCCCATGGCTCAGGCCTTGAAATTGTCGGATACTGCCATTGCGCCAGCACCCATTTTTCAAGGTTGAAATGACTCATGGCAAGGAAGAAGGCAAAAAACTCCAGTGGCACCGGCATCCTGATTATTTTTGCGCTGGCCTTCAGTGCACTCGCTGCGATCCCGAAGAATGCTTGGATCTCCATCGGTGTCATAGCCGGCATCGGCGTGATCATGTGGCTGCTGGCTCAACGCGCAAAGCGACAGCTCAATCAAATCCCGACATCGCCTCCAGAGCTAACTCGCCCGCAGAACTCACAAGGCATAGGCCTTACGTTCTCTATGCGTGAGGTTTCGACGAGCAATATGGACGCTGAAGAAAGTCCCGAATTTTATACCGTCCAACTCGGCTCGCGCCCCTCCACCTCCTTTAAAATTCCAGATGCAGGCTCACAAAAGTCTGATGCTCGCTGGGTGCCGGCAGGCGAGTCTGTCACTGTTTCTGGCTTTTCGCTTCCCGGCGGTATGTTCTATGTCGGGAGCGCGCTGGGGGGCCGATACGACGCGCAAGAGCCCTCACTGATCAACCCAAAACTCCGGATTGCCAAGACATACGTCGATATTGAAGAGCAACTGATGTCTTACTGGCCAAGTTTCCATTCCATTACACCGGAAGCTCGGCGCGGATACCTTCAATGGCTTGCAGGTGAGCGTAATGATCCACTGGCGGACACCAGCTACGTCTTTTTGTTTTTCTATGGACTGGAGCGCCGGGTACTCGTTGATAGCGTAGAGAATCCCAAGGTAATTGCTGAGATTCCTTTGATAGTCGAAGAAGTCCAGCGCCTATTGAGTATTTATGGGGAAAACCGGTCGTTCAGGGGATATGCGGGCGGCTTACTGGATTACTTGGAAAACACTGCTGTTGACCCAAATTTCTACCTTGGTCCACCTCCCGAAGCTGCTGCTTTAAGCTACGAAATGCCACTGCCGCTGCGCATAGGTTTGGGGCAGCACGCCTCCAACAAACGTCCACTGGATGCCGATTGGGCGTTGGCATGGGCGCTAGCCGACCCCAACATCGGTAAACGCACCCCGGTGACGCGCTGCAAAGAAGTCTTCTCAACACTGTTCAAGCTCAAATACGCAAGCTTCCATCCTGCGGGTCTGATCCTGGCGCAAAACAAGACCAAGCTTAAGACCAGCTACCGCCCAGCATCTGCGGTGTTAAAGGCACCCACGCTAAATCTAGGTGATCTTCCTGACGTCATGGCAACCTCAGGAACACGTAAAAATTTGCAACTGCTTGTCGAGCTATGCACCAGCGAGCTTGAGCCCTACAGCCGTTATTTGGGACGAAACCCTGAAAGCGCAGAAGCCCTTGAGGGCCTCCTGCAGCTTCCAGTCACCCTCTGGCCCGCGGCGGCACGTAGAGAGTTGAACGAGCTGCAATCTAGGATTGGCGACGATCTGATTGTCATGAGCTTTGGCGAACTCGCGGGTCGATTCAAGAGCGCAGGCGCGTTGTCTCGCGACAAGGTACTCGCACTTGCCCGCGCACTGGAATCGCTTCATATCGGTATGGAACCCGACGTCCTGGCTGGCAGCAGGACACCAAAAGCTGAAGACCGAGTTGCATTGTTCGTGACCCAGCCCGAAGACGGATCACTCCGGGCCTCAGCGGCTTACAACGCTGCATCAGTAACCCTTGACCTGGCCAGTGCAGTGGCATCTGCCGATGGTGGCACCTCCAATGAGGAGATCACACTGCTTGCTCAGCACATCGACTCATGGAGTCACCTGAGCGTTGCCCATCGCAAGCGTCTCAAGGCACATCTGCGAATCCAGCTCCAGCAACCACCAACGCTCGCAAGTCTGAAGAAAAAGCTCGATCCCTTGACCGTCGAAGCAAAGCGCACAATCTCAAGTTTCCTGTCTCACCTGGCGCAAGCCGATGGCACCGTCAGCCCGTCGGAGGTGAAGCTTCTTGAGCGAGTTTATAAGGCGTTGCAACTTGATAGTCAGCTGCTTTACGGCGATCTCCAAGGGGCAGCATCCGGAGCAAGTATTGCGTCCGTTAAGCCAGCAGCCAGCTATCCCCAATCCGAACCTGGCGCACAGGTCTCCGCAAATGCGAAACAAGGCTTCGTGCTCGATCATGATCGAATTGCGCAGCTGCAACGAGAGACGGCCGAGGTCTCCGCCCTACTTGCCCAGGTATTCACTGATGATCAGATCGAGGAGGCTGAGCAACCCGTTGAAAATACAGAATCGGCGCCGGAGTCGAGCGCTGACGTTGCGGGCCTCGATTTGGAGCACTCTGCATTCCTTCGTTTGTTGATCTCACGTCCTGAGTGGAGCCGCTCCGAACTTGAAGCCGCTGCCAGCGACATGGAACTGATGCTTGATGGTGCCTTGGAACAAATTAACGACATGGCTTTTGAACGTTTCGACATGCCCGTCACTGAGGGTGATGACCCCGTCGAGATCAATACAGACATTCTGGAAGAGTTAGCCCTATGAGCACGATCAGAGCCAAGGATCGCGACGCGGTCATTCAATCGCTGCGCGCCGGCGTTGTTCCTCGCGTCGGCCAACACTTGATTCAGGTGGGTCGGGTGGGCGAACTCGACGCACTGATCAAGGACGTCAGTCGTCTAGTCGATAGTGGCTCAGCCTTTCGGGTTGTGATTGGTGAGTACGGTGCAGGAAAGACGTTCTTTCTGAACTTGGTGCGAGCCATCGCTATGGAGCGAAAACTCGTGACCATGCACGCTGATTTGAACCCTGATCGAAGACTGCATGCCACCGGGGGACAGGCACGCTCGCTTTACTCCGAGCTGGCCAAGAACATGTCGACGCGCACGAAGCCCGACGGCGGGGCCATGCAAGGCATCGTTGAGAAATTCATCTCCCAAGCCAAAACCGAAGCAAAGGCAGCAGGTATTGACAGCGAGACTGTCATCCGTGCCCATCTGAGCGAGCTGACCGAGATGGTCAATGGATATGATTTCGCCGAAGTGATTGCTGCGTATTGCCGCGGTTTCGAGGAAGGCAATGAGCAACTCAAGGCCGACGCGATCCGTTGGTTGCGTGGCGAGTTCACCACCAAGACGGATGCCCGAGTGGCCTTGGGTGTACGGACCATCATCGATGATGCCTCCGTCTACGATCAGCTCAAGCTGCTTTCGAGGTTCGTCAGGCTCGCAGGGTTTGGTGGGCTGATGGTCTGTCTCGACGAGCTGGTTAACCTCTACAAGCTAGCAAACACACAGGCTCGTAACGCCAACTACGAGCAGATTCTGCGCATCCTCAATGACTCGTTGCAGGGGTCGTCTGATGGACTTGGTTTCGTATTGGGTGGCACGCCTGAGTTTTTGATGGACACTCGCCGAGGTCTATTCAGCTACCCTGCCCTGCAATCCCGACTGGCCGAGAACTCGTTTGCCAAAACCGGGCTAGTGGATCTTTCGGGGCCTGTCATCCGTCTCACCAGTCTTACGCCGGAAGACTTCTACGTACTGCTTCAGAAGCTTCGTCACGTATACGCTGGCGGCGATGCTGAAAAATATTTACTGCCTGACGAGGCCCTCCCGCTGTTCATGGCGCACTGCAACCAACGCTTGGGTGAAGCCTACTTCCGTACACCGCGCACCACGATCACAGCATTCATCAACCTGCTGGCCATTCTGGAGCAAAACCCAGGTGCCGATTGGCGGACGCTGCTTGGAGGCGTCGAGGTCGCCAAGGACTTGGGCGGCGAAGACGACACGAAAGTCGACGCGGACGATGAACTTGCCACCTTCACGCTCTGACTCATCGGGTTTCGACCAGCTAGAATCCCGAATCCAGCGATGGATTTGGGCTGAAGGCTGGACTTCCTTGCGCGACGCCCAGGAATGGGCTGTGCCTGTTCTGGTGGATGCCGATCAGGATGTCATCATCGCCGCAGCAACAGCGGCGGGGAAAACCGAGGCCGCCTTCCTTCCCATACTGACGAATTTGCTTAACGACGATGACCCGCCTGGCGCTGTGTTGTATATCAGCCCTCTCAAGGCCTTAATCAACGATCAATGGGACAGGTTAAGCCGCCTCTGTGAGCAGCTTGAGATTCCCGTAGTAGCTTGGCACGGGGATATTTCATCAAGCAAAAAACACCGCTTCCTAAAGTCATCTGAGGGGGTGCTGCTGATCACCCCTGAATCCCTTGAAGCACTGTTTGTCAACCGCGGTTCAAGTCTCGGCGGGGTATTCCAGCACCTGCGCTATATCGTCGTGGACGAACTGCACGCGTTCATCGGTAGCGAACGAGGCAAACAACTTCAGTCACTGATGCATCGGGTAGAACTTGTCACCGGGCGCCGTCTTCCTAGGGTAGGGCTGTCAGCGACACTCGGCGATATGAAGATGGCATCGGAGTTTTTGCGTCCGGGAAATGCCGATGGGGTTACCGTCATTGAGTCAAAAAACTCCAACCAGACACTTCAGGTGCAAGTTCGCGGTTATATCCAGCCGCCAATGAGCGAGCTCAAAAAGAAGCCCGTTGAGCTCTCTGATCAGGAGGGAAATGAAGACGAGACGGAAAACGAGGCAAGCCCTGACTTCGCGATTGCTGATCATCTATACAAGGTGTTACGCGGCAGTAATAACCTGATTTTCCCGAACAGTCGGTCTCAGGTTGAATGGTACGCGGACCAACTGCGTCGCCGTTGCGAGAAAGATAGCGTGCCCAACGAATTCTGGCCTCATCACGGCAGCCTTTCAAAGGATCTGCGGGAGCAAGCTGAGCGTGCGCTCAAGGCGGGCAACCAGGCGGCATCGGCGATTTGCACCACGACGCTTGAACTCGGAATAGACATCGGCAGTATCAAAACAGTGGTGCAGATTGGTGCCCCACCATCGGTGGCGAGTCTGCGACAGCGTTTAGGGCGTTCGGGCAGACGCCCGGGAGAAAAAGCGACACTCCGCGTTTACTGCAAAGAGTCACCACTCACAGATGGGGCTAGCCTATCGGATCAGTTGCGCCAAGGGCTGGTCCAGACCATTGCCATGGTCAGACTGCTGGCAAGGGGATGGTTTGAACCTCCCAGGGCTCAGGGCATTCACGCATCCACCCTTGTTCAGCAATCCCTTTCCATCATTGCCCAGTGTGGCGGCGCATCTGCAGCAGACCTCTGGAAAGTCTTGATTGCAGAGGGGGCGTTTCCGAATGTCGAGAAGTCAGACTTCATGAGGCTGCTCAAGTCCCTGGGTGAGCATGAACTCATTGTTCAAGACAGTTCTGGGTTATTGCTTCCAGGGACGGTTGGAGAGCGACTGATAAACCACTATGAGTTCTACAGCGCATTCACCAGCGATGAAGAATTCCGCTTGGTGTGTGATGGAAAAGCACTCGGATCAGTCCCCGTAAGCCGCCCGTTGACCAAGGATCAACGCATCATCTTTGGAGGCCGGAGATGGCAGGTGCGTGATGTTGATCTCCAGGCCAAGGTCATTATTGTTTCAGCCGCACGCGGTGGTGCCCCTCCTCAGTTCGATGGTTTGGGCGCTATGGTGCATGACACTGTGCGCGAAGAGATGCGCGCAGTCCTGGCAGACACGGCCGCTTGCCCGTTTATCGATCGCGGCGCTCAAGCGTTACTCGATGAAGCTCGAAAGACATTTGTCTCATTGGGTCTTGGCGAGCGTTACCTCATCGAGTCGAGCGGAAAATGTTATTTGATCAGTTGGCTAGGTGATTACGCCAATGATGCGCTACGCCTGCTGCTCAATCATGTGGGCCTTTCTTGTGATAACTCGGGCCTTGCTATAGAGATCGACGCGAACATCGATCAGGCAAAAGCCGCACTCAAGGCCGTGGGTAGTTTGGACCCGAGCGATCTCGATTCGACTCTCGCAGATGTGGAGAACATGCTGCGCGAAAAATGGGATTGGGCGTTGCCAGAGCCGTTGCTCGTGAAGTCTTTCGCTTCAATCTCGCTCGATATTTCTACCGCAGTATTTTTTGCCCAGAGACAGTCCGCGAGCTGAATTTAAGCTAGTTGAGGCCTATTGGATTGACGGGCCAGCACAATACAAGCGCTTGATCATTACGTATCACTCTGAAGGAGCAGCGATGTCTTTTGCGAAACGTTCGACCGTTGTAGTGCAGGGCCGCCTAGCCATGCGCCATCAACGTCTGGCCTTGGCCCGAGAAGGCCGCCATGGCGTCCAAGTGATGACTTTTGAGCAGTTGGCGGTTCGACTGGCAGGTGGATTCACCTGCCCGATAGACGACGAAAGCCTGCGCGCGGCCATTCAAATGGCCCTACCCTGTGTAGGCTTGGGTGAACTGGACAGCATCAAAACGCTTCCCGGGATGACTAACGCAGCGACGGAAACATTGCGTAAAGCTTGGTATGCAGGGATCGAGTTTGACACGCGCGCAGCCGAACATCCCCGGTTGGATGCCATCGCTCGCCTGGAAGCAGCGGTACTCGATCAACTGCCTGCGGCGGTGCTGCGCCCGCTCGATATCGCTGCCGCCGCCCAGAATCGTATTGCTCATGCCGCAGTAGTCCTCGGCGAGGTGCTTATTGAAGGCTTGAGCGACCTACCTCCCTGCTGGCGGCCGCTACTCATAGCACTGGCCCAAAACGTTTCGGTACAGTGGAACTTCGGTCCGAGGCCAGTGCCCGATTGGTTGGATGGCAGTGCAGTCGGCGTTCAACAGGCACCCGCGCAAACACCTGTAATCTGCGCAGTTAGCGCGGCAACGACCTACCACGAGTCCATTGAGGCGATGCGGTGGGTGCGAAAACTGCTCGTATCTGGTGTGCCTCCCTCCGAGATCGCGATCGCCGCCTCGTCCACCACCGAATACGATGAACACTTCCTGGCTTTGCGCGCTGATGCCAACCTCGATCTGCATTTCGTTCACGGAATCAAGACCGTCAGTACTCGTGAAGGCCAAGCAGCGGCTGCATTAGCCGATATCCTGGTTTACGGCCTGTCGCAGTCGCGTGTCCGCCGCCTGGCATCTCTTTGCCGTGATTCGGCAGCCTGGGAATCGCTACCCAAAGGCTGGCAACGCATCCTGCCAAACGACGCGCCACTTCTGAAAGTGAAGTCGTGGGAGCAACTTTTTTCGCGCCTGGAGGCCAGTTCCTGGGTGGATGGTCAGGACCATACGCCTACATTGCGTACCAGTATTGAACTGCTGAGCCAAGGCCCCGAAGCGGCCACGCAGCTCGGGAAAATGTTTCTCAAAGGACGCGCGTTGACCATATGGAACAAGGCGCTTCAGGCCGGGCCGGCGGTGTCCATCGACCAAACCCTGGAAACCTTGAAGCAGGATGATGGGCTAGATTCCTGCATATCGATCGCCTGGATGCCTGCCAGCACCCTAGCTGCGTCGCCACGACGTTACGTACGTTTGATAGGTCTGAACGCGTCCCAGTGGCCGCGTGCTGTGGACGAGGATCGGCTGATCCCGCCCCATGTCATTCCCACATCGCTGCTCGATCCACTGTCGCTCAATCTCGCTGATCGTCGAGACTTCGAGATCATCCTGGCCAGCACCGATGGAGAAGTCGTGCTGTCCCGCGCACGCAGAGACAAGGACGGACGTTTGCTAGGACGAAGTCCGCTGCTCGGCTCGCAGCCCGAGGAAGCCTATTTGCGCCGCCACGCCGTACCTGAGCATGCTTACAGCGAGACCGACCGGCTCATGGCGCGCCCGAACGAGCTACAGGCACAACCACAAGCGTTGAGCGCGCAGCGTTGCTGGATCAATTGGAGAAGCACGGCCATAACCGCCCATGACGGACTTGTTCGGGCCAAGCACCCCTTGATCGATGCGATCCTCGATCGTACCCAATCGGCCAGTTCACTTCGCCATTTGCTTCGCAATCCAATTGGTTTCGTATGGGCCTATGGATTGGGCTGGCGCGCCCCACAAAGCGCTAGCGAGCCTTTGGTGCTCGATGGTGCGCAGAACGGCAACCTGGTCCACGAAATTCTCGAGAAGGCCTTGCTCATCATCGAAAAATCAGACGGCCTGGCGAATGCCCCTGAGACCTTGATCGAAACCGCAGTTGCCACCGCGGTGGCGGATGTTGCCACCCAATGGGAAACCGAACACCCAGTGCCTCCCCGAATTATCTGGGAACGTACGCTGGAAGCTGCTCGCACGATGGCAAATTGGGCACTGAGTGAACGCGAAGGAGTGCCGTCGGATTCTCGTGCCTATGCCGAAGTGCCCTTCGGCGGCTCAAGCTCTGAGCCTTCAGTAACATTGCCCTGGAACACCGCCGAATCAGTGCCAATTCCTGGTACGGGGTTCAATATCACCGGCTACATCGATCGACTGGACCTATCCGCTGATGGAGCTAAAGCATTTGTTCGCGACTACAAGACCGGCCGCAAGCCAAAGGATGAAATAGAGCTGGATGGCGGGCGCGAACTGCAGCGCTGCCTTTACTCCTTTGCGGTAAAGGCATTGTTAGGGGATCAGGTTGCGGTGAGCGCTTCACTGCTTTATCCGCGTGATAAGACCAGTCTTCACCTCGCTGACTCCCAAGACGTAATGAACAGACTCACCGACTATCTCCAGGCGGCAAGGACAAGCCTGGTGAGTGGCGTGGCGGTACCGGGCACTGACGCGGGCATCAACTATGACGAGCTCGCATTCGCATTGCCCGCCAATGCAAGCGCCACTTACTGCAAACGCAAACTACCGGCCGCAACGGAAGCATTGGGCGAAGCCGCTAATATCTGGGAGGAAAAATGATGAGCGCGCTAACCAGGGTTCTCAAGGATGACAATGCGCGCTGGCAGGCGATAAGCCAGCACGATCGCTCGTTTCTAGTGGAGGCCGGAGCAGGCTCCGGCAAGACTGCTGTTATGGCCGGGCGCATCGCGCTGATGCTGGCCGATGGCATTCGTCCGAGCAATATTGCTGCGGTGACCTTCACCGAGCTCGCCGCCAGTGAGCTGCTGGTGCGCGTACGCAACTTCGTTTCCGAGCTTTGCTCCAGTGTCATCTCAGCCGAACTTCGCGTTGCGCTCCCCAATGGGTTGTCCGAGGCGCAGCTCGAAAACCTTCACACCGCCCGCGCCGCAATTGATGAAATCACATGCTCAACAATTCATGGCTTCTGCCAGCGCTTGATCAAACCCTACCCGATTGAAGCTAACCTCGATCCGGGCGCTGTTGTCATGGACGCCCAAGCGGCTGAACGTACATTCAATGGGATCGTAGATGACTGGCTGCGAGAGACGCTGGATACCGACAGAAGCAGCGTTATCGCCGAGATGGTGATGCATAGCCCTGATGAGACCCTGACACTCATCCACCTTGTCGCCGACAAACTGCGCCAGCACCGTGGGGTTTCGGCTCCCGCTGCGGCCCCTATCCAGCTCGCTCAAATAGCACTCCAACGCGCAGCCGCCAACTTTGTAGCCTTCACCAGCAGCACGAGTGCGCATGAACCTGAAACTGTGATTAAAGCCTCACAATTGGCTGAGCTTGCAGCCGAACTAAGCGCAGGCGCATCACTGGAGACGTCTACGGGGACGGTTCGAGCTTTGGCGCTACGACCCCACCAGGAACTTTGTACCCAAGCGGGCGATTTCAAAGCCTATAAATTCAAAGGAAAATGGGAGACAGCTGCCAAGCTGGCAGGCTTGTCGAAGGCAGAGGGTGCTCAGCTCAACAATCAGGCACAAGCTCACTATGAGGCGTGCCGCCAAGCATGGACTGAGATACAGCAATCGGCTGCTGCTCAAGCCTTGGCAGCCGTGATCGAAGAAACTCAACAGGCCGTAGATAAATACGGTGAGTACAAACGTTCCACTGCGAGGCTTGATTACGACGATCTGATATATACAGCGCGCGATTTGTTGCGCGATCATCCCGAGGTGTGCAGTGCATTAGGGCAACGCTTTGTACATGTACTGGTCGACGAATTCCAGGACACCGATCAACTTCAGGCAGAGATCTTCTGGCGGCTTTGTGGAACGCCGGGCATTACGCCTGACGACTGGACAACGTTCCAGATCCGCCCTGGCGCGCTCTTTCTGGTGGGGGACCCCAAGCAGGCCATTTATCGATTCCGCGGCGCCGATGTCAGCGCCTATGTGCAGGCTCGCGAGGCATTCAAGGAGCAGGCCCCAGACAGCCTACTCGCTATCAGCACCAACTTCCGCTCATGCTCGTCGATCCTCACTTACGTCAACGAGCGCTTCCAGGGCATCTTATCGTCACCCGGGCAACCCGGTTTCACCGCGCTTGAGGCTTTTCATGGCGAGCGTGAAACGCCCTGCGTTGCTGCACTGAATATTGCTGCTGCAGGTGCCGACGGTAAGTCCAGCTCTGAACAACAACGCGATGCAGAAGCCGAAGCCGTCGCCGATCTCTGTGCGCGCCTGATCGGTAGCCAACCAGTCGCAGACCGCAATGGGACCGCCACCCGACCCTGCCAGCCTGGAGACATCGCTCTCCTCGCGCCCACCGGGACTGATCTGTGGCGTTACGAACAAGCGTTAGAACAGCGCGGGATACCGGTGGCTACGCAGGCTGGCAAAGGACTCTATCGGCGTCAAGAAATTCAAGATTTGATCGCGCTAACCCGAGTGCTGGCCGATCGGCGCGATACGCTAGCACTCGGCTCGCTGCTGCGTGGCCCACTGGTCGGGTTGAGCGAGGAAGAACTTCTGGATGTGGTGTGGGCGCTGCCACGAAATGCAGATACACCGGAACGACTTCCCTCCCTGGATCTGAGCACTGGGAGCGCAGACGTCACTCATCCACTGGCCCGTGGGATTATCGAAAAGCTGCAATCACTCAATCGGCGGGCGAATTCAACCACACCCCATGCACTGTTATCCCAGGCGGTGGATATGCTGCAGGTGCGCCCGTTGCTATTGCAGCGCCATGGGGCCCAAGCCGAACGAGCCCTGGCCAATATTGACCTTTACTTAAGCTTTTCGACTACCTATGCAGGCGCCGGCTTACGCGCCTTCTCTGAAGCGATGACCGCAGCCTGGGAAGATGAGACCAGGGCAGTGGAAGGCCGCCCAGATGCCCAGGAAGAAGCAGTTGCGCTGGTGACGATGCACGCCGCAAAAGGCTTGGAGTGGCCCATTGTAATTCCCATCAACACAATGACCCAGATCATGTCGGCAAGCGGTGCCGTAGTTGATCGACATAGCGACACCCTCTATTGCAAGGTGCTGAAAATTTCGCCGGCGGGTTATGAAGCCGCTATGGATAAAGAGAAAGAGGAACTTGAACGCGAGCGTATCCGACTGTGGTACGTAGCAGCGACGCGTGCTCGAGAATTGCTGGTACTTACGCGTCACGACACAGTTCCTTCGAAATCTGCATGGGCCAGTCTGCTCGACCTGGACCTAGCGAACCTTCCGGAACCTCACCTCGCGGATTGGCCTGCGCATGTCGTTGTTACGAATGGGCTAGACAGCAACTACCAGACCCGCGAAAGGTTTGCTAGAGAGGCTGAAGCCATTGCTGCGAGCCAGCCACAGTTGTGTTGGCTTGCACCGAGTCGCAATGAAGGCACCGGTGGAGCTGTACTAGAAGAGGAAACGATAGAAATTTGGACAGGCACCTCCGTTGATCAAACGCACGATATGGAAACGTCGCCACAGGTGCAAGGCGGCCGCGAACGTGGGCTTATTCTGCACAAGCTTATGGAGGAAGTGCTGACTGGCGAAACCGATGCGCAGCTGGTGTCGCTCATTGATCGCGCTCGTGAACTGATCCTGGCACTTGGACAGACGCCTGTCGCCGACCCAGCCACAGGTCTTGCCTCGGAGGAGCTGGCTAGTTGTGTAACCAGGACCCTGGAGCTACCCGAGGTAGCCGCTCTGCGGAAATTTCTACTTCCAGAATTCGTGGTCTATTCAGCGAAGGCCGAAGACGGGCAGGAAACTGCTACCGTCGGTATCGCTGACGCGCTGACATTTACGGAGTCTGGATTACCGGACGTCATAGTGGACTGGAAAAGTGATGTAGACCCTGCGCCTGCTGCGCTCAAGCACTATCAGGAACAGGTACAGACCTACCTTGATATTACCCACGCCATGCGCGGAATGATCGTATTCATGAGTACAGGCCGTGTCGTTGAGGTACGGCCCACAAAGGCTCTCGTGAATTCAATCGTGTAACGCTTCAACGAAAAGTCGCCCCTCGACTGGCGTGAAGACGGCCGCTGTAGTGACTCCAGCCGACACCGTCCATCTTCCGCCACACGACTTCCGTGAAAGTGAGTTCCGCAAGCTGCGCCAATGCCGCCATGTGGCTCCGAAGCATTGGCTGCATTGCCTGACGAAAATGAACGCAATCGCTCGCCAACTGCAGCAGACAGCTGCACTTACGATATCGGTATAACAAGCCCCAGAAAAAACAGGACCTAAGGAAAAATGATCGATCAGTCGTTACTGAGCGGGATCGCAAGCCATTTCAACAGGCTTGCCAAGCAAATAGAGAAGCTCACCTTTGAATCTGAAATGAAAGCAAGGATTCCTTTTTCGGCGATTCACAAAAATTGCCTCGAGGAACATATGAAGGAATTGCAAGCTTGGGTAAAAAGCTCTCCAACCCGCACTTCTTACATTTATCGGATATCGACAGAAGACAGCACCTCCTGCAAGCAATTTTATGACGCGTTCAGCCACGCAAAATCAACGAAGCATGAGGGGCGCGCCTATGCACGTATTCATAAGGAGTCAAACATATTTTATGTTGGCAGCTCCAGTTCCTTGATGAGCAGATTCAAACAACACTTGGGGATGGGTCACAAAGACACATACGCTATGCACATCAACCGCTGGCTACCCGATATTGAGGGTGAACTGCAAATTCAGGTCTGGCGATTTTCAGCAGACGTCCCTGCTGAGGTCATTCAAGCGGTGGAGGATGGTCTTTGGACCGAGAGTAATCCTATGTTTGGACGTAAAGGTGCACGATGAGGTCTTTGACCAGCCTACAACTCCAGGCACGATAGCAATATGAGAGGCCTCAATGGCATCAGGCACTGGTTTTCGCAGGCAAAACAGACGTCTATCCGAGCCGCATGCGTCATCGTCCGCCGCCCCCCAACGACGGTCCACAGGCTTTGGGATACCCAGGCTATTGTGATCGTGGCTCGTATACCATGGCCGGTAAGCTAGGCCCAGAGTGTTCTCAACGATGGTTTAATCGGACCGCCACGGCTTGCAAATAGATAGCCGTGACCAGAGCGCATCGCGCCAAGCAGATGACGCTCGATTTCGGGCCTGGGCTAAGGCTGGCACAGAGTAAGGAGGAACGTCTTGCGGCCGCTTGCTTTGCTTGCACATCATCAGCTGTGACTATTTCAAAACCTCGGATGGAGAAATCCAGAGCCCTCGCTGCAGATCAAATTGACTTGTTGTCGCAAAGCGAAGCTCATCAATACGTACGCCTGTTAATAGCAACTGCAACCCAGTCGAGCCTGCTGGCTGCCGCGATAGCATCATCAACCGAGACGGTCCGACTGAACTTAGTTAGAGCCGCTCGCAACACTGGCCTGCCCTACTCTCCCGCGGCGACTTTGGCCTTGCGTCCTCTTGGCGCCGGCATAGTCACAAGGCATTCAAACAAACGCTCCGCGTACACAAAACCCATTCGCTTGACCGCATCCTTGTCGAAATAAAAGAGCCATGCCAGCAATAAGGCACCCGAAATGAGAATGGTAAGCCCAGCGGCAAGACCCGGGTCAGCAAAGTGGATCAACTCGATTTGTGGAGGTTTGACACGAAGAACGCCGGCAATCAAACAGCCATAAACCAGTCCGCAAAGGCAGGAAAAAATGCCGACGGCTTTCATGGCTACCATGTTGCGGTGAAAGCCGTAAGCGATGTTCTCCTTGAGTAGCAATTGCTTGTTGGTGCGGGTGAGTTCCCTGAGTCGTTTTGTTGCACCGATATAGATGTCGTCTGCGTTGGCCGGATCGCTCGCCTCCTCCTGCGCGGTTGGCATAACAATGCCTAGCTTTGAAGTGATTGCGACGTGATACCTCTGTTTGCTGATGCGATCTAAAAATTTGTCACTGTGGCGTAGAGCCAACGTGGTCGGCATCCCACCCCATAGCGCGACCAGCTTTTCTTCAAGCTTTTTTCCACGCCCGCGGGCCACGCTGGCGAGTGCGTAAATGGCACCACATCCGGCAAGTAAGCCAATGACACTGGTCAGTACCGGGTGTTTTGCGCCGTAAACACACAACAAGGGGACGAGTAACGGTAATGAAACCAACAATCCCGGAATGACCCGAGCTTTTCGCTCATACGGGTCTTTGACCAATTCAAATATCGCGATCATAAAAGCCTATGACTTTAGTTCATCGATGAAGGGTTGAATTTCTGTGCGATTTTTCAGGTAGATGTGCTGCACTTTCGGGTCGGGGCGCTCATCCAGTAATCCAAGACTTTTGAGCGTGTAGAGAAGAAACGCCTGGCGGCACGGCAACTCGGCCTCTCCATTACGCATGCCGTAATCTCGCTCAACCACCCTTTTCTTGGGAGCCTCCAAATCGGGGTTTGCGGCAAGGATCAAGGTTACATAGGTATTCCACTGGGCATCCTGCACCGGGTCGACAGAACATTCTTCAATCCCATCAAGACTCAAGATCCTGATCAGGACAAAATCGCTAAACCGTTTACGGTTGTGACAATACGCTCGTACATGCCAACGGGAACCGTCATGGCCCAGTGAATGGGGCGACAACAAACGCTTGGATACATCCAAAGAAGTCATCGACTGGTAACTGACATGAATCGACAACTTTTCGCGAATGGCTTTGATGACGGCGGCAACGATCGTTTCATCCAGCGTTCGACCAGGCCTGGGCACAAAATCAGCTTCAGGTACCGCCCCCAAAAAACTGCTCGAAGCGTCAATAATCCCGGTTCTGGTAGCGAGCAATTCCGTCAGGTACTGGTGAGCGGATGATTGTGGGAACACCGCCTGGAAATCTTGTGTGGCCACGTAGGTTTTGGAGCTGCGGTCATATTCAAGATTGTTCGGCGCCAGCTCCGTGTATTTGGCAATGTCGAGCGAAGCCTGAGGCACCGACACACCAAAGTACTCCGTCAAGTCAGCTCTATTGATACGCCCTTCCCAGCGCAGACGAAAATCGATGAACTGAAGGCGACGATCCGCTCCCCAGCTGCGACTTTTGGTTTCCGTGGAGGGTGATGCATTTACAGACGACGGTTGCATTGGCTAGCCCAAAAAATAAACGGATATAAAAACTATTCGTATGAAATATATACGCGTTTAATGGCTGTTCGTCCAGCCGCCATGTCAGAGCTCACAAACAATTTGGCGCTGGATCTCCATTGCCCCCTCGCCCCGCAGTCCCTCATGACAGCTATCTCGTCATTCGCCTTGAGGCCGGGCTTCCTTTCATCCACTCAATGGGCCTACCCAAAACCCTTAAGTCTTCGAACCTAATCGCGTATAAAAAATATTCGTATAAAAACTAGACGAGCATAATTTCTATGCGTATCTTCTGTCGTGCGATCAAATTTCTAGCAACGCTTTGGGGAACTGAATGTCAGCGAAAATTACGTTTTTCCCGGTGGACAACGGCGACATGACGCTGGTGCAGCTAGCCGACACGGCAGCCACCACGCTGCTGATCGACATGAACATCCGTGTCGCGGCCGATGACCCAGCGGACTCGACTCCAGACGTTGCGACGGAGCTGCGAAAGCGCCTTCGGTTTGATCAAAAAAAACGGCCTTACGTTGACGCGTTGTTGCTGAGCCACCCGGACAAGGATCATATCAGTGGCTTGGCGAAACACTTTTGGTTGGGATCACTCGATGACTACCCCGATGACAATCTGCAGTGGCATGAAAAGCGTATTGTCATTCGCGAAATGTGGTCATCTCCGATGGTGTTTAGACGCCGCTCGAAACACCACACGCTCTGCCTGGATGCCGTCGCCTTCAATAATGAAGTCCATCGCAGGATTGGGCTTTGGCGCACATTGCGGTCTGCAGTGGAAGGTGACCGCATCAAAATCATGGGTGAGGATGAGAAAGGCAAAACCGACGATTTGCTGCCCATCGTGATCAAGACTGGTGAGAAATTTACCCAGATCAATGGCGAGTCCTCGTTCCTGTTCTCGGCTCACCTGCTTGCGCCCGCTCCTCTGCAGGACGATGACACTGAAGAAATGCTGTCCAAAAACCACTCCAGCGTCATTTTGAACATTGAACTGCAGGCTTCAATCTATTCGTCCAAGCGCGTCAGGTTCTTGACCGGAGGGGACGCAGAAGTGGCCATCTGGAAACGCCTGTGGGAAAAGTACGAAGACACTCCAGAAGTGCTTGAATACGATTTGCTTCAAGCGCCCCACCACTGCTCATGGCACTCCCTTTCTGTCGACAGCTGGTCAACCTACGGCAATGACGCCGAGCTCTGCCAGGAAGCCCGTAACGCACTCGGGCAGGCTCGAGAAGGTGCAACTATTGTTGCGAGCAGCAAGAAGATACTGGACAACGATGACAACCCGCCGTGCATCCGGGCCAAGCGCGAATACCTGTCTATCTTGAGGCCAGTTGATGGCATCTTCCATTGCACGGGGGACGGTAAGCGCCCGGAAACGATCGAGTTCGAAATCACCTCCACTGGAGTGTCCAAAATTGTCGCCGGTGTCGCTGCAGGGGTAGGAGCTAGTGCCGTGGCTTCCGCTGCGCCAAGGGCGGGCCGCACATGAATGAGATCTACGAATGGGGAACACCGATTGGTGAAGGACAAAAGGATTCGCTACATCCAATGACGCTTGGCCTGATTCAGGCCTGTCAGGATCATCCGTGCATCGAGGTGCTGGACATCCGAACCGTCGATGAAGGTTTGGGGCCGGAGCAGGCCATCGTCATTGAGGCGGGTGATGGCACCATTGAGTCAGGCAACCCGGGGCGCATCCGCAGGAGAGAAACCCTGGCGATTACAGTGAATCCGCAGACCGACGTCCCGGTGGTCGTGCGTACCTTGCGCAAGGATTTCCCGGGACACTCCCATCAACACGGCACACACCTGAACACACCACGCGCCCTCTGCCTCTACAATATCGTGTGGAGCGTTGTTGAACGCAGTTGGACACCAGAACGCTTTTTGGAACGGATGTTCTGGTGGTTACGCGAGACGTCTCAGCTACGGCTGCATCGGGACGATCAACCACTGGAGCAACTGTTTTACAGCAGTCGCTACCAGTTGATCCTGCCTTCAAATTATTTGAAGCAGTCTGAGGACAGCGGCAAAAACCTGATTATCGAGGAAATCACGGGGGCACCGGGACGTCAGGTTACCTTGCGGGGAACGTTCGATGACTCAAACAATCCTCGAGGTGTGGGCCTGCAGTCACTGAAGCTGTCTGTCGACGGTGTCGGTTCATCACAGGTGGAAGCCGCCCCCCAGACACTTGGTCAACTCCATGACCGCTTGGTCTCCCGTGGAAGTGGGCTAAAGGAGCCATTGTTGAGCAGCGTGTTTGATGCGGTGACCGATCAGGGATTAGTCCCTGAACAGGCTGGCGATATCAAGGCGATACTTATCCTGGTCTGGGTGCCGCGCACGGGTAAGGATGGCATTGAACGGTACGACGTGCTGGGCTATGCGCTCCAGAGTTCGCTGCAAGCACTCGGTAACGCATTCGGTATGTTGCACTTCGATAGTGAAAAGCGTCGCTGGCATCGCACGACTTTGATTGGCGATGCCGCACAGAGCGATGAAGATAGCGCATGGCGAGATCTGGAAATCCTTTCAGTGCAAATCCGCTGGGGGATCGGAGCCGAAGGCGGACGCCAAATGTCCGCGATCAACCCTGACGATGCTGACTTCGATGGGGTGCTCGCCGGCGTAGGCTCTTTGGGCGGAACACTTGCAGACATCTGGCTACGTGAAGGCTGGGGTCGCTGGACGTACATCGATCCGGATCAGTTGCTTCCCCACAACCTGGCACGACATGTCGGATTGGACAGTGAAGTGGGCTACGCGAAAGTCGATGTAGTCCGGCACCATGCCCAAATGGTGTTTCCCGACGAACCTGCACCTAAAGCGATTGCGGGTAGCCTGACAAGCCAAAGTGAAGAAGTGATCAGCGCGTTGGGTTCAGCGAGTTTAGTGATCGATGCGACGACGACTTTCGACGCGCCTCGCGATTTGGCTGAGCGTGAAAATGCCCCCCGCACCGCCAGCGTGTTCCTCACCCCTTCGGGCCTTGCCAGCGTGATCCTGTTGGAGGACGCGAGTCGCACCCTGCGGTCCCCCGCTTTGGAGGCACAATATTACCGAGCGATCCTCAACAGCCCCTGGGGAAAATCGCACCTTCAAGGTCACTTAGGGGATTTATGGGTAGGTGGTGGCTGCCGTGACATTTCGTTTCGGATTCCGCTTGAGCGCATTCACTTGCATGCAGCGATCCTTTCGAAGCAACTGCGCAAAAGTGTTCTGGGCGATGGCGCGCGAATATGCGTGTGGACAGTGGACGAAGAGACGGAAGCTGTAACCCCGATGGAAATCACTCCCCATCCGGTGAGCTCACACGCTCAGAATGGTTGGACGGTTACCTATGACGATGCGTTGATCACCAAGCTCAAGCAGATTCGTGGCGCAGCCCTTCCCAACGAAACGGGTGGCGTATTACTTGGGGTGACAGACCTGAAGTCTAAAACCATCCTGTTGGTCGACACATTGCTCCCCCCCTCTGACAGCCAAGCAACTCCCCACCACTTCATCCGAGGCAAGGTCGGTCAGGAAGCCGCATTAGCAGACGTACACGAACGCACGGCTCGAGTCGTCGACTACGTGGGCGAATGGCATTCACATCCTGATGGTTACCCTGCGACCCCCAGTGTCGATGATCGAACGCTAATCACGTCGCTGGCGGGCTTGATGTCCAGTGAGGGGCTACCCGCCATCATGATCATCGTGGGCGAGTATGAGATCACTTTCCATGTTGAGTGATCAGCCAGCGCGGCGTCCTTAACACCCACGATGCAGTACCTATAAGGCACTACCCAAAGGGGCATGGCAGATTGCCCCTCTGCTTGCGGAAACAGCATTCAACCTAGGAGAAATGATCTGCTGGTATCGAATTTGCTCGCCAAATAATTCGAGAACCAGGAAAGTAAAAATCAATTAATAATCTCGTTAAAACAATTCAAAAGCATCGAATCTTAAACAAACGAATAGGTTATCCCATGTCTGGATCAGTAGAGCTTTCGAAAGAAGAATTATTTTCCCTAGTTGAAAAAGCAGTCAAGCCTCAGTTCTTTTTGCTCATATTCAGTTTCGTTTTGCTCTTCGACGCTTCGCTAGTACGTTTTCACCACATCGGACTCTTTGAACTAGGCACTTCGAACCTGAGCACTTCAACCGTTGGCATCACCTTGATTCTGACCTTCCTGGCTTTCTCAGGTTTGGCTTCAATGATTCTGCCTTTTTTATACATAGCATCGATCCAACTCTATATTGCTACGGTCTATAGTTTCTGTCTGTGGTTGAAGCAGAAGATCGAACCGGACAATGAGCCTATACACTATACAGGGCCAAAAAGACGCGAACGTGATCGTGTTCGTCCATGGGAACTGCGAGAGGAAGCACACAAAACACAAAGCGACTTCCTCATTCAGCTCTATAACGCCTATGACACGACTCGAAAGCAAGAGCAAACTAACCAACGAAGAGTCGAATTTTTTGCATTTTGTACACTGTGCTTTCTCGTACTGAATTGCTGCCTACCTAGCTCACCCCAAGCGCAGACCTTGGCCCAGATGAGCATTACATACTTTTCAACGACTACACACATTTGGCTAAGCCTATCTGTTTTCGCCGTCATGGCATTCCATTCGTTGCACGATGACACCTACGAAAAACAATGGATCTATTGCCCGCCATTACATAACGCCCTTGAAGACAAAGACGAAGAGAAACGCAAACAGGAACGTCAGTTCCAGGAAGAAATCAAAATTCGCAGTGAAATCAGCAGAAGACGCCGCGAGGAGACACTGGAGTAGTTGAAGAGAGTTCGACAGTTCAAAACATAAGCCGCCCGGGCGGCTTATGCCTGCAGTGACCCGATTTTCTATATTCATGATTGATGTCAGGCTTCTTCAGCGTCGAACGGAGAAAATCTTTGACAGCAAACAAAAAGCGGACGCTTGTCTGAACCACCCAAAAACCGAGCTGGGTGGGCTCACGCTACTGCAATTCGCGCAAAGTGAGTCCGGACACTAAGCAGGATCTTTCAGTGCCGACATTCGCCAGCGCCTAGCGGTGATTGATTTGAATAATGTCGAAGTCAGAAAGTCATTGGCCTTGAAGGTCGAGAAAGAGATCACTTCGTTACAGCGCCGGGCCCAGGAGGAGCAACTGATGCTTCAAGAGGTCATCCGCAAACATGAACACACTGCAAGCCGAGGCAGAGCTCAGGTCTCCCTAACAGCTGACGTTTCCTCGATCGCTAACAGAGCCATGCCAAGGACTGGAGGCTAGTAATGGCAAATCTTTATGCGCACAAATTATGGGCGGCGTTCAGGAGACAAGTTATCGAATTGGACGGTAGCCAGTGCGTCGAATGCGGGCGATCAAGGGACGATGGCGTCGTCCTGCAGGTTCACCACAAACGCTACATCAGTGGACGTAAGCCTTGGGAATACGAAACCTCCGAATGCGAGACCTTATGTCAAGGGTGCCATGCTCGAGAGCATGGTGAGATACGACCGGATGCTGGGTGGGAGTATGTAGGCGAAGAAGATCTAGGCGACCTGAGCGGCAACTGTGAACTGTGTGACAACTCGATTCGTTATGTTCACTACGTGCAGCACGAACACTGGGAGCAAATGGGGGTCGGTACTCATTGCTGTGACAATCTCACAGGGACGAGAGAGGCGGCAGAAGGCCGACGACGGTTAGGGCGGTATAGACGATTCATATCCTCCGCCAAATGGACAGCCGGGAACGACCTTCTCAAGATAAGACATTGTGGACTCATCATGGCGGTTGTCTTAGAACAACAGGGATGCAAGCTGATCATTAATGATGTTCAGGGCCGAAAGACCTTCACAACCGTACTCGCCGCCAAGAATTTCTTGTTCGAGTTCATGGAATCTGGTGAAGCCGCGAAGTTTGCCGAACGGCAAAAAGCGAAAGCGAATAAATCCTGAGCCCCCCAACTCCCACCTCCTAACTGAGCTGCCCATCGCCCAGAACAAGACCACTACACTTCAGCCTCTTGTTCCTTTACATGAGGGATATTTGGAACACCCCCAGAATTGGCTTCCAGCACGCTTTCCCTTGCGAGCCGTCCGACGAACCATAGATGCACCACATATGGGGCAGGCATTCGATGCTGGCGAACGCGCAGGGCCAGTTGCAGATGAGTGTGTTGGGGTCAGCGGCGCCGGGCTTCGAGCAGGTTGAACTGGAGCTCTTTTGGGAACCTCGATGGTGACGACTGCAGGTGTGGGCACATGGATCCCCAAGACCGCGCAATCCTCTTGGGCCTTTGCACGCTCGGCAAGTGCCTGCAAGAGAGATTGATCGGGCGCAGAATTAGCTGATAGGCATCGTGGCGCCGCAGTTTGTAAAGCAGCCAGGCCCGAACGAAGCTTTTTCTGCAAATCAATCTGTCTAGCCGCTGATGCGGAGCGCGCTGCGTTCTCGGCTTGGATATCAGATGGATCTGGCGAGGGGTTGTAACGGAACTTAGCCTCGTGACTTTGGCGCCATGCGAGCATTTTTCCAGTCAATGCCTCACCAAACCCCGGCACCGCACGAACCGCAGATGCCGTTATGTCAGCAGCAGTTTCAATACCAAAGGAGGTCAACGTAGCAGTCTTCGCAGGCCCGATGCCCGGTATTGTTGCCCGTCCTATCAGGAACCGATCCAAGAAGTCTATTCGCTGACGCGCCTCTCGTGTCGACTTCAGTTTTATCAGTACCTGCGCGAGATCCCCCTCAACCTGCCGATATCGGGCCACACAGTCTTCCAAGTCGGCACGTAGAACAAAAATCTCCTTCAGGCCAATGCGCTGCAAATGTGCCATCGATAGCAAACGCACCCGACTATCAGCATCCACGTAAGCCCTGCGAAACGGCGCTGGATCTACCTTGGCCTTAGTGAGCAATGCTACCAAACCGTAAACGCCCAGGCCTCCCCAAAGGAGTCCTAAATGCGGCACGTTGAAAAAGCCGATGATTGCCGCCAATAGTGCCAGGACACCGTAGATAGCTTTCTCTGGACCGTTGCTCTTTGCCTGAGTAACTGCCGCACTGGGCGGGCCTACATTTCCGCTCCAGGTAGGCAGGGCTTCTTCCGGCCGAGGAATCCGCACCGCGCGGATAGCCGCCCATACAGCTTCAAGATCGAAGGGCCCCGCCGTAAGAACATTCCCCATGACAAGCCCCAATGGGAACATTTCGAAACCAGACTGACTTGCTAGCCGACACCAAAGACAACTTCCTGCCGCACTAGGAAAGTAGTGAGTCGGGACATTTACACATTGACGCAAGCCAGCTTCGAGACCTTGAAGCAAACTCACCCACGCAGCCGGATCCGGACGGGAAGTAGCAGCAAGACCGAACGCCGACTCAAATGCAGCGGCAACCGACGACGGGAAATCCGCCAACAGCACCGAGCCGGGCGGTGGTGTGGTACGTGTTTCGTCGCGTCGGGCAATTGAAAAGGCAAAGCGGTGCTGTGCAATCGACTGACCCAGGCTAAGATCCGCACCACTAAAACGGCCGGAATAGGGATGCTTGCCCATGACCAGCAATTGGAAGATGGCAACTGCGAGTCCAAAGTTGTCATGCGCCTGAGTACGCTTGACGCTACTAAAGCTGACACCATGGAGCTCTGGGGGCGTGAAGTCCTCCATGCCAACAACACAGGGATAGGACTGCCCATTCAAACTAAACTGAAAACTATCGGCATCAATCAGTGCGACGGTGGCGTCCTGCGCCACCAGAACCCCGGAATGGTTGAGATCCCCAATAATACAGCCAGCTTGATGCACCGTTGCGACGGCGCGCGCGACGTTTTGCGCCACGCGTACTAGAAACCGATAGTCAGCTTTGGGAAATTGGATTTTGCGTGACTTCGGGCTGTACAGCTCATGGAGCGGCCTATACCCCGCAACCAGTCGCATAGAAAAACCAGCGAAGTTGCCCGAGGAATCAGTAACCACCTCAGATGGGAAAGCCACAAGAGTGGTCGCGTCCGCCAACCGCCCTTCTACCATCGCCCTAACCTTACTTTCGCGGGAGCGCCGAAGCTCAGCCTTGTAGATTTTCACTGCACGATCAGTACGTCCCACCAGCGCGTACACATCCCCCTCGCCTCCTTTGCCAAGGCGCTTATCGAGTTGCTCATTCTTACCGGCGATACGTACCGGTGGAGAGTTCATCGACATGAAACGAGGATGAGAGTCTTGTCGTCATCCGTTCGCTCGCAGAGCGCAGGACTGTTCAGGTATCGCGCAAGTGCGCCTGACAATTCAACCAAGCGTCCCTCCCCTGCTACTTGGTCGACCGGATTAATCATCGGATCAAAGAACCGAGCAAAGGGCTGCTGTGTTGCTTGCTCCAAAGCGACTGACTCCAATCCATCCGAAAATAAAGCGAAGGCGTCATACTCAAGATTCAAATTGAAGGTACGCAGCCGAACCTCAGGGTCATCCGTAACGAAATAGGTCGTCGACGCGAACTCTCCGTTTTCTGGCCAGCACAAGGCCTCCCATACACCAGCCTTACGAGCGACAAGCGCACTGTCGCCAATCTGCAAAGCCAAGACACGCCCTTTGAAAACCACCAGCATCACCAGCGTCGCAGCGAACTGTCGCCGAGTCAGACCACGCCGCGCGGCTGCCTCGGATAGACGGTCTCGCACCAGATCAATCCAACACAGGATCAGCTCATTATCTGGCAAGCTGTCATTACGTTCGAACCATGATCGGAAGTTAACTATCAGGCTGCGGCAAACCAAGGACGCGCCTTGCCCACCGTAACTCGCGCTGCCCGCTCCGTCGGAGACTACCGCACAGAACGTATGCGAGTTGATCCGAGTAACGCTGTAGGCATCCTGCTTTCGCGTCCCAATGCGCTGATGGGACGTGCCGATACACGACGCAGCCGCCCAACGCCAGCGAGGATTATCCAGCAATGGCCCAACCCTCTGGACCAGTCGGATTGGCAAGTGGAACGGCATCCCCTGGATTGGACTGCGATACGGCGCTTAGCGAGCTGGAAAGCCAAGCAAAGAGCTCGCGAAACGCCAATCCCTTCAGCTTCAATGGCTGACGTGTACCCAACTGCGAGAGAGACGACATATCCGCACCGTCAACACCAACGGAGTAGAACATGAATTCTTTACGCTCTTCCCCTTCATGGACGCGTCGGCGTGCCTCCTGCCAATCATCAGTCGGAGCACCATCGGTAATAAGAAATACCCAAGGGCGGTAGTACTTGACGCCATTGGCGCGGTAACGATCCTTGCGTTCGCGCAACAGATCCAGTGCCCGCACAACAGCCTCCCCCATTGGCGTTACACCACTTGCTTCCAACACTTCGGGGAAAAATCCGTCGACTGTCGTGAACTCGGTACGAACGTTGACGGGACCAAAGGTCACCACTGCCAACTCCACACGTTTCGCCGCCATCGCATCAGCGTACAAGTCATCTTTGAATGACTGCAAAGCATCGTTCAGCATCTGGATTGGCGCCCCATTCATAGATCCAGATGTGTCCAACAGAAGTATGCAAGGGCACCGTTGCTCGGGATTTTCAGCAAACTCCGCGTCTGCAAACGGCTGCTGCTCGAAATCGCTCATCTTGTCCCTTTATCCTTTTCCATGACGAGACTGTCGTGATAGCACGATACCAGCACGTACTAAAAAACGCACAAAATTGATCCGAACAGCGCCTATCTCATGTGAGCTGTCACGGATGCTGTCAGTGCATAATGGCTAATTACTAAGATGCATATAGGTTCGCTTCACTCGATCGGTGAGAACGCCGGACACATCAAACAGGGCTTGGCCAAGCAGACGGCCCAAGGCCCACACCAATCAAGCAGCCCCCCCGACGTCCGCCTGCAACAGCCTTTTTGGACTTTGTGCGCATGCAGTCCGGGTTAGCACGCGCTGTTCGGCGCGAAGGATGACCCCGTACGACACAGTCCGTCAGATACAAATCCCAAACGATGTGTTCGCAGGTAAAATGGCATAATATGCCAATGGTCGAGAGACCCTGTTTGCCCAGAGCTGGAGCTAATTATGGCGACGCGAAACGTTGTGCTCACCCCTCACCAGGAACAGGTTATCCAGGACTTGGTGCAGTCCGGCCGTTATCAGAATGCCAGCGAAGTGATGCGAGAAGGTTTGCGCCTATTGGAACAGCGCGTAGCCGAAGACACCGCCAAAATTGAGGCCCTGCGTCAGGCGACCTCGATCGGCATCATGGACCTTGAGCACGGGCGCTTTACTCAGATGAACGAAGGGGATCTGGAGCACTACCTCGAGGGCTTGAGCCTGGAGGCAACGATCCCCGCGAGAGAGAAACACTGAGCATGTCGCAGTATCGGATTTCCAACGCGGCGCGCGCCGACATTGTCGACATCCTCAGGCTCTCCCAGACGCAGTTCGGCGATCAAGCACGCCAGCGCTACCAGGCGCTGATCCTCGCGGCACTGCAAGCGATTGCCGGCACACCTTATCGCATTGGCAGCCACGACCGCGATGAGCTTGCACCGGGCCTTCGCAGCTATCACCTCATCTATTCACGCCAGCAGGCCAAACACCCCCATGGGACGGTCAAAAGCCCACGTCATATCGTGTTTTATCGTGTGGCAAACGACGACGTGATCGAGGTCGTAAGGCTCCTTCATGACGCCATGGAAGTGCAGTTGCACTTGCCTAATGACTGATCACCGACCTGGCCCAACGGCTTAACTGGCCATGAATAGCGAAGGTGAGGCGCCCGCCTCAACATCGCAACCTGAGCACCCTCGCTGTCAGCCGACTCGGCGGCTAATTGAAGCGGGAGGTTCTGGCCCGATAGAGCTATCGAGGCCCGCGACCAGAAACACGATGTTCAACTTGCGTACCACTTTCAATGCTGAACAACCGCTTCTTAGGCGTTTTCCGTGACCAAGCGCCTGACATTACGCTCCAGCTGTCGATGGACACGCGGATCGATGCCCCTAGTGATCAGCGCCCTCGCAACATCACGCAGAGCACGAGCATCTCGTAAGCTAATTTCAGGATAGGTACCGAGAGAAATACGGGGTTGCTTATCCGCCCAGGAAAAGCGGAAGTGCCAGCACTTGGCGCCTTTCGTATTCACGAAAAGGGCGAGGCCGTTGTAGTCAGGGAGGGTGTAGTCCTTAGCACGGGGTTTGGCGTGTCGGACCGAGGTATCGGTGAGAGCCATCGTACAATCTCCGTCTCGTTTGGATGGAGGAGATTTGTACGGTTTCCAGAGAGGCGAGTCCCACGAAAAAGTGATCTACCAAGCGCCGGATTAATGTACTAAAAAATGTACTAAGAAAACGTGGATGGCAGTGTTTTCGAGTGGAGCTTACTGGAACTAAAAAAGAGGCCTAAGCCTCTTTTTTAAGTCTCTACAGATCTCAATAGAAACCCGTAGAACAATAATTGGAGCGGGAAACGAGACTCGAACTCGCGACCCCGACCTTGGCAAGGTCGTGCTCTACCAACTGAGCTATTCCCGCGTCTTGGTGGTGTGCATTCTATAGAATCCAGAACCCCCGTCAACCCCTTGATTCAAAAAAGTTTTATTTCTTTTCAACGGTGGTGCGCAGGTGAGGCCAGGCAGCGCGCAAATACTGGAGCATCGACCACAACGTCAGGCCTGCGGCAACGAGCAGCAAGGCGTAGCCCATCAGAACCCAGAAGGAGAAGTCCGAGGGGTTGGCCAGCAGAATCACCAGCGCAAGCATCTGCGCAGCCGTTTTCCATTTGCCCATGTTGGAAACGGCCACGTGGGCGCGGGCGCCGATTTCGGCCATCCATTCGCGCAGGGCCGAGACGACGATCTCGCGGCCGATGATCACCGCAGCCGGCAATGTCAGCCACAGGTTACCGTGTTCCTGCACCAGCAGGACCAGGGCGACGGCCACCATCAGTTTGTCGGCCACCGGGTCCAGGAACGCGCCGAAGGGCGTGCTCTGTTCCAGGCGGCGCGCCAGGTAGCCGTCGAGCCAGTCGGTCGCAGCCGCAAAAGCAAATACCGAACTGGACGCTGCATAGCTCCATTCGTAAGGCAAATAAAACAGCAAAATGAAAATCGGAATGAGCAGGACGCGTAGAACGGTAATCAGATTAGGGATATTCATCGGCACAACTGGCTACGAGGTGAGAAGGCATTCTATTCGCTGTGCAGATTTGCATAAATCAGCTCAGCGAGCTTTTTACTGATACCGGGTGCTTTGGCAATTTCGTCAATGCTGGCACGGGATAGCTCCTGCAAGCCACCAAAATGTTTAAGCAGGTCACGGCGACGGGTCGGACCAACGCCCGCGACCCCTTCCAGGGTTGAGGTTCGACGGGTTTTGCCACGGCGGGCACGATGGCCAGTGATGGCAAAACGGTGAGCTTCGTCGCGGATCTGTTGAATCAGGTGCAACGCGGGTGAGTCACCTTTCAAGGTGAACTCATGAGCGGCATCATTCAAGTACAACGTTTCGAAACCGGCCTTACGCGTAGCGCCCTTGGCAACACCCAGCAGAATCAGGTCGGGAACGGCCAGCTCGTTGAGCACGTCACGGGCCATGGACAACTGGCCCTTGCCACCGTCCACCAGCAGGATATCGGGAAGCTTGCCCTCCCCGTCCTTCAACTTGCTGAAGCGCCGCGTGAGGGCCTGGTGCATGGCGGCGTAGTCATCGCCGGCGGTGACACCTTCAATGTTGTAGCGCCGGTAATCGGCCTTGATCGGCCCTTCCGGCCCGAAGACCACGCAGGACGCCACGGTGGCCTCGCCGCTGGAGTGGCTGATGTCGTAGCACTCAAGACGCTGGGGCGGCTCGTCCAGGTTGAGGACTTCGGCCAAGGCGTCAAAACGCGCAGCCACGTGCTGTCGATTCGCCAGGCGCGCGCTCAAGGCCTGTTCGGCGTTGGTCACCGCCAGTTGCTGCCAGCGCGCGCGCGTGCCGCGTACGCGGTGGCTGATGTCCAGCTCGCGGCCGCGCAGCGCGTGGATCGCTTCGATCAGCGTGGGGAAGTCTTCATGCACCACGTTAACGATCAGTTCGGACGGCAAGTCGCGTTCGGGGCTGCTGACGTAGTATTGGCCAAGGAACGCAGCCATGACTTCAGCGACTTCCTCGTCGATACCGGTCTGCGGGAAGAAATTCTTGCTGCCCAGCACTCGCCCGCCACGCACACTGATCAGGTGCACACAGGCGCCGCCCGGGTTAACAAAAGCGGCGATCACATCGACGTCCCCCGTACCGCCCTCCATGCTTTGCTGGTCCTGTACACGCCGCAGCAAGGAAATCTGGTCGCGCAACTCAGCGGCGCGCTCGAAATCCAGGGTGCTGGCGGCCTGTTCCATGGCGCTGGAGAGCTCATCGGTCAGCGCATTGCTGCGCCCTTCGAGGAACATCACCGAATGGCGTACATCCTCGGCGTACTCCGCCGGGTCAACCAGCCCGACACAAGGCGCCTTGCAGCGTTTGATCTGGTATTGCAGGCAAGGTCGCGTGCGGTTTTTGTAGAAGCTGTCTTCGCACTGACGCACGAAAAAGGTCTTTTGCAGCAGGCTCAAACTTTCTCGGATTGCGCCGGCGCTCGGGTATGGGCCGAAATACTTGCCCTTCTGCTTCTTTGCGCCCCGGTGAATACTCAGGCGCGGGAAGTTGCCGTCGGATAAATACACGTAGGGGTAGGATTTATCGTCACGCAGCAGAATATTGTAGGGCGGCCGCCACTCCTTGATCAGCGTCTGTTCAAGCAGCAGCGCTTCGGTTTCATTGGCGGTGATGGTGGTTTCGACCTGAGCGATACGCGCCACCAGGGCGGCGGTTTTCGGCGCAAGACCGGTCTTGCGAAAGTAGCTCGCCAGACGGCTTTTCAGGTTTTTGGCTTTGCCCACATAAAGCAGGCGTGCCTCGCTGTCGAACATGCGGTACACGCCGGGGCGGCCACTGCAGGTTGAAAGAAAGGCACTCGGATCAAACGGTGTGGTCATGTCAGGCGCTGGCGTCCACCATGCCGTGACGCACTGCGAGCAGGGTCAATTCAACATCACTGCTGATGGCGAGCTTCTCGAAAATGCGATAGCGGTAGGTGTTCACGGTTTTAGGCGACAGGCACAGCTTGTCAGAGATCGACTGCACTTTCTGGCAACCGACGATCATCAAGGCGATCTGGATCTCGCGCTCCGACAACGCATCAAACGGCGAGTCACTGGTCGGCTGGAAGGACTTGATCGCCAACTGCTGGGCAATCTGTGGGCTGATATACCGCTGGCCAGCAAATACCAGGCGGATGGCTTGCACCATCTCCGCCAGGCCTGCGCCCTTGGTCAAGTAACCGGCCGCTCCTGCCTGCAGAAGGCGGGTAGGAAACGGGTCTTCCTCGCACACGGTAACCACCACGACTTTGATGTCCGGATGGCTGCGTAACAATTTGGTAGTTGCGCCAAGACCGCCGATCCCAGGCATCTTGACGTCCATCAAAACCACATCGGGTTTCAACTCCCGGGCCTTGATCAGGGATTCCTCCCCTGACTCGGCCTGACCGACTACTTGCAGGCCATCGATGTCAGCCAGCATTCGTGTAATGCCTGTACGAACGAGATCATGGTCATCGACTACTAGCACCCTAATCAAGCAGACACCTCGCGATATGGTCTTATAGGTTGCTGAACACCTTAGCAAAAAACCAAGGCGCAGACCTAGCCGCAAGCGTCATATATATTGAGTTTGCGCAGGATAGAGGCTTCTACCGAGCGACACGCCGCAGATTATGCTGAGCAAAAGGTCAGGTTTGCTCAAACATCGGCTTGAGTTTTCCGTTCTTTGCCGCTGAATGTTCCGCCAACGTGGTGGTCAATCGACGGATAGCATCCTGATCCTCCTTGAACATGGCTCGGTAGTTTTCAAGGATCTTTTCTTCAAGCTGACTAAGGTTTTCCAATTGGATGGGCGTCGGACTCCCCGTCAGCACATATAAAAGATCCACCCCACGCTCGGCCACGCGTGACAAATAGTCAGCCTTGGGCGCGCGGCCACCGCTCTCGTACTTGCCTTGGGCGTTAGCTTCAACGCCGCCTATTTCACCAAAAATCTTCTGTGACAGGCCAAGACGTTCTCTCTCCTGCCTTAAGCGCGAACCGATTCCACTCATTTGGATGTATGATCCTTTATGGCACACCCCTAGAGGTGACACACTCATCTCGTTTTACACAAACTTGAACGGTTTTGAACTATGCCCGGTATTCGCACTGCTGCACAAGCCAAGGCTTGGTTGGAACATCAAGGAAAGTCAGTTCAAGCGTTCGCTCGTGAGCACGGCGTCGATCCAGCCACGACGTATCAAGTGCTCGCTGGGCGTAAAAAGGGACGGCGTGGGGAAGCCCATAAGGTGGCGGTCCTGCTGGGCATGAAAGAAGGGATTATCGTGGACGAACCTGTTGCTCCACACAGCGAGACACAAGCTCTTTCCTGATAGCAGTATGCGCTTATTCGTACAGCGTACCTGTTTTAGTCAGCTTGGATTACGTGGCACTCGCGCTCCATGCACCAGAAGCAATCTTCTTCCCCGACGATACTCAACCCCTGGCGCTGATACAGCCTTCTCGCCGGGTTGGTCTTGAACACGGTCAAGCGTAAAAGACCCAACCCCTGCGCACGCGCCTTGAGCACCATTTGCTCCAACACCCAGCTGCCTGCGCCTTGCTGGCGGCAGCGCTCGAGCATGTGCAATTCGCGGATATACAGCGCCCTGTGATCGCGATTGACGCTGATAAACCCCATCACGCTGTCATCATTGCAGATCAGCCAGTTTTCACGCGCTGCCCAGGCAACGTCAAAGCCGCTGTCAGACCACAGCAACCCGTACTGCTGGTAGTAGCGGTTCATGGCGTCATGGGTCAGCGTTCGCGCAAACGGCAGGTCGTGGCGGGTGGCAGCGCGCAGGTGAAAGGCCATTTAAAGCGCTTCCACATGCCCGGCCCAGTGCTCGCCATCGCGGCGGGCAATCACCAGCGCGTCGCCCATACCCGGCGCGGCAGCAAGCAGGCTGCCGTCGGCTGACCAGATGGCGCTGCGACCCGCGCAAGCCCAGCCACCGGATGGGCCACCGTGATTGGCCATCAGCACCAGCATCCGATGCTCGGCGGCGTAACCCTGCAAAAGCGCACTGTCCGTCGCGTAGCCGCCTTCACTGATCAGCACACCGGCAGCGTACACATTGGCGCCGGCTTCAGCCGCCTGACGCGGATGGCTGGCGTGGGAAAAGTCCGCACACACTGCCAGCGCAATGCGCTCATCCCCCCACTCGAGGGCTGCACCGCCCTGCCCCGCGACAAACGCCACCTCTTCGCCAGGATGCAAATGCTGTTTGGTGTAGACCGCCCGCGAACCATCCGCGCCCAACACCAGTGCGCCGATCAGCACGCCTGCCCCGGGTGCCACGCGTATCGGCATCCCCACCACCGCCGTCAACCGCAACGCCTGCGCCCTCTCACGCAGCGGCTCAAGCAGCGCATCCTCGGGGGCAATCGCCAAACCGGCCGCCAGCGCCGGCTCGTAGCCGGTCAACGACAACTCTGGAAACACCAATAACTGCACGCCTCGCGCCGCCGCCGTTTGCATAAACGCCAGGTGCCGACGGATATTGGCCGGCACATCACCCGCGATGGAGGTGGTTTGCGCAGCAGCAAGGGTGAAGGCAGTCATGGTCGCGTCCCAGCAATAGATATCAAAGTGTAAGCAGCATATCGGCACTCCCCCATAGCCGTAAGTCCCTCACGCGATAGAAATTACTGATTGAATCCTGCCATGCGCCTCTAGTAAGCTCGCCCCATCATTTGGAGAAACACCATGTTGCAACTCACCCACTCTCAGGTTTGCCCTGCTGCCAGCGCCCAGCGCTCGGTATCGGCTACCCGTGGGAACGGTTTGAGCGCACTGGTCAGCTTTTATTTTGGGTATTGGTTTAGCCACTGGCGCGCCTGATACCTGAAATCGGCGCCCACTACTCAAGGGGTCGCCTACCAGAGAAATCTAACCCCCGGTCGGCTCCCCGACCGGGGGTTTTGTTTTTCAGGCCTCCATACACTTTTCAACTTGGTCAAGAACACTTAAAGGAATCACGACATGAACTACGCCACCTATTACCGCTACGACACTTGCACTGCATGGCGATTTAGCAAGCTCCGCTCGGGACAGCCTGCCGCCTCCGATCGGTCACCTATTGGTGGCAAGCCAACACACGCAGCCAATACGGCCAATTGTCGAACACCCCAGTAGGGCAGAGCGTGCGGGAACAGCCCGCCGCTTGCCCAGGAAGCCTTGAATATGAACTCCTCCATCGCCGCTCTGCCCGTCTCTGCCCTGACCAGCGCCAATGAAGCCCTGACCCAGCGCCTGCCCAGCGCGCTTGAGCTCAAGCATCAGTTGCCTCTGAGCCCGTTCCTCAATGAACAGATCCATGCCCATCGCCAAGCCGTGCGCGCCATTCTTGATGGCGAAGATTCACGCTTGCTGGTGATTGTCGGCCCGTGTTCAATCCACGACCCCGAATCGGCCATGGAATACGCGCGCAACCTGAAGAAGCTGGCACTTGAAGTCAGCGACCAGATGCTGCTGGTGATCCGTGCCTACGTCGAAAAACCGCGCACCACCATCGGTTGGAAAGGCTTGGCCTACGACCCGCACCTGGATGGCAGCGACGACATGGCCGCCGGCCTCACGCTGTCGCGCCAACTGATGCGCGAAATGCTGCGCCTGGGCTTGCCGGTCGCCACCGAACTGCTGCAACCGATGGCCGCCGGCTACTTCGATGACCTGCTGAGTTGGGTCGCCATCGGCGCACGCACCACGGAATCACAGATCCACCGCGAAATGGCCAGCGGCCTGGGCATGCCGGTCGGTTTCAAGAACGGCACCGACGGCGGGGTTGCGATTGCCTGCGATGCAATGCGCTCGGCGTCGCACCCGCACCGCCACTTCGGCGTCGACAGCCAGGGCCACCCGGCGATCATCCAGACCCCGGGCAACCCCGACACCCATCTGGTGCTGCGCGGCGGTCACCGTGGACCGAACTACGATGCGCACAGCGTGGCACAGGTGAAGCAGGACTTGGCCAAGGCCAAGGTCGCGGCGCGGATCATGGTCGATTGCAGCCACGCCAACAGTGGCAAAGACCCACTGCGTCAACCGGCGGTGTTCAACGACGTGCTGGAACAGCGCCTGCAGGGTGACACCTCGCTGATCGGCATGATGCTCGAAAGTCACTTGTTCGAAGGTTGCCAGCCGTTGAGTGCATCGATGAAATACGGCGTGTCGGTGACTGATGGTTGCCTGGGCTGGAACAGTACCGAGCAGTTGTTGCGCAGTGCGGTCGAACGCCTTCGCGCACACAGCAACGCCGACTGACCGATGGGCAGCAAACGGAGGGCGCTGGCGTGCCTGCTCCCTCCGTTGCACCGTGAATGGCTCAACTGAGTGGGTACAGCGCCTCATCAAACTGGGCCAATGTCGGAAACACCAAGGGCTGCTCATCCAACAGCCCTTGCAGCCGCTGCTCATACCCCAGCAGAAAATCCCGCCGCGCCTCGTCACTGATATACGGCACATGCCACGCCACAAACGGCGCCAGCACCGTGTACCCGACATACGCCAACGTACCGCGCAGGATCGGGCGTAACATAGCCTCCAGCGGCCCGTGAATCGCACCCTCACCAAACATATGCTCGCGCCCGCCCAAGGTCACCGTGACCAGCGCACGCTTGCCCGCCAACCCGCCCTGATCATAGAACCGCTTACCGCCATAACACACACCGGACACCAGCACGCGGTCGACCCAGCCCTTGAGCATTGCAGGCATAGAGAACCAGAAGATCGGAAAATTAAGGATCAGCAGATCGGCCCACAGCACCTTGTCCAACTCGCTCTGGATATCCGCCGCGATCGACTGTTTTTTTACCCCCAGACGTTGCTCCAGGGCATACACCAGATACTCGGGATGCTCGCGCGTTGAAAAGTCAGCTGCCGACGCCACCGGGTTCCACTGCATGGCATACAAGTCGCTGACCTGCACCTCATGCCCCAGGCCTTGCAGCGTGCTCACGCCCTGGTCGCGCAACGCCGCGGTAAAGGACTGTGGCTCAGGATGGGCGTGAACAATCAAAACCTTCATGTGAACTCCTAAACGATGTGCGCCGCCCGTTGGGCCAGCAAATGATCACGCCAGTCCGGGGCCATGTCCGATTCCGATGAACAGGGTTATTGTCACCCAGGGTCCGCCGCCCGAGCAGGTCAACAGGCACAGGCATGTCTCAGCTCGATCAAGGTCACGCCCTTGCGTTTGAAGCCGTTGCGCAAGTCCGTTTGCAATTCATCCAGGCTCTTGGGTTGGTACACGGCACAACCGAACGCCTGGGCAAACAGTACAAAATCCGGGTTGCGCGGCAGCACGCCGATAGGTTCGATAGCCAGGCTCAGCATGTCGTCGCGGATCTGGCCGAGGGCGTCGTTATTCCACAGCAGCACCACCAACGGGCTGTCCAGTTCCTCCACGGCGGTCGCCAGTTCCTGTGCGGTGTAGAGGAAACCGCCGTCCCCCGCCAGCACCAGGCCCGGGCGCTGCGGCGCGCCAAACTTGGCGCCGATGCCGGCGGGCAAGCCATAGCCCAAGGTGCCGTAGCCGGTCGGGTGCAACCAGCTGCGCGGGGCGCGGCTCGGGTAGGCGTAGTTGCCGGTGTAGGCCAGTTGGGTCATGTCACTGCTGATGAACGCGTTGGCAGGCAGTTCGGCCTCGATGCGCTCGAAAATGGCTTGATGAATGGCCTGTAGCGGCCCGTGCCCAAGCGCTACCGCGTGGCGCAAGGTCGCGACCTTTTTGACCGACGCGTCAGCATCGCGCGGTGCAGGCGGTAAACCGGCGAGCAAGGCCAGCACTGTCTGGTGGGCATCACCGTGCAACGCCAGTGCGCAGGGGTAGAAATCATTGAATTTGCGCGGGTCGATATCCACCCGTAACAGCTCACCCTTGATTGGCAAACGCTCGCGCCAATAATCGGTGTCAGCCATTTCCGTGCCGACCGCCAACACCACATCGGCCTCGCTGATCAGTTGCCAGCCCGGTTCCACACACAGGGTGGCCCCGGCATTCAGCGGGTCGTTGATCGGCAGCACCCCCTTCCCGGCAACACTGCTGAAAAACGGCGCCGCCAGAAGCGTACTCAAGCGCTGCAACGCCTCGCCTGCGGCCAACGCACCGCCGCCGGCAATGATCATCGGCCGCTTGGCTGCCGCGAGCGTGGCCACTGCCTGCTCCAGCACGTCGGCCGATGGCACGCCACGCCCTGGACGGCGGACCACGTGATTGCTCCAGTCCCATCTGACCGGTGCCGCCAACACATCCAACGGCACCGAAATATGCACCGGCCGTGGCCGCTCGCTGTCGAACACTGCGTAGGCACGGGCGATCAACTCGGGCAGATCCTCGGCACTCAATGCCACCGCCGAAAACGCGGTGATGGGAGCGGTGATCGCTCGCTGATCCTGGGTCTCGTGCAAGCTGCCCCAGCCTTTGCCGAGGCTGGCGGTGGCGTTGACACTGGAGATCACCAGCATCGCAATGGAATCGGCATAGGCCTGGCCGATGGCGGTGGCGGCATTGGTAACGCCGGGGCCGGTGATGACAAAGCACACGCCCGGTTTGCCGCTGACGCGCGCATAGCCGTCGGCCATGAACCCGGCGCCCTGCTCGTGGCGCGTGAGCACGTGGCGAATGCCACTGCCGGGCAGGCCGCGATACAGCTCCAAGGTGTGCACACCGGGAATGCCGAACACCGTGTCGACGCCATAGTTGGCCAACAACCGCACCAGAGCCTGGCCGCCGGTCAGCGTTTTATCGTGCATAGCCATCTCCTAGGCGAATCAATGCGTCGACCGCCGTGGCGCCCCGGGCATTGACCAGCAATGGGTTCACATCGAGTTCCAGCAACTGTTCGGCGTTGGCACAGGCGTAGTCGGCCACGGCGCGAATGGCCGCGACCAACGCGCCCATATCCGCCACTTCCCGCCCGCGAAAACCGTGCAGCAACGTGGCGCTGCGCAGGCTGAGCAACGCGTGGCGAATCGCATCGTCAGTGGTGGGCAGCAACAGGCTGCGGCTGTCCTTGAGCAGTTCCACCAGGATGCCACCGGCGCCAATCACCAGGGCCAGGCCGAAGTCGTTTTCACGTTTGATGCCCACGATCAACTCAGCCAAGGGCTGGGCGGCCATGGGCTCCAGTAGCAGTCGATCGAAGGCGACGCCGGGTGCATACGCGGCGATTTGCGCGCGCATCTGCGCGATGGCAGCCTTTAAAGCGGCGGCGTCTGGCAGGTTGAGCGCCACCGCCCCGGCTTCGGTTTTATGCGGTAACTCGGCGCTGACCGCCTTGAGCACCAACGGGTAGCCCAACAGGTGTGCATCAGCCATCGCGCGTTCCGGCGTACTCAACACACCCAGTGGAGTGGGTAAGCCAAATGCGCGCAACGCCTGTTTGGACGCCCACTCATCCAGGGTCACACCACGGCCGGCCAGAGCCCGTGGGCACAGTGGTTCGAGGATCGATTCGCCCCGCTCAAGCAAGACGCGACGATGGTGTTGGTAGTCGGCAATCCGCGCCCACGCCGCGAGCGCGTCTTCCACGCCCTGCAAGGCGGGAATGCCGTGGGCATGCAGGCGTTCACGGGCATGGACCGGCAACAGTTCGGGAAAAGCCGAGGTGACGAAACCGCGCTTGCCATGGCGGCTGAGCGCCGCGCAAAACAGCTCCAACAGCAGGTCGCACTCCTGGCGCTCACCGGTCAAGGCTGCCGGGTAATCCAGCACCAGCATGGCGGCATCAGTGTCGGTGCGCAGGGCCGTATCAAGCATGCGCTGCAGCGCTTCACGGTCGCCCCAGATGGCGGTGGTGAAATCCAATGGGTTGACCAGGTTCGCGTAACTGGGCAGCACCTGCGCCAGTTCAGCGCGCTGGCCTGCGTCGAGTTTCGGCAGGGCCAGATGGTTGCGCTCGGCGTAATCGGCAATCAGCCCAGCGTCACCACCGGAACAAGCCAGCGCGATCAGGCGCTTGCCTGACGGCAGGTTGCCGCACGCTGCGGCCTTCAAGGTTTCGACAAAACTCACCGGCCCGCTCACGCGGATCACGCCCAGACGGGCAAACAAACTGTCGTACAGCGCATCGGAGCCGGACAGTGAACTGGTGTGACTTAACGCCAGCTCGGCGCCGATCTGCGAGACGCCGGTTTTCAGCGCGATGATCGGAATGCCTTGTTCCAGGGCTTTGTGCGCCGCGCGGGCAAACCCCGGCACATTCTTCAGGCCTTCCAGGTGCAGGCCGATCGCGGTAACGCGCGGTTCGTCGAGCAATACGTCCATCAATTCGGCCACGCCCAGTTGTGCCTGGTTGCCCACTGAAGCCATGTAGGCAACCGGCAACGAGCGGTCGCTCATCGACAGGTTGTAGGCGAAGTTGCCGCTCTGGGTCAGTATCGCGACGCCCTTCTCTACCGGCTTGCCGCCATGGGCCACCGGCCACAACGCCGAGCTGTGCAGGTAGTCCAACAGGCCGTAGCAGTTGGGGCCGAGCAAGGCCATGTCGCCTGCCGCGTTGAGCAACTGCTGTTGCAGAGCTGCACCGTCGGCGCCGGTTTCGGCAAAGCCTGAGGCGTAGCAAATCGCGCCGCCCGTGCCGATGGCGGCGAGCTCGGCGATGCAGGTCAATGTCAGCTCACGGTTGGTGGCGACAAACACCGCATCCGGGCCGCACGGCAAATCCGCCACGCGGCGCACACAAGGAATGCCGTCAAGGTGGTCATGGTGCGGGTTAACCAGCCACATTTGCCCGGTGAAACCGCCGTCGGCGCAACGCTTTAAGGCGCGAGCCATGCTGCGCCCGCCAACAAATGCCAGGTGCCGGGGCGCCAGCAGGCGCTTGAGGTTGTCGCCAATAGTCTGGGACATAAGCGTTCTCCGCGCCGATCAGCGCAACAGCGGCCGCAACAGTTCGCGCGCAATGATATGGCGCTGGATTTCCGAAGTGCCTTCCCAGATCCGTTCGATCCGTGCGTTGCGCCAGATGCGCTCCACCGGTCCTTCATCCATCAAGCCCATGCCGCCAAAAATCTGCACGGCTTCGTCGGCGACCTTGCCCAGGGTTTCGCTGGCAAACAATTTGGCCATGCCAGCCTCGCCGTCAGTCATGCTGCCCTGGTCCATCTTCCAGGCCGTGTGCAGGGTCAATAATTCCGCAGCGCGAATCTGCGTGGCCATGTCCGCCAGCTTGAAACTCACGCCTTGATAGGTGCCGATGGGCTGGCCGAACTGCTTGCGATCCGCCGCCCATTGCAGCGACACGTCCAGCGCCCGCTGAGCCTGGCCGACACAGTTGGCGGCAACCATCACGCGGCCGGCGGTGAGCCAGGCATTGGCGACATCCCAGCCCTTGCCCACGTCGCCGAGCACCTTGGACGCCGGTACGCGGCAGTCGTCGAAGAACATCTCATAGGTGTGATAGCCGCGGTTGCTCACGCACTTGGGGCCTCGGCGGATGGTCATGCCCGGGGTGCCTCGGTCGACCAGAAACGAGGTCACCTCGTTGCGTGGGCGGCCGTGGTATTCATAGGTGTCGGTCACGGCAAACACGATGGCGAAATCGGCGTGCCCGGCATGGCTGATAAAGTGCTTGCTGCCGTTGATCACAAAGTCGTCGCCGCTGCGCACGGCGCGGGTCTTGATCGCGTTGGCGTCAGAACCGGCACCCGGTTCGGTCAGCGCGAAGCAGTCGATCTTCTGGCCCTGCACGCAGGGCAACAAGTAGTCCTCAACCTGCGTGCCGGTGCAGGCCATCAGGATCTTGGACGGGCGCGCGACAAACACATGCAGCGCCCACGAGACCTTGGACAACTCTCGCTCGATCAGTGCCTGGGACAGGTAATCGAGGCCGCCGCCACCGACCGCTTCGGGCATGTTGAACGCATAGAAACCGGCAGCGATGGCCTTGTCACGAATCTGCGCGGCAAGCGCCGGCGAGACCTCATCGGCACGGTCCACCGCCACCTCATGAGGCAGCAACTCCTTGGTCACAAAACTGCGTACCGCATCCACCAACATGTCTTGTTCTTGGCTGAGTTGGAAATTCATCGCGCTACCTGCTCGGAGGTGTTGGGGTTATTGGCCGCAGAAATGTGCCGGGCGCTTTTCCATGGCCGCGCGCAAGGCTTCGCCACCGTCGACACTGCGCCCGCACAACAGGCCGGCAGCCAGTTCGGCCTGCAGTTGCTCGGGCAGGCTGCGACCTTCGCCTTCGCGGATCAGGGTCTTGGTCTGGGCGAAGGCGAAGGTCGGGCCGTTGGCCAGGCGCGTCGCCAACTCAGTGGTGTGCGCGTGGAGTTGATCGTCGGCGACCACCTCGCCGACGAGGCCGGCAGCCAGGGCACGGTCGGCGCTCCACAGTTCATCGAGGAACAGCAGGCGCTTGGCCTGTTCGCTGCCGATCAGGCGCGGCAAGTGCCAACTGGCACCGGCATCCGGGGAGTAAGCCATGCGGGTGTAGCCGGCCTTGAAGCGCGCCGACTGCGCGGCGATGCGCAGGTCGCAACACAAGGTGAGGTCCATGCCGGCGCCGACGGCGGTGCCATTGATCGCAGCAAGGGTGGGTTTGTCGAGGGTGTGCAGGCGGGTCATCAGGGCGTGGGTGGTTTCGGTCCAGCCGTAGGTTTCCAGGGCGCCACGCGCTTGGGCTTCAGCCCATTCCGCCAGGTCGGCGCCGGCGCAGAAGCTGCGCCCGTTGCCGGTCAACACCACCGCACGCACAGCGGTGTCGGTATTGAGCATATCGAGCAAGGCATGCAGGTGCTTGAGGGTCGGAATGTCCAGTGCATTGTGCTGGGCCACCCGGTTGAGAGTGATCCAGGCAACGCCTGCTTGCACATGGCTGAGCACGGGCGAATCGGTCGTCATGGCTTCCTCGAATTATTTTAATTGGCTTGAGGGGTGCGACATGGCGAGATACTAAACGAGTGTTCAGCAAGGAGGCAATCGGCAAACTGCAAATATTTTCAAACGGGAAATACCGGCCTGGACCTTGCGTCCAGGCGGCGAGAAAAGCTCAGGCTTTGAGTGGGTAACGCAGGCGACCGCCGCCCTGCAAGCCATCGACCCAGGCTTCGCAGATCTGGATGCCCTGCTCCGGCGTAAAGGTGCCTGGGTTGAGCCCCGACTCCAACCACAACCCATCGAGCAAGGCGCTCAAGCCGATGGCGGCCAGGTCGGCGTCGAACTGCTCCCATCGCTCCTCCCTGGCCATGTCCGTCAGGGCCGAGCGCATGATGGTGCGGTACTCGCCATAGGAGTGTTCGTGGGCCAGGTTGATGGCAGGCGCGGTCTTCACCGCGCCCCAGAATACCAGCCAGGCATCCAGCAGTTGCGGGTCGAGCAGCTGCGGAGAAAACGAGCCACGAAACAACGCCGACAAGCGTTCCCGAGGTTGCGGGGGGGCCTTGGCCATGGTCTCGCGCAACAGGCTCATGACTTGGGCGGTGATCGTGCGATAGGCCTCGGCCACCAGTTCATCCTTGCCCGAATAGTGGTGGCTGATCAGCCCCACCGACACCCCGGCCTCGGCACTGATCTTGCGAATCGAGGCGCCCTGGAAACCGTCGCGCTTGAGGCACGTGAGCGTCGCCTGGACCAGATTGGCCTTGCGCAATTCCGGCTCCATTCGGGAGAAACGGGATTCCTGGGTCATAGGGCGATTTCCTGCGGTTGAGTCGGCTGCACGACTCTACATCAGTCGCGGTAACCGAGCGACACCCGATCCAGCCTGCGCAGCAACGCCACTCGTGACTTCTGGTAAAGAGTCCTTTTCGGCTTCGGCGGTTTTTCCGAAGGAACGACGCGGGGATACTCGACGCCATTGTTCACCCCCTTGAGGAGTTACTGATGTCCATCCCGACCCACAACGTCCCCGCCTTCGGCCTCGGCACTTTCCGCCTGCAAGGCCAGGTGGTCATCGATTCCGTGCGCACCGGCCTGGAGCTGGGCTACCGCGCCATCGACACCGCGCAGATCTATGAGAACGAAGCCGATGTCGGCCACGCCATCGCCGCCAGTGGTGTACCGCGTGATGAGTTGTTCATCACCAGCAAGATCTGGGTGTCCCATTTTGCCGATGGCCTGCTGATTCCCAGCCTGCGCGAAAGCCTGAGCAAACTGAAGACCGACTACCTGGACCTGACGCTGATCCACTGGCCATCACCGGAGGAGCAAATCCCCGTTGCTGAATTCATGGGCCAATTGCTTGAAGCCAAGCGCCTGGGCCTGACCCGCCAGATCGGCGTTTCCAACTTCACCATTGACCTGATGAAGCAGGCCATTGCTGCGGTGGGCGCCGAGAACATCGCCACTAACCAGATCGAACTGCACCCCTATCTGCAAAACCAGCAGGTCGTGGATTTCGCCACCGCCCAAGGCATTCAGATCACGTCGTACATGACCCTGGCCTACGGTGAGGTGCTGAAAGACCCGGTGCTCCAGCACATCGCCGAACGCCATCAGGCGACACCTGCGCAAGTGACGTTGGCCTGGGCCATGCAGTTGGGCTATGCGGTCATTCCGTCGTCAACCAAACGCGCCAACCTGGAGAGCAACCTCAAGGCCCTGCAATTGACCTTGAGCGCTGCCGACATGGCGCAGATTGCCGGCCTGGAACGTGGCCACCGCTTGACCAGCCCCAAGGGCATTGCGCCGCGGTGGGATTAACCCCCGGCGATCGGCTTGCAGGATAACTCCCGCAGCCACGGCAACACCCGCAGGCCTGTGGCGGCCGCGGGTGGGTCGATGATGTCCATGAAATGTTCAAGGTTGATGGTGTCAGGTACTCCGGGCAGCCGTACCAGCACAGGCGGCATTGCGCCAGCGGGTTTGCCGGGGTCGAGGTGGTCGTAGAGCAACACATGGCGTACCTGCGGCTGCGGCACGCTGGCCTGCGCGGCAAGCCCCGCACTGATGATCAGGACGTCAAACGGTTCGGCCGGGACCGCGGTGAGAATCTGGACTTCTTCGTAGGTTTGCACCGGCACAATCCGGTGATACCCCAACTGATTGAGCATTTTTTCGATGTACAGCCTTTGCAGGTGCTGTTCATCGGCAATCAGGATGGTCAGTGCTTTGTTCGGCATGGCAAACCCCTGGGCTGGCAGTACGCGTCATTGCGAGCGGCTCATTTTCCAGACATATCCAGAAGACAAAATCAGCCATGTTCCCCCTTCACGTAGGAGTTCTCCCAAATCTACCGAATGACCGTAAATCGCAGTCATGGCTGCTTGCCGTAGTCACTCAGTCGTTTATGCAAATCACCCATTGCCTGGTCCAACGCTTCAATTGCAGCCCCCAGTGCGCTGCGCGCCTGTCGTTCACAGAGGCTTTCCAGGGTTTCACAACAGGTGATCAACGCTTGGGCCTTGACCATTCGCGCCCCGCCCTTGACCCGATGAGCAAGGTCGTGCAGGCCGCGAAAACTGACCTCGCGTTGCAGCAACGGGAGCATCACGCGGTCTGCTTCCAGGCTGTCGAGCAACGCATTCAAAAGCTCCTTGAGCGCTACTTGATCGTCCCCCGTGACCACCCTTAACGCAGCCAAATCAAATACCCCGTCAACGCCGGGTACGCCTGGGCTCAGCGCGAGCGAGGCCAATGCCGAGCGTAAGTCCTCAAGCCCGGCAGGTTTGAATAAGCAACCATCCATGCCCGCCTGCCGACAACGCTCGGTTTCTTCCGGCTGTGCATTGGCGGTAAACCCCAGTAGCAAACACGGCTTCAAACCTTGCTCACGCTCTTGCGCACGAATCTCACGCGCCAAGGCATAGCCATCCTTGAGGGGCATGTTGCAATCGGTAATCACCACATCGGGGTGCTGGGTTTGCCAGCGTTCAAGCCCTTGAACGCCCTCTTCGGCAGTGACGATGCGGTGCCCCAGAAAACTCAGTTGCCGGGCCAGCAGCAAGCGGTTGGCCGGGTAGTCATCCACTACCAGGATGTCCAATACACGGGTAGCCAGCACGGCTGGGGCCGGTGCTGAAACCTCAGGCGGCAATGCCGCTGCCCTGGCAAGCGTCAACGACACATCCACCCGCGTACCCTGCCCGAGCACACTGCTCAACTGCAGCTTCCCCGCCATCATTTCGCACAAATTACGGCTGATCACCAGGCCCAATCCCGACCCGCTACGCGCCGATTGTTCGGTATTGCTGCCCTGGATAAACGGGTTGAACAGCCGTTGCTGGTCCTCGGCACTGATGCCAATACCGGTGTCTTCTACCCATAACCTGAGGCTCAGTTGGTCTGCATCGGGCGCCACGACTGTATGCGCGCCCAACCGCACCTGGCCATCGGCGGTGAACTTGATGGCATTGCTCAGCAGGTTGGACACCACCTGTTTGAACCGCAACGGGTCGATCAACACCGGGCAATCAATCAGCGGGTCAAGCTCGACCTGCAGCGCCAGGCCCTTGGCGCGCGCCAGCCCTTCGAACACCCGTGCCACCGACGTCAACAGCTCATGCGGGTTGGCCGATTCCAGGGCAAGAGACAGGTGGCCAGACTCGATCCGCGCAATGTCCAGAATATCGCCAATCAACTCCAGCATGCCGTGGGACGCAACCGAGGCGACGGCCAGGGCATCACGGTCGGCACGCCCCTGTTCGGCGTTGGCAAGCGCCAGCTCGATCATGCCAATCACGGCGTTCATGGGCGTGCGGATTTCGTGGCTCATGGTCGCCAGGAACGTGGTCTTGGCACGGTTGGCGGCATCGGCCTCCTCCTTGGCCTCCTGCAATTGGCCCAGGAGCCGCTGGCGCTCGCTCACATCCACCCAACCGGCAATCATGCCCACCACGTTTTCGTCGCCATCACGGTACGGCAGCATCCAGTGATAAATGGTCAACACCTTGCCATTGGGCAACCTGAGTACCCGATCATGAATCTGCGGCTCGCCGCGCTCCATCAGCCGCAGGTAGTCCTCATGGAAAGACTGGGCCTGCGGCGGATTGCCGGTGTCGGTTTCTGTCACGGTCTTGCCGATCACCGCTTCGAGCCTGAAGCCAAAGACGTCCAGGAAAGCACTGTTGCAGGCCATCAGCCGCCCTTGGCGGTCACGCACGTAAATCGGGTGAGGCGTACCGTCGATCAGCACGCCCATAAAGCGCATCTGGTCGCTCAATGCCCGCTCGGCCTGGGCCCGTTTGCGTATCAGGCGGCGCAGGTAAATCGCCCATCCAAGGGTTACCAGCAGCAATACCGCCGCCACGCCAAACCCTTGGATAATCGCACTGCGATGGCGCAGCCAGTGGTCTTCGATGATCACATCGGACCGCCATGGGTTGCTCAACTCATCCATTTCCTGAGGGCTGATGCTCAGCAACGCCTTGTCCAATATCGAGTACAACTCCAACTCGCCACGGTTGACCCCAAACGTCATGCGTAAAGGATCAGAGCCGACCGTGCTGGTCACGCGCAAGCGGTCACGGTACTGAAAGGCAATGAGGTAACGCGCATAGATCAATGAATTGACCGCGCCATCGGCACTGCCGTTGGCCACCAGGGCCATCGCCTCCGTGGGGTTCCCGGCCTCCACAAAGTGGATACCGGGGTAGTCACGATTGATCACCTCACGCAGCGCGTTGCCGCTGGTCAACGCGAGACGTTTTCCGATCATGTCCTCCAGGGTCACCGTGCCGGGATAGTCGCTGCGGGTGACCAATACCAGTGGGTTGGTCAGGTAGGGCCGTGTAAAGCGCACCTGATCAGAGCCTTCGATGCTCGACGCCACCACCGCCATCATGTCCGCCCTGCCCTTACTGACGGCGTCAATTTGCTGGGGCATCGAACCGCCGGAGACCACGTCGAACTTCAAACCGGTGCGCAGGCTGATCCGGGATAAAACGTCGGCACTCAAGCCCTCCAATTGCCCCTGTGCGGTGAAGGATGCCAACGGCAGCATCTGGTCGGATGCGACCACGCGGACCCGCGGGTGTTTCTCCAGCCAGCGCTGTTCGCTCCGGCTCAAGTGCAGCCGTTCCGCGCCCAGAAAACCAAGGTTGCCGGCACTCCAACGGCGCAATATGTCCATCTGTTGGTTAGCCGGGATCGCCCTCAGCGCCGTATTGATGATACGCAGCAAGCGAGTGTTGTCGCGGGCCACGGCGAACGCGAAAGCGTTGGATTCCAGGGTGGAAAAATCCGCCATTTGCACATTGTTGAGGTGGTTACGGTTGATCTGGTAATTGGCGGTGATGGCGTCCCCGAGATAAACATCGGCACGGCCAAATGCCACGGCGCCGATGGCCTCGAAGATAGAGGGAAACAGTTCCACATGGGCCTTGGGATAATAAGCTTCGACGACATCGGGCGGCATGTAGTGATAGAGCATCGCCACGCGTTTGCCTGCCAGGTCGACACTCAGGGATTGGGTGTCTCCGGTACGGGTAACCAGGATCGGTTGATCATTGGCGTAGGAACGCGACAGGACCAACTGTGAGTCACCTGCTTCAAATCCGTTGGCCGAGCCAAGGAAATCAATGGCGCCCTGCTTGAGTGCCTCGATCACTTCATCGCGCGTATCGTAGCGCCGGACCTCAACGGTAATATTCAGCAGCTGTGCGAGTAACTTCGCATAGTCAGCCGTGACGCCTTCAAGCTCGTCGTTGTTATTGGTCAGTTCGAACGGCCCGTAATCGGGCGCGGAAACCCCCATCAACAGTGTTCGCCGCTCGCGCAACCAGTGCCAGTCGGCTTCCCCCAACACCACGGACGGGCCAGTACCGTCAACGTTGGAGTGCCCCAACAAGCGCAGGGTATGCGGCTCATCAAGGCCAACGGCCGTCAGCGGAAGCAGGCTCATCAATAGCAGGATGATGAACCCTCGAACCTGGGCACGGGTCATTTCAAATCAAATCAGATGATTGCGCTGGGCAAACTTGGCCATGTGCACCACGGACGACATGCGCAGCTTCTCCTTGAGCCTCGTCTTGTACGTACTGATGGTCTTGTGGCTCAGCAGCATTTGATTGGCAATTTCGTTATTGCCCAGCCCCAGCGCCAGCATCTGCAACACCGCCAGCTCGCGATCCGACAGCAACTGCACCAGCTCCAGTTCCGTAGCCTGCAAATCATCACGGCGTACCGAACTGCTCGGCAAACTGGGAAAGCAACTGTAGTTGGACATCACGGCCTTGATCGCTTTTTGCAGCTCGTCGAGTTCCCCGGTCTTGGCGACAAACCCCATCGCGCCAGCACGCATGCAACGCGAGGAAAAGAACTCCGGCAGGTACGACGTCAGCACCAGGATCTTGCACGGCAAGCCCAGCGCCTTGACTCGACTGATCACCTCCAGCCCACCCAGCTTCGGGATTGCCAGGTCAAGAATGATCAAGGCCGGGCGCCCCTCCCTGGCCTTCTGCACGGCATCGGCACCATTACCTGCCTCATCAATCTCGCTGAAGCCTTCCAGCGTCAGCAGATGGCGGACGGTTTTGCGGATAAACGGGTGATCGTCAACGATTAACGCTTTGCTCATAACACTCCCCTGAGAGGTAAGTAGACTTACACACCACACGGGACACAGGTACCTGTGAGAAATGACAGTGCCGACCAGCGGCGCGGTCCCCACTCAAGGACGATAGCCAGGCTATGCCTGGTCCCTTTCGATTGAAAACAGGCCGAACACGTACAGCCAAACCGCTGCCGCCGGCTAGTTACAAGGGCGCAACCTTAGCAACGAAACGACGTTTCAATCGAAGGGATAGTCCCAACCATATGTAGGAGTTTTCCTCGCAAAAGCCTTCACCACCCAACGCTTTTTCAGCCTTGTTACGCCTAGGCTAATCGGTGGTACTCGGGCTCCAGAAAGCCTGCACGACCAGGGTCGACGTGGAGATGCGCGCCACCAGCGCATCCAGTTCGTCGCCATCGACTGACGTGGCGGCAAGGGTGGCCTCGATTTCCACTTCTTCGCTGCCGAATGGGCGTACGTCGACGTCGCTGGCCGGGTAGTTGCAGCGCGCCAACTCGGCTTCCAGCAATACCATCACCGCCTGTTGCTGGCTGCGCCGTGCGATGACATACAGGATGTTGGTGACCTCGGCCGACACCACGTCCAATGGCTGACGGTTAATGTTATTGACGATTGGCCGCAGCAAGGTATTGGCCGCCAGTACAAACAGCGTGCCGAGCAGTGCTTCGAGGATCAGGTCGGCCCCCGCACACGCCCCTACCGCCGCCGAGGCCCAGAGCGTGGCGGCGGTGTTGAGCCCGCGCACATTGCCTTCCTCACGCATGATCACGCCGGCCCCCAGAAAGCCGATGCCCGAGACCACATACGCGACGACCCGCACCGCGCCTTCCGCACCGCCCAGGCGGTTGGCCATGTCGACGAAAATCGCTGCGCCCACCGCTACCAGCACGTTGGTGCGCAAGCCCGCCGTGCGCTGGCGGTACTGACGCTCAAAACCGATCAAGCCACCGAGGATAAACGCCGCGGTGAGGCTGACCAAGGTGTCGACCAGGGTGGTGAGGTTGATGTTGTTGATGGCTTGCATAAAAACTCTCCTTGAATGCAGCAGCAAGCTGATTGCACCGTTGGCCGCTGTGGGCGCTGGTTTGCCGACGCCCACAGCGGCCAACGGTGTGACGCAGTAAGGCTGTTTACTGCCAGCCGAACCTGCGGATATAGAAGCCCTTGACCGCCTGGGTCAGCGCCATGTACGCCAGCAAAATCACCGGCAGGAATACGAAGTACAACGACGGCAACGCCTGCAATTTGAAGTAGTGCGCCAGCGGCCCCATCGGCAGGAAAATCCCCACGGCCATGATCACCCCGGTCATCACCAGCAACGGCATCGCCGCGCGGCTTTGCAGGAACGGGATTTTCGGCGTGCGGATCATGTGCACAATCAGCGTCTGGGTCAGCAGCCCCACCACGAACCAACCGGACTGGAACAGGGTCTGGTGGTCGGGTGTGTTGGCATCAAACACATACCACATGAGTGCAAACGTGGTGATGTCAAAGATCGAACTGATCGGACCGAAAAACAGCATGAACCGCCCCACTTCGCCCGGCTGCCAGCGCTGCGGCTTGGCGAGCATTTCGTCATCGACGTTATCGAACGGAATCGCGATCTGCGAAATGTCATACAGCAGGTTTTGCACCAGCAGGTGCATCGGCAACATCGGCAGGAACGGAATAAACGCACTGGCCACCAGCACCGAGAACACATTGCCGAAATTGGAACTGGCGGTCATCTTGATGTACTTGAGCATATTGGCGAAGGTGCGGCGACCCTCGAGCACGCCCTCCTCCAGGATCATCAGGCTCTTTTCCAACAGGATGATGTCAGCCGCTTCCTTGGCGATGTCCACGGCGCTGTCCACCGAAATACCGATATCCGCCGTGCGCAACGCCGGCGCGTCGTTGATACCGTCGCCCATAAACCCCACCACGTGCCCGTTGGCCTTGAGCAGGCGCACGATGCGCTCCTTGTGGCTCGGTGTCAGCTTGGCGAATACGTTGGTGGTTTCCACGGCCTTGGCCAGCTCGGCATCGCTCATGTCTTCAATAGCGTTACCCATCAGCAAGCCCTGCTGTTCCAGGCCCACTTCGCGGCAGATTTTGGCCGTCACCAGTTCGTTGTCACCGGTCAGCACTTTGACCGCCACACCATGGGCTTTCAGGGCCTTGAGTGCCGGCGCGGTGCTCTCCTTGGGTGGGTCGAGAAACGCGACATAGCCGATCAATGTCAGGTCTTTTTCATCCGCCAGGCTGTAGGTGTCGCGCCCCGCCGCCATCGGCTGTGCTGCCACTGCCACGACGCGCAGGCCTTCTTCGTTGAAGGCCGCCGTCACCTGGCGAATGCGCGCCAGCAACTCATCGGTCAGCGCTTCGTTGGTCTCGCCATGGCGCACGGTGTTGCACACCGACAGAATCTCTTCCACCGCACCCTTGCAGATCAACAGGTGCGGCTGGTCCTGCTCGGCCACCACCACCGACATGCGACGCCGGTTGAAGTCAAACGGAATCTCATCGACCTTCTGGAACGCCGTGCCGACTTGCAAGTCGCGGTGCACCTCAACGTGCTCGAGCACCGCCACATCCAGCAGGTTTTTCAGGCCGGTCTGGTAGTAGCTGTTGAGGTAGGCCATTTCCAGCACGTCATCAGACTCTTCGCCCCACACGTCCACATGGCGCGCCAGGAAAATCTTGTCCTGCGTCAGGGTGCCGGTCTTGTCGGTGCACAGCACGTCCATAGCGCCGAAGTTCTGGATCGCGTCCAGGCGCTTGACGATGACCTTCTTGCGCGACAGAAACACCGCGCCCTTGGCCAGCGTGGAGGTGACGATCATCGGCAGCATTTCAGGGGTCAGGCCCACGGCAATCGACAGCGCGAACAACAACGCCTCGGTCCAGTCGCCCTTGGTAAAGCCGTTGATGAACAGCACCAGCGGTGCCATCACGAACATGAAACGGATCAGCAACCAGCTGACTTTGTTGACGCCATGCTGGAACGAGGTGGTCGCACGGTCAGTGGCGGTCACGCGTTGCGCCAGCGCGCCGAAATAGGTGCTGTTGCCGGTGGCCAGCACAATCGCCGTCGCCGCACCGGACACCACGTTGGTGCCCATGAACAGGATATTTTCCAGGTCCAGCGGGTTACGCGCCTGGCTGTCGTGCTGGTGGACGAACTTCTCCACCGGCATCGATTCGCCGGTCATCGCCGCCTGGCTGACAAACAGGTCCTTGGCGCTGAGCACGCGGCAGTCGGCGGGAATCATGTCACCGGCCGACAGCACGATCAGATCACCCGGCACCAATTGTTTGATCGGCAGCTCAATGCGCTTGGCCCTGTCGCGGCGCAACACCGTCGCGGTATTGCTGACCATGGCTTTCAAGGCGTCGGCGGCCTTGTTCGACTTGGCCTCCTGCCAGAAACGCAACAGGGTCGACAGCACCACCATGGAGAAAATCACCGTGGCCGCCTTGATGTCGTCGGTCAGCAAGGAGATCAGTGCGAGCAAGGTCAGCAGCAGGTTGAACGGGTTCTTGTAGCAGTGCCACAAGTGCACCTGCCACGGCAGCGGCTGCTCATGCTCGACCTCGTTGAGGCCGTACTGCACGCGCAAGGCGTCGGAGTCCTGAGTGCTCAACCCCTCGGTGTGGCTGCCCAATTTGCCGAGCAATTGCACAGCACTGCTATTGGCCGCGACCACCAGGGTTTGCGCCAGGGTCGGCGGTACTTCGCGGCTGACGTTGGCGTCGGTCACGGTCTCGAGCATCGCCAGGCGGCGAAAATGCCGGGCAATGTGCCGGGTCCGCAGGAAACCGGCGAAGAACTCTTTGAGCAGTGTGAGGTTCATGGTGTAACTCCTGCGCGAGGAAACCTTCGTGCAGGTACGACCGACTGCACTGCGCCCTTTTCAAAGGCACAGTCAGCCTGGCCCGCCGGCCATAAAAGGCAGGCGCGTCCGTAACCTCCTGATTGATATCAGGGGCTGGTCAGCGTCGATGAGAGGGGGTCGGGCAGGTGCCAGGACTGGCCGCTGCCGCAATGCCGCTTCTCGCTTGGTTGGCGAGACAACGGCATCGGAAGAATGCGCGTTACCTTGCCAAGTATGTGCCGGTTACCGAAACCGGCCGACGACTGTCACTCGAACAAGTACCCACTTAGGGTCTCCGCTATTGATGAAAACGCGCGGAGTTTACGCCCCGACTCCGGAGGAGTAAACCGTAGGAAAGTTTACCAACAGGGAATAGGAGGATTCTTCAGGGTGGGTTCAGGAAAGCATTCGGCGTCACAGCAGTGACGTGAGAAAACCGATCGCAACGAATGAATAGAAGGCGCCGCAAATCAGGCCGAACGATTTGCGCGTCCGGGTGAAAAACGGTTCCGCCGAGTGGGAGGAAAAGGCCAGTGCGTAGGCACAGAAAATCAGAAACCCCAACAGCGCACAGCCCGCCACCAGCACAAAACTGGTCCAGGCCGGCGCATTCGCGCTGAGCCCCACGGTGGTCACGGTGAACCAGGTCAAGGCCGCTTTGGGGTTGGTCAAGTGAATGCCCAGCCCCTGCAAATAGAAGCCGAGGTTTCGGGTCTGTTTTTCCCGCACCCGTGCCACCATTGTCGCGTTGTGGGCCAGTGCGCTACGGATCGACTTCCACGCGAGGAAGAACAGGTAGCACGCCCCCAGCACCTTCAGCCACAGCAGGATCTGGGTATTGGACATCAACAACGCCGAGACACCGGCAGCCGTCATCGCCCCCCAGCACAGCGACCCGGAAATCACCCCGGCCGCCAAGGCCAGGCCTGGCGTGCGTCCATAATTGAGGGAGGTATTGGCGATCGCCAGATTGCCAGGCCCAGGGCTGGCGGTGCCGATCACGTAGACGCCCAGTGCCGCCACGAAACTCGAAAACTCGAACATAGATGCTCTCTTACCCGTCGCGCCAACGCGCAGTGAACACTTCAAGCCACGAGCGGCTTGAAGTGACTTGCCCAAAAACTACTTGAAACACCGATGATCCGGCTCTTGGGCACGAATCTTCTCCATCCAGGGCTTGAGTTCCGATTGTTTGTACAACCGCTCCCCCCAGTTCTCCGGCGAAACCGGCAACGGCCGCCCTACCAGGATGTAGTCGGTCAGCAGATGAATAAACTGCTGCAAGCAATACGCGCCGACATGCAGGCGCAGGGACGATGCTGTCTCGGCCGGCGCCACATTGAAGCGCGCGACGTTGATGATCTGGCCACTGTCGACCGATGGCGCAAGGTGGTGGCACGTCGAGCCGTAGGTTTCATCGTTGTAGTAAATCGCGTAATGCTGACTGCCCAGCCCGCGATACTTGGGCGGCGCTGGGTGCAGGTTGATCGCGCCCTTGCGCGCATTTTTATAAATGCTCTGCGGGAAGATGAAGTCGCCACGGTAGGAGATGATCCAGTCGCCTTCCCAATTATCCAGGTGATAGGGGTAAGGATCGCCCGGGTCCCAACAAAACACCTCAAGGTTGGAGAATACGGTCTTGGCGAATTCCACCCCATGATCGCACCAGTCCATGGTGCACACCGACAGCAGGACTTTGTCCTTGCACGGCTCGATTGTCTGCATCTTCACTGCTCCATCTCTACGTAATTTGGGTGAACGCGCGATACATCACCTGACGGCTAATGAGCCACGGCCCGCACCACCGCACTGAACCGTTCAACCATTTGCGCCAGCTCGTCTTCACGGGTGATAAATGGCGGTGCAAACAGCACATGATTGCCTTGTACGCCCTGCACGGTGCCACTGCCGGGGTAGATCAGCAGGCCGCGCGCCAAGGCCTCTTGCTTGAGGGCTGCGGCATACGCGCCACCGCCCTTGAACGGCGCCTTGGTGGCGCGGTCTTGCACAAATTCAACACCGACAAACAGCCCTCGTCCGCGCACATCGCCGACGGTATCCAGGTCACTCAGGCTTTCCTTGAGCCAGCTGCGCAGTTGCTCGCCGCGCTGGCGCACCTGGGCCAACAGTTCGTCTTCAACGATGACCTGCTGCACCTCCAGGGCGATGGCACAGGCCAGCGGATGGTTGACATGGGTTTGGCCGTTGCCCAATACGCCCGAGCCCTGCGCCATCACCGAATGCACCTGCTCACTGATCAGCAGCGCTGAAATCGGCATGTAGCCGGCGGCGAGGCCTTTGCCCACGGCAACCATGTCCGGCACGATGCCGTCGTCGGCATACGCGAACAGCTGCCCGGTACGGCCCATCCCAGCCATCACCTCATCGAGAATCAACAGCACATCGTGGCGCTCGCAGACCGCCTTGATTTTGCGCAGGTAACCCGGCACCGGCGGAACAGCGCCGCTGGTCGAGCCCACCACCGTTTCAACGAAAAACGCCGCGACATTTTCGCTGCCCAAGGCGCGGATTTTCTGGTCCAGCTCTTCGGCCAGACGGGTCGCATACTGCTCTTCACTTTCGTCGTGCCGCTGATCGCGGTAGGCGTAGCACGGCGACACGAATTCGGCCGCCGGGAACAACTGGCCAAACACCGATTGACGCTGCGGGTTACCGGAAATGCTCAGGGTGCCCAGGGTGCTGCCGTGGTAGCTCTGGCGCCGCGAAATAAACACCGACTTATTCGGCAGCCCGCGTTCGCATTGGTACTGGTAGGCGATTTTCATCGCCAACTCCATCACCTCCGAGCCTCCCGACAAAAACTGCGCCCGCGCCAGGCCGCCGCTGCCCGCCACCAGGTATTCCGCCAACGCTTCAGCGGGCGCCGTGGTGAAGCTGCCGGCATGGGCCCAGGCGAGTTTTTTCGCCTCCCGCTCGAACGCTGCAACGATGCGCGGGTGGGCATGGCCCAGGCTCGACACCGCGACACCGCCACAGGTGTCGAGGTAGCGTTTACCCGTCGCGTCCTCCAACCAGCACCCGGCGCCACCCACCGCAAGAATCGGTGAGGTATTGAGGTTTTTGTAAATCACCTTTGACATGGACACAGATCCTTAGGCCGATGGCGTTACGGTTGTTTGACGGCGTGATCCCAAGCGGACGGCGCCTGGTGGAAGCGACGGCCAAACCGTGAGGAATGCAGCACCGAACGCGTCAACCCGACGGGCAGAAGGACCACCATGAACACGATAAACGCGAGAAATCTCAGCATGGAAAAAGCTCCGAAAAGTTAGAGGTCACGATCAGTCCAGCGGGATTTCGTTGCGCCAGTCGACGCTGTCAACAAAGGCAGGCTGGCCCGGCCGCTCCAGTACGTAATGGCCGAGTACCAGAACGTCCATTTCCGTGCGCATAAAGCAGGCATACGCCTCCTCTGGCTTGCACACGATGGGCTCGCCGCGCACGTTGAACGAGGTATTGACCAGTACCGAACAGCCTGTGCGTTGCTTGAAACTGCGCAACAAGTAGGTGAACGGGGCGTTGTTTTCCTCGGTCACCGTTTGCACCCGAGCCGACAGGTCGACATGGGTCACTGCCGGCAATTGCGAGCGAACATTGTTGATGCTGCCCAAGCCACGCTCCGGGCCGCCCTCTTGCAACGATTGCGGGGTTTTGATGGCGTCCGACACCGGTGCGACCATCAGCATGTAGGGGCTTTTTTCGCAGATATCGAAATAGCTCCCGGCGTCCTCGGCCAGTACTGCCGGGGCAAACGGGCGGAACGACTCGCGGTACTTGATCTTCAGGTTCATCGTGCGTTGCATCTGCGGGTTGCGTGCATCGCCGAGAATCGAGCGCGCGCCCAGGGCACGGGGGCCGAACTCCATACGGCCCTGGAACCAGCCCACCACCGCGCCATCGGCCAGTCGGCTGGCGACCTGGTCATACAGCCCGTTGTCGTCGTAGCGAATGAAGGGGTATTGGTTTTCCAGCAGGAAGGCCGCGATTTCTTCATCGTCGAAGCCCGGCCCCAACAGGCTGCCGCTCATGGCGTCCGACTTGCTGCTTGCCAGGTGCGGGCGACCGCAACGCTTGACCGCATAATCCATCGCGGCCCCCAAGGCGCAACCGGCATCCCCGGCTGCCGGCTGGATCCAGATCGAGTCAAACCGCCCGGAGCGACTGAGCACGCCATTGGCCACGCAGTTCAATGCGACCCCGCCGGCCAGGCACAGATTGCGCTGGCCGGTCTGCTTGACGGCGGCCGTCGCCAACCCCAGGACCACCTCTTCGGTGACTTTTTGAATCGACGCCGCGAGGTCACATTCACGCTGCGATATCGGGCTTTCGGGTTGGCGGATCGGCCCGTCGAACAGCGCTTCGAAGGCCTCCCCTACCATGCGTTCACCGCGCAGGTACTCGAAGTACTTCATGTTCAACGTGAACGAACCGTCGGGGCGGATATTGATCAGCTCATCGCGAATCTTGTCGGCATAGATGGGTTGGCCATAAGGCGCCAACCCCATCAATTTGTACTCCCCGGAATCGACCTTGAAACCGCAGTAATAAGTCATCGCCGAATACAGCAGGCCGAGGGAATGCGGGTAGGAAATCGAGTTTTTCAGCTCAAGGCTGGAGCCCTGGCCTTGCCAGATCGTGGTCGAATGCCATTCGCCAATGCCGTCGATACACAGCACCGCGGCGTTCTCGAACGGTGAGGGATAGAACGCAGCCGCCGCATGCGATCGGTGATGCCGCGACGCCTGGGTGCGCGGCGCCTTGCCCCGCCCCAGCGCCTCAAGCTGCTCATCGACGAACTTGAGCACGTTCCACTTCCAACGAATCCATTCCGGCATTGCATTGATAAATGTGCGGGCGCCGCCGATGCCGCCACTGGCGAAAGAGGACATCACCCGGGAGAATTTCTCCTGAGGGTCTTCGTAATAGACCACAGCCTCCAGCTCATCCAGGGTAATCCCCTCGGCATCCAGGCAGTACGCAATCGCCTGGGCCGGGAATGCCGGGTCGTGACGAACACGGGTGAAGCGCTCTTCCTGAGCGGCAGCCACGGGCACGCCGTCCTTGACCAGGGCGGCAGCACTGTCGTGGTAGAAGGCAGATATTCCTAAAACATACATAGCCATTTAAGTGTGCATCCTCATCACATCCTGCCAATCCGTGGAGTTGCCTGTGCCCGTCGAGCGGTGAGCGGCACAGCAACTGTCTATGCGTTTTAAAACCATCCTTGAGCGAATGGCAGACTTTTTATGACCGGTATCAACGACACCACCAGCACCAGGCTCATGGCGATATTGAAGACCTTCAAATGCCGCGGCCGCGTTAGAAAGCGCCGCAGGTACTGCCCAAAAAACACCCACACCATCGAGCACGGTGTGCCGAACAAAAAGAACAACAGCGCAATCAGAAACACTTGCAGGGTGTAGCCGCCCAGGGGCGACGTGTAAGCCAACACCGCACCCACCGCCATGACCCAGGCTTTCGGGTTGAACCACTGAAACAATGCCGCGCCCGTGAACCCCAAGGGCTGGCGGGACGGGTCACCGAGGTCGGTGGTGGGCGAGCGCGCGATCTGATACGCGAGAAACAGCAGGTACACCGCCCCGATCACTTGCAACCCGTCATGCAGGCCTGGGTACTGCCGAAAAATCGCGCCGGCGCCCAGGCCGACCGCCACCACCATCAACGGAAAACCGATGTTGATCCCGGCCACATGGCGCAGGGTGCGGCCCATGCCGAAGTTGGCGCCCGAGGACATCAACATCACGTTGTTCGGCCCCGGCGTGACACAGGTGGCGATCACGAACAATGCCACCGCGTAGTAATCCAGAGCCTGCATCACTGCCCCCTTATCAACGGTAGTCTTCCAACGTGCCGCGTCGACGGATATCAACGGACACACAATGGAAGCCGCCGCTCAAACTGCGCGCATGCCGCATCTTCAGCGGCGCCACATCGATGCCATGGCGTTCCAGCGCACGAATCAACGGGACTTGCTGGTCGTTGATCACCGCCAACGCCGGGTTGACCATGATGAAGTTCATGCCCTGCCAGATGGATGCACGTGGGTAGGACCAGCAGTAACCGGTGTCGACCATGTCGGGCGCCCAGATAATGTCCCAGTGCTTGAACACCTCCGGCACCTGGTCCTTGCCGATACGCTCAGGGTTCAATACCACCAACCCGGGCCGTACCAGGGTGATCGTGGTGTCCAAGTGCGTACCGTCGTAGAACCCACTGAGGGCGTGCACGCGGTATTGATCACCAAGCACGCGCTTGAGCCATTCGTAGCCCAGCCGATTGCCACTGCGCGACTCCAGATAAAGAATGTCGCGCCCCATACGCAGCACGTTGGCCGCATCGAAAATAGGCTCCTCATTGGCAATGATCGACCCTTCACGCGGGTTCACCCGGTAAGTGTTGTCCCCCAGTTGCGGCTTGGGGGCCGAGATCCAGTTGGCGCCGCTGGCGAAATACGCTTGCAGGTGTTCACGGTAAGCGAAGGGTTCGAAGTAGCGGCTGCGCAAGGCCATCGGCGCTTCAATGATGGTCTTGCCGATCGGCAGCAAGACGTCCCGTGGGCAGTAGTTGTATTCACCGTCGGTCTTCCAGTCGGACGTCCCGAAGACCTCGGCGTGGTAGGACTTCCTGGGGCGGCGTACGGTAACGCCATGCCCGACCAGAAAGGCTGCGAACGCGTCGAGGTCTTCTTCGGCCTCTGCAACGACCTGCTCGGGATAGGGGCCCGACGGAATCTCATGCATGGCGTCGTGATGTTCACTGTAATCAAGCGCGAACAGGCCCTTGTCCGGCCGAGGCACGCGCGCGCCATGGGCGATACCCACGATCATTTCCTCGAGGGGGTCCCATTCGTTATGCACTTCTACCAAAGACATAGTTGCTCCTCGTGGGGGTTACTGATCGGTCGCGTGCGCCAACACTTCGCGCGTGATCGGCAGATGATGGAGATAGCCGTTTGAAGCGGTTGCCCGCTGCGTACGCGGTAACACCCGCCCTACCGATGACAGGCCCAGTCGACTCAATATCGAATCCCACTTGCCCGGCATCGGCGCCAGTGATTCATAGCCCACGCGCACGCGCTGCCATTGCTCGGCAACGGCTTGCGCCGTGGTCAATGCACGCATGTACGCGTCAATCGCATCGGCAGCCCAGGCCGAGTGCCCGGTGGAAACGTTGTCGATGGTGTTATGCAGGTCGACGAACGCGGTGCTGAAACCGTAGTGGCGCAGAAAACGTCGCGCAGAACGATAAGTACCGCCCACGCCGGATAACTCCATCGCCAGGTTCATGCCGAGAATTTCCGGCATAAAGGTCACCGGCAGCTTGCCCAGGCACAGCCAATACACCGGCAAGCGGAACGACGCCTCGTCCAGGCGCGGGTCCTCGGCAAATTCACGGCTGCCGGTTGGCGCCAGCTCGAAATCCATCTCGCGCAAGCCGTCGCGGTAGATCTTCGGATGATTGAGCGCAGCGACACCGTTGCCCAGCTCATCCCAATACGTCTGAAACAAGCTGTAGCCGACATGGGAAGACGCCAACCCGACATCGGTAAACCCTTGCAGCCAGGCACCGTCGATCAGCGTCAAGGGCGCCAGCTGCAGGGTTGAATCAACGATTTCTTCACGGCTCGGCATTTGCGCCGGGTCGCTGTTATCGAATTGCTGGCCGTGCTGGTCATGCTTGTCGAGCAACCAGGCGCGCAGCACATGGGTGCCCCAGTGTTCGGGCAGTTGGCGCCCGGAGGTGTTCAGTGAGCGCTGCGAACGCGCCAGCCAACGGGACACGTAGGCGTGAGCAAATTGCAGGGTGGAGGCCTCCAGCGCCCGCCCCTGCAAAACGAAATAGGCTTCGCGCAAACTCTGGGGCCAATGGCCGAGACTGGCCTCGGCGCCCACGGTTTGGCGGGCCTCAATGGCCACGTTATCGACCGGTTGGCGAGGCAGCTGCTGACTGCCGGCGAGCTGGGGTAAGGCGTCGATCCATTGGCGAATCACGCTCAAATCCGCGTCACTGAAGATGCGGAACATGCGCCCCGTCGGCGCTACAAGGCTGGTCACCAAGAGGCTTTTTTTCGCGTTACCGGGGACGATCAAGCGGCTGCGAGACAGCACATCCAGCAAGGGCGCCGGGTCGGTCTGGGCCTCCTCAAGCCAGAGCGCCAGGCTACGGCCTTCGATCAGGTAGTTCTGGTGATACACCGCGCCAACCCTGGCCAAGCGTTGCACCAGCTGCATCATGGCCTGCTGCGGGCACGTGGCGGTCAACGAAGCGTTGTACAGCCGGGCATTCCAGCGCTGCAACGCGCCGAATACCCAACTGGCGCCACGCATCAAGCGGGCCTGGCGGGCGTCACTTTGCAAAGCCACTTGGCGCGCGACCCACTGGCTGATCTGGCGCAGCGAAGCCGGCTCCATGCCAGGGAATGACTCGCTCAGGTCCAGGCGCCGTACTTCCAGCGCCATACCGTCAAGGTGCCCCATCGCCGCCCAGCCCGGACATAACCCCACCGCCCGCAATGCCCAGTCGATACCGCACAGCTCATCACCAAATTCATCACTGCGCCGGCTCAGCGCCAACAGCAATGCAGGCAACTCAAATGCGTCGTCACTGAGGTCCGGCAACGTCGACAGTTGCGCAGGTGCCAGGGCATAAGCCGTCAGTTGCAACTGGCCCAGCAGCGCCTTGAAATGGTGGGCCCGTGACGCATTCGGGTAACCGACGCCCACGTCATGGGCGAACAATTGCATGATTCGTAGCTGCGCCGGGTCTTCGAAAACCCCGGGCGCACTCATGCCTTGAAGCCAGCAGCCAAGCACCGAGGCCATCGGCGCCGAATAAGTGGCCAGCGCCTGCGCAAAGCCAAGGGTGTTGTTGCGTTCAGCGGCCAGCGCCGCAGCGCTGGCGTATGCCGTTGCCTGAGACACTTGCCACTGATCGATCCGAGGCGACAGCAGCGCCAGCGGCGTTGGCTCGCCGCTGCCCAACAGACGGTTGAGGTACGCAGCCTCCAGAAAACATTCAGGGTCGAGCGCCAGGCGATACAACTCGCGCCAGCTACCCTCTTCCATCATGCGCGTTGAAACCGAGCCATCCATAGCCGATACCTTGTCCAATCAAACGTCAGAACATTGGATAAATAGAGGAGTCGGGTTTTTTCTTCTTTTTACCAAACAGGCGCTGAAAAAACTTTTTGATCGATTTCATGAGCAAGTCCTTTTACCGAGTGACATCAAGAATAAGTTTCGAAACCAGGTCGTTGCCGAAGTCGGTGAAGTGAATACGGTCGACAAACTGCCAATCGTCCGGGCCCAGGGCCTCAGCCAGCAAAGGCGTGATATCGACAAAACCGACGCCCATGCCCTGTGCCCCGGCCCGCAAACGCTGGGCGTAGGCTTCACGCACTGAGGTCTGCAGGATGTCGCCGTACACGTCGGTGAAGTTTCCTGCCTGGTCGAGTTCGGCGAACAATTGCTGTTCTTCCGGGCTACCGGTTTCCCGTACCCAACCGGCCAGCGGTTGCAGGATGAACGTCAACTTCGCCCCCATGTCGGCGGCCAGGGCACGCCAGATATCCAGGTGCTGCAAGGTCAGGTTGGCGGCGTAGTCAATCTGCTCCTCCATCGACTGCGGCGCCGGGGGCTCGGGCTCAGGTTCCTGCGCCTTGCCAAACAGATTCGAGAGGCTCCACGAAGTGGACGCCGGCTCCGCAGGGGCCAATGCCTCGAAAAACTGGTGGCAATTGAAGAACGCCCCATACTCGCCGCGATAATGTTCGGGCTGCCGAGCCAGGCCGAGGTTGTTGAAACCGGAAAACAGCACGATCTCGTCCACCTTCGGCAAACGATGCTTATTAAGGGTGAACAGGGTCAATTCTTGAGTGGAGTTGAAACTGCGACCGCCAAAGTTGAGCCAGTGCTGACCACGGGGGTCGTTTTGGGTGAGGCGCGACGCCAATGTCTGGCTGTCAGCACTGGCGCCAATACCGAATACCGTCGAGCTGCCCGCCAATAACCTTACCGGGCCACTGCTTTGGCCACCGTCGGCCACCGAATACCGCGTGGTCAACGACTCCGAGTAGCGAAACCCCGCCGAATCGGTATTGACCACGAAGGAGCGATGGTCAGTCGGGTGGAAGTACATCAAATAAGGTAACCAACGAACTTCGCCACCATCGGTGAACTTCTGTTCATATTCGGCCATTTGCGGTGTGAGCGTCATCCTTGCCGTCATTGCGCGTGGTCCTCTCGTTATTCGCTGGGCAGATTCAGGTATCTGTATGGGTCATGCCGGGCATGTCTTGAAATTTGACTGTGCCAGGTGCTGCCTTGCCATTTCGCGACTACCCTAACCATGGTCCTGCACCGTTACGGGGCTCATCATCCCAAGACCACGATGTGTATTGCAGATACAGAAAACCCCAATCTTTTAAATACAGATTGGCCTTTTTGTAAGAAAATTCTTCAAAAAAACCCCTCTCTGTACCTTCTTAAGTGACAGATGAGCGGCTACAGTCAGAACCATGACTCTCTATCTGAACCTCGCCGAATTTATCAGCAGCCGCATCGAGCAGGGCCTTTACGGCCCCGGCGAGCGCCTGCCCTCTGTGCGCACACTCAGCCATGAGCACGGCGTCAGCCTGACGACCGTGCAACAGGCCTACCGTGTATTGGAATGTTCGGGGCTTGCGATACCACGCCCCAAGTCGGGCTACTTCGTGCCGGCCAACCGACGCATCGCGCCCTTGCCACAAATGGGCCGGCCGATCCTGCGCCCGGTGGATATTTCCCAATGGGATATGGTCCAGGAGCTGATGCGCTTCGATGAGAACGCCGATATTGTTCAATTGGGATGTGGCATGCCGGACATCACCGCGCCCACGCTCAAGCCACTGCTGACGGCAATGGCACGCATCAGCCGGCGCAGCGATAACGCCAGCCTGCAGTACAACCGGATTCAGGGTGTATTGGCGTTGCGCGAGCAGATCGCAAGGCTGTCGATTGATTCGGGCTGCCGCCTGAACCCGGCCGATATCGTCGTCACCAGCGGTTGCCAGGAAGCCCTCTCCACCGCCATCCGCGCGATTTGCTCACCCGGCGACATTGTCGCCATTGCCTCGCCGAGCTATCACGGGATGATGCAGATCCTCAAGGCGGCCGACCTCAAGGCCCTGGAGATTCCCACCGACCCCGTCACGGGCATCAACCTGGAAGCCCTGGAAATGGCCATGGAGCAATGGCCGATCAAGGTTATCCAGTTGACCGCCAACTGTAATAACCCGTTGGGCTACATCATGCCTGACGAGCGCAAACTCAAACTGATACGCATGGCCCAGCGCTTCGACGTCCCGATCATAGAAGACGATATCTACGGTGACCTGTCGCACCGCTATCCACGGCCGCGCTCACTGAAGTCCTTTGACGAGGACAATCGGGTGCTGCTGTGCAGTTCATTTTCCAAGACAGTCGCGCCTGGCTTGCGCGTTGGCTGGATCGCACCCGGGCGCTATCTGCCACAGGTGCTGCACATGAAATACATTGGCTCCGGCGCGACGGCCACCCAGCCGCAGTTGGCGGTTGCCGAATTCATCGCCAAGGGCAATTACCTCCTGCACCTGCGTCGAATGCGCAAACAATACAAGCGCAATGGCGACCTGATGAGCGAGTGGGTCAACCGCTATTTCCCGGCGGGCACCCGCGTCAGCCAACCGCAGGGGGGCTTTACGCTGTGGGTCGAACTGCCCGATGAGTTCGACATCTACACCCTCAACCAGCTGCTCGAAGCCCAGGACATCCAAGTGGCGAACGGCAATATGTTCTCGGCAGCAGGAAAATACCGAAACTGCATCCGCCTGAACTTCGCCAATGCACCGACGCGCAAAGTCGAGATGGCGGTACTCAAGGTCGGGCAAACCATCAGCCAACTGAAGCAACTGGAGGCCAACGGTGGCCAGGCCCGGCAGGATGGCCCAACCGTTTGAGGTGGCACGCTTGCCTTGCGGCGGTTACGGCGAGTCGGGGCGATCCCGACCGACTCGCTCCAGGTACTCATCCACCCGCCCACCGGTCAGCGCCTTGACCTGAATCGACACGCAATTGACCTGCCGCCCCATCCGAATGCCTTCACGGCGTCGTACCTGCACATACCCAAGCCGCGGCCAAAAGCGCTCGGCCTTGTGATTGCCGATGACCACGGTCAGCCGCAACCACTGGGCGCCTTTGCCGATAGCCCACGCCTCAAGATCCGCATGCAGCTGCCGCGCAAGCCCGGTGCCATGCAAGCGCGTATGCACCAGCAGCAGCCCGATATGCCACACACCGGCCGCCAACAGGTCGGCGGCAATGTTCACGACCGCAACCAATTGATCATCCGCATCGCGGTAACCCAACCAGTACATCCGGCTGCAGCGCCAGCCTGCGGGCAGTTGGCCCTGCAACTCTTCGTGCGCCTCAGTCGGCAAAGCGGGCTCGCCGTTGACTGCGATGAAATAATCCGGCGCCTGCTCAAACAACCGCTGCAACTCAGCCGCATCACTGACCTGCAGTTCAACCACTCGAACACCCGTGACGGCGCAACCCGGCAACGGCGGTGAATCAACGTCCATGTTCAACTCCGTTCAGTCATCCCGCGTCAGCACTTCCAATAACTCAATCTCAAAGCGCAAATGGCTATTGGGTTTGATATGCGCGCCCATCGAGCGTTCGCCGTAGGCCAGGTGCGCAGGCACATACAACCTGCGCACGCCGCCGACCTGCATACCCATCAAGCCTTGATCCCAGCCCTTTATGACGCGCCCGGTGCCGATCACGCATTGGAACGGTTTGCCACGCTCCCAGGACGAATCGAACACCGTGCCGTCTTCCAAAGTGCCGGTGTATTGGGTGGTAATCAGCGCACCTTTGACCACGGCTTTGCCGTCGCCCACGCGGATATCAGTGATCTGGAGTTCGTCGTGACTCATGGGAGGCTCGTTGAAGGTGTAAAGGCTGGGGTTTTCCCAGAAACGGGTGGGTTTGGCAAGTGTAGGAACAGTCTGACCAACGACATTTCCCTTTAACTTGCAGGACGTTTCCGAGAGAATCCCAGCCGCTTGCGCCGCTCAAATTGCATGGCCATATCCATCTGTGTGAGACCTCCACACTTTGTGAGTGAAGACTGTGCTTTCGTACAAAAAGAGTTCATTCGCTTCATTTATTTTTGCTCTCCACCTACAAAAGAACACGACTCCCCCTAGCCCAAAATCATATCCTGCTTATTTTCGCCCACCCTGCCTGCATTCAACCTATGAAGAGACAATTAACTCTGAATAGGAAACATCAAAATGACCATCGGTTCCAATTTTAATTTTCCAGCGGACATCGCACAGCGTACACATCGAAAAAAACGAGCCACTCATAATAAATGGAGAGCTACATTCCCTAATCCGCCAGATTTATGCTTTGACTATCGCTCCTTGGTAGAGCAACAAAATGGCGTAGCACAGGCGACTGATACTAACCATAGAATTTGTATCATCGGCGCAGGTATCACGGGATTGACAACAGCACGAGAATTGTACAGATGCGGCTTCACAAATATTACTGTACTTGAAAAGTCGGAACGCATCGGAGGTAGACATCTCACCGCACTCGGCAGAAATAATACCAACACTATTGGCAGGCCACCTTTCGAGATGGGTGCAATGAGAATGCCCTTCTTCAATAAATCAAACGAGGCCCCAAAAGATGGCCGTTCACTCATGGCGTATTACGCAAAAAAATTTCAATTGGTCCATTCTGACTTTCCGAATCCTGGTAGTCCTGCAGTCCGATCAACAGGAATATACCTACGAGAAGGAAGCATAGATGATAGCCGTGAACCCACCATGCTTATCTGGGAAAACCCCAATGGAAAAACAGCACCACCCGGCAAAGCACTAGGCACCGTTTTTGCAAAATGGAAAATGTTTGCAGAGCGAATGACCCAAACAGTCTCGGAGCATTATGGCTCTAAGGACTGGGAACGCATGTGGATGTCCATAGTAAAAAAATACGAAGGTATTTCATTTCGTGATTTGGTGAAGATGCCAGCCATCACTGCCTGGCGCCAAAGTGATCCTGGTAATTTTGGCGGGATGGGTATGACTGCCCAAGAATCTGCTGTTTTCTACTCCATTGGAATTGGCGACGGAAGTTGGGGAGCATTCTATGATGTGTGTTCGCTCTACCCTTTACGCACGGCAATATTTGGGTTCAGTAGTCACTTGCAGTTGATCCACGGACGCGTAAACGCAGAAGGCAGGCCGATAGATTCACCTTATTTGAACTCGACAGAAATATTCGATTCAAAAAGAGTTAAATTTAACAAACCAAATTATATTGGGCTTGGCTCTCTGGCTGAGTCCCTGCTCTTCATAAAGCCGGACGAGACCAGGGAATCCCTGTACGAACATTTAATTAAAAGCCAGCAAGGACTGCTGACCAGTAGCTCAGTGACAAAACTAAAAAAACTAAAAAATGGAAAAATACGCGTTCATTATGACTGGAACACCTCACAACCAGAGCGGTCAGAAAAAACGTTTCTTGATTTTGACTCTGTCGTTATGACACTACCTTCGTGGCTGATAGAAACACAAATTTCAATTGAAGATTTCGACGAAAAATCCCTTCCACCACAAATAATATCAGCCTATAAAACAGCTCACTGGGAAACCAGCTGCAAAGTGTACGCCCCACTTAAAAAATCCTTTCTTTCGCAGAACAAAACAATCCCTCAAACCATCGTAACAGACAGCTTAGTACATGACGCCTACACTTACCGATATAATGACAACCATACCTATGACTGCATCTTACTCAGCTACACGTGGGAGGATGACGCTACTAAGCTTTCATTGTTCAGCGATGGAGAGCTGGTTGACAAATGCATAGAAGAGCTTGATAGAATTCTTTTGAAATCAACCAATATAAAACAAAAAATATCCCCTTACATAGGACGTGAACAAGCAGTTGTTCAACGCTGGATGAACGACAAAAATTCGCTTGGCTGTGCGAAACTTTATCGTCCAGGCACTTACTACGATGCGATAAGCCTGATGAAATACAACAGAGATTTCTCTCATATATCAGGACTTTATCTTTGTGGCGAGTCTTTTTCTGTTGACGCTGGCTGGACTGAGCCCTGCTTCAGAGGCGCTATTGATGCAGTGATAAATATCTGTAAAAAAACCCATGCAACCTTCAATGGCGGCTTCACCATGCAGGACTATCCTGAGTATGAAGTTCAAACTCAGACATAAAGGAATCAGACCACAACACAACAGGAATCATCTGACTTTCATATAAACACTCTATCGCCTCTTATAAACATTCAACCACCCCGGTTGCATAACAATAAGAGGTCACCTCCATGAACGAACCAACAAGCCCAGCACGTATCGCGGTTATCCAACTTGATCCCCAAGTCGGAATGACCAACCGAGCGGATAACCTGCGTCAGAGTCTTGTACTGGCAACCGAAGCTGCAAACGGCGGTGCCCATCTGATCGTGCTGCCGGAACTCACCAATTGCGGGTATTTTTTTAGCAGCCGCCAAGACGCCTTTAATCACGCCGAGGTGGTTCCTGACGGTCCAAGTGTGCGCGCGTGGATTGACTTTGCCGTCAGGCACCAGGTGTATCTGGTTGCCGGTCTAAGCGAAATCGACGGAATGCAGCTGTTCAATACTGCCGTATTGCTGGGCCCCAACGGTTTTATAGGTAAGTACCGCAAAGCTCATTTATGGAATTTGGAAAAGCTTTGGTTCACTCCCGGTAATACGGGCTTTCCAGTGTTCGAAACGCCGATCGGCCGCATTGGCTTACTGATCTGCTGGGACATCTGGTTCCCGGAAGTACCACGTATTCTCAGCCAACAAGGCGCGGATATTATTTGCAGCCTAAATAATTGGGTGTGGACGCCACCACCGCTATTCGATGAGGCAGGCAAATGCATGGCGTCCTACCTGACGATGACTGCCGCACATGTGAATAACGTGTTCATCGCAGCCGCAAGCCGCATTGGCGAGGAGCGGGATGCTCGTTACCTGGGATGCTCGTTGATTGCAGGCACCAACGGCTGGCCGATAGGTGCTGTAGCTTCGGCCAACCGTCAGGAAATTTTATTTGCTGACATTGATATTACCAGCGCCCGGAGCGCACCGATCTGGAATAGCCTCAATGACCTACAGCGTGATCGACGCAATGATCTCTACGATCAAATGCTGGGGTACTCCCAACATCCTGCTCTGCCGCGTTGATGGGAGGGCAGAACATGGAAACGCTCTCTACCGATACAAAACGCGGCCATTCACGGGCAGAAATCATCGTCATTATTTTGGGGGTAATCAGTGCATTGCTGGCGCTATGGGTAGCAGTCAATCATCAGGGCTCCTGGCCAAGCTATAGCGAAATGGTCGCAAGTCTGCCCCACCCTGTCGCATGGCTGCGGTGGGTACTCGGGGATATCAGTGAAGTCGCCTTCTACAAGCATGAACTCGCTTCATTCGGTTTGCTGAGCGGGGCCTATTTGGCTTGGTGGGCTAGCGAGCGCGGTAAAACCTGGCAGGGCTTTTCCATTTCATACGGAACTGGACTGTGGCCTTGGCTGGTAACCAGTTCGCTGTTGGGGCTACTGCTTAGTAACTTACTGTGGGGCTGGAGCGTCACCGCGCAAACGTGGCAACCGACCACGTTCGCGGCCTTCGTTTCGTTGCCGGCGGCGATGGTGCTGATGTTTGGTGGCGGCTGGAAGGTTGCGCTCAATGGCGCAGTATTTGGTGCATTACTGGTTACGCCGATGTGCTTGATAATCGTGAACTTCGTATGCGTACCGCTGAATTTACCTCCGGTAATCGGCAATGTGCTGGGCATGGCCGTGGGTAGCGTCTTAGCCTTTTTACTATGCCGTCATGCGCCATCATTGATGCGCTCAGACTACAAGCCCCCCGTCAGACCGATGCCGGGCAAACCACCAACTTATGGTTTTGTCTGGAGCCTGCGTCGAGTTTTGGCGGATTTTTCCGAAGCGCCATTTTTCGGAAATGAACTGGCCAGTCTTGGTCTGCTGGTAGGAGTCTTGCTGGCATATGCTTTGAATCCCATCAGCCCGGTTTATGGGTCAGGATTGGTCTTGCCACTGCTAGGGGCGCAAGCACTGACGTCGGCACTGGGCGTAGTGTTCTGGCGGCATCAGTGGATCAGCCGAGGCTGGTATCCAACTTACGTTCCATTGGTTTCAGTAGTACCCGCAGCTGTATTGACCTATGGCGGTAGTTGGATGGTGATTGGCTCAAGTGCGCTACTTGGTGCTCTGATCGCACCGCCATTGGCATCAGTCATTTCAGGACGATTGCCAGCAGACTTTCATCCGTATATTGCGAACGTGACTTCAATGGCGTTGAGTACGCTGTTGGTAGTGCCGTCGGTGGGCTGGTTAGTCCAAACGTGAGGTTTTTCCCACGCGGCACTCTTCGTGCAGCGTGGGAACAGTCAAAGATCTTTTCTCTCACAACCAGTGCCAAAACCGACTCCAAAACCCGCGCCCCAAATCATTCTTGCAGCCCGCGTATTGCGCCGCATACATCTGCGAACGCGCCTGTACCTTGCTGGCCACCGGCGGCAGCCAGGCTTTGGCCGCATAGGTACGCTGGCGGTAGCCGCCCCAGCCTTCGTGGTAGTTCAGGTATTGGCCGTAGGCGTCGTATTTGTACACGCCGTTGATGGTGTAGGTCTTGTCCATGTACCAGCCGATAAAATCGATGGCGTCGTCGAAGTCCCGACGGTTGGCGCCGCTGCGGCCGGTGCTCTTGCGGTAGTCGCTCCACACTTCATCTTTGGCCTGGGCATAGCCGGCGGCGGTGGAGACGCGGCCCCAGGGGATGATCCACAGCAGGTATTTGCGCGGGGCCAGGGCGTCCTGACGGAAGCCGGACTCCTGATACATGATCGCCAGCGGCACCTGGATCGGCACGCCCCAGCGTTTTTGCGTGACCTTGGCGGCATCGTACCAGTCATCTTTTTCGCGAAAGATGCCGCAGATGTCGTTGGGTGTGCGTGGCGGCGACGTACCGCACGCCGCCAGCATTGAGGTGAGTAATAACAGCCCGACGATTTTGCCTGCGCTCAAAGTGCACCTTTGCGTAATCCGCGTAAAAAGCCGGCATTTTACGCGTTCAGCAAAGCGGCGTCCTTGCCGCAAACACTTTTAAGCCAAAGGCACTCGGCGAGTGGTCAGCGCCATACGCCCGACAAAGAAGCTCAGGGCTACGCCCAACAGCAACAGGGCCAGGGTGCTCCAGGCTGCGTGGGAGAGCTGTTTGGCTGCCACTTCACCGGCTTCACGGGCTTTCTGTTCGGCCTGCTGCTTCAGCTCGTCAACTTTTTGCATGGCTTGCTGATAAGCCTGGGCATAGTTGTCGACGATCTGGGTCGCTTCCTCTTTGCTCTTGCCGGTACGGGCGGCAACGATGTTGATCAGTGCATCTTTATCCGCAGCGTTCAGCGCCGGTTCACCCGAGGCTTTCACGCGTTCGAACCACTGCTTCAATGCTTCGCCAGCCTGGGCTGGATCGGTGGCCGCAGCGGTAGCCGATTGCTTGCCGTCAGCGGCAGCCTGGTCAGCCTTCTGCTCAACGTTGGCGGGGTCCAATTCAGGCTTGCCGCTTTGCTTGAGCAGTGTGTCCAGTTGGCCTTGCAGGCTGTTCCAATCCAGCTGGATGCCCTGCTCGCTCAACTGCTGCTTAACACTGTTACCAATGCCCGGTGCTGCCGCCGCAATGCCGCTACCGGCAGCCGACAGACCTTTGCCCACGACGTTGCCAGCGGTGCCGACCACACTGGCGGCCAAACCCGCCAACAGCCAGGTGGTGAGCAAGGTGGTGACGGTCCAGGTCAACACACCGTGCAGGCCACCGCGATCCGGCGCTGTGCGGCCAGCCACGAAGGCACCGACGCCGATGGCGATCAGTGTCGACACGAACAGCCAGATCCCGGCGCCCGTACCAAAGCCACTCAGCGGGTTACCTGCTTGCATCGGGTCGACGGCACTCGCCCCGATAGCCGTACCGAGCACACTCAGCACCAAATAGGTCACCAGTGCAATTGCACTACCGGCCAATACCGAGCTCCAGGACACACGAAACAGCGAACGATTGGTTTCATAGACAGTGGTCATACAAAGGTCCTTCACAAGTTATGAGAGCAAGGCACAGTGCCTTGATGGTTGTGAGTGTGGCGAAAGGACATACGTTCAGTCGTGGTCCAAATGCACCAGATGAACTGGTACATTCGCACTTCCCGCGTCGCACTTTCTCTGCACTATCCTCAACCCCGGGTGTCGTACCCCCATGTGCCATCTACCGGGAGAAACCATGAGCCAGGATGTCCTCGCGAAAGAAACCAACCGCCGCCATTTGCAGCAGATCATCTCCGGCTTATCCGACGGTGTGATCCTGGCAGAGGTCGATCAAACCATCCTCTGGGCGAATGAAGCCGCGCTGACCATGCATGGGGTGAGCGAGGTCGAGCAGCTCGGTGCCAATACCAAGCAATACGCCGAGCGTTTCGCCTTGCGCTACCGCAACAACCATCCGTTGCAACTGGACAACTACCCGCTCAGCCGCGTGGCGGCCGGTGAAGAATTCAGCGATGTGGTCGTGGAAGTCACCCCAACGGCCGACGAAGAGCGCAGTTGGGTGCACCGCGTGCGCAGCCTGGTATTAAACGACGCCCACGGCGAGCCGGAGTTGTTGGTGCTGATCCTCAGCGACGCCACCGAGTGGGCCAGCGCCGAGCAGCGCTTCGAGAAAACCTTTAATGCCAACCCGGCGCCCGCGGTGATCTGCCGCCTGAGTGACTTGCGCTACATCAAGGTCAACCAGGGTTTCCTGGAGATGACCGGCTACAACCGAGACCAAGTGATCGGCCGCTCGGTGTATGAACTGGATGTGCTGGAGCATGCCGAGCGCAAGGACCTGGCCGTGCAGCGCCTGGGCGAAGGCGCGACCATCCCGCAGATGCAGGCCGAACTGCGCTTGCCCAAAGGCGGCAGCAAACTGGTGATCGTCGCCGGCCAGCCGTTGGACATGAACGAGGAAGACTGCATGCTGTTTTCCTTCACTGACCTGGAGCCGCGACGCAAGGCGGAAATAGCCCTGCGCCAGAGCGAAGAACGCTTCGCCAAATCGTTCCGCCTGACGCCCGTGCCGACGCTGGTATGCAGCGCCGCCAACCGGCAGGTGGTGGATATCAACGAAGCATTCATGAACATCACGGGCTACATCAGCGAAGAGCTGATCGGCAAAACCGTCGAAGACATCCACTTTATCGACAGCCCCCAGGCAGGCGCGCAGCTGTTCGCCACCCTGGAAAAAGCCGGCAATCTCGACGGCCAGGACCTCAAGGTGCGCAAGAAGGGTAACGAGGTGATCGACTGCGTGGTCTCCGCCGACACCGTGATTATCGAGGACGTGCCCTGCTACCTGTTGGTCATGATGAACATCACCGAACGCAAACGCTCGGAACTGGAGTTGGTGGCGGCCATCGAGGAAGTCATGCAGGACGCCTCGTGGTTCAGCCAGACCCTGATCGAGAAACTGGCCAACGCCAAGAGCGTCAACAGCCCCAACTTGCCGAGCGTGAGCTTTACCGATCTGACCGCCCGTGAGCGCGATGTGCTGGGCTTGATCTGCGAAGGCCTGGCCGACAAGGAAATTGCTTCGCGCCTGAAACTGGCACCCAACACGGTGCGTAACCATGTGGCCACGGTGTACTCCAAACTCGGTGTGCACAGCCGCAGCGCGGCGATCGTTTGGGCCCGTGAACGCGGGCTGTTCGCCGGTGAATTGCGAGTAAAAACCAAGCAATAGAGTGCAAATGCACTAGTTCGACCAGTGCAAATTCGCCTTATTGAGTCGCGATGCGCTGCATAACCTTGAAGAGTGGGCACAGGGCTTTAAGTCCCGTGCCATCAGGTTTGATCTCTTTGAGGAATGCACCATGAAAAGCGAACAAGTCAAAGGCGCCATGGAGAAAGTCGCGGGCAAGGCCCAGGGCTTTATCGGCGACCTGACCGGTGATGAGCAATTGCACGCTGAAGGTGTTGCCCGCCAGGCCGCAGGCCAATTGCAGCAAACCTATGGCGACGCGCTGGAGACGGTGAGCGATTTTGCCAAAAACAAACCGCTGGCTACCGTGGCTGTCGGTGCCGGAATCGGTCTGCTTGTGGGTCTGTTGCTGCGTCGTCGGTGAGGAGGCTGAGCCACATGTTCACGCTCTCGCAACTACGTAACTGCATTGAAGAGGCGCTGCTGCCCCTCACCTGCGAATTCACCTTGTGCCGGGACGCTTCGCTGACACTGAAAGTGTTCGATGCCGAAAGTGGCCGGGTTGACCTGGTGGTCACGGGCATCAGCGTCAGCAAATTGCAGTCGCCACATGCCGTGGAAAAAATGGTTGAAGAACTGCGCTATGAACTGCAGAGCAACACCATGGGCCACCTGACGCTGGACGACCTGCCCCTGTCGCCTACGGCGCAATAACCGCGCACTGCCCAAGTGGCCGCCGCTTCAACGACGCGCCACTCACGTAAAACACCCCACCACCTACGATAAACGCCGCCAGCATGCACAACATGCCGTGGGCCGTTAGGCTGGCGTTGAAGGTAACGCGACCGGCGTGGTCGGTTACCTTCGCGCCAGCGTCAGCCAACAACAGCGGTCATTTCTTGACGGGCGTGATCTCGAGAATGGTGCCGTTGGTGGTTTTCAGCAGCACAAACCTGTCACCCACCCGAGCCCACTGGCTGTCCGCTTCAGGCTGCTTGAGGCCACGTTTTTTCCAATCGCTGACGGCCGATTCCTTGCGCATCAGCATATCGGGGGCGCGGTCGCCCTCTTTCAAATCACGCGCGTTGATGTTTGAAGGCTTTACGGTTTCTTGGGGCGTATCACCGGCCTGCACGACAAAACTGGCGGTGGACAGGCCGGTGGCGACCAGCAGGCAAGCGGCGAGGATTTTAGACTTCATGGGTGCTCCTTCAATGAATGATGCGTACCCAGGTTCCGACCGCGGACGCGCGGAATCATTCAGCCAGAACTCGACTTCAAGGGGGGTTATACAACGGCCACCGGCGTGCCCTGATGAAACACCATCCGCCACTGCCCCGCCTCTTCGCGCCAGACTGAACTGCGCAACGAATGCCCAACCCCTTCCCGATAGCCGCGATAAGTCACCAGCGCTACGCCTTCACCCAACACGTTCACCGCAAACCCCGTCATGCTCCGCGCGCAAAACCCTTCATCCAACAAGCCGGTCATTATTTCGGCCTTGCTGCCCCAAACATTCCCGCTGGCGCCAAACTCAAAAAAATCATCGGATAGCAACTGCGACAGTTGGGCTGCGTCTGAACGGGTGGTGCACCCCTGCAGCGCCTGTTCCTGCTCGAATAAAAGCGCTTCCAATGCCATGTCCATTGCTCCCATGAAATAAATCCTGTATTTTTTCATGAAATTTATCGAAATAAATTTCATGAACCAACAACAAGAACTCGACACCCTGGCCGTCCTGATCCACGACCTGCGCAAGCACAAGAAACTCACCCTCGCCCAACTCGCGCAAAAAATCGAGCGCTCGGTGGGTTTCCTGTCTCAGGTGGAGCGCGGCCTGTCGCGCCCGACCGTGGCGGACTTGACTGCCATCAGCCACGCCCTCGATGTGCCCACCACCTATTTCTATAGCCTGCCCAAACCCAAGGCGGTGGCCTGGGTCACGCGCCCCAACGAGCGGCGCACGGTGTACTACGCCAATGGCATTACCGACATCCTGGTCTCGCCGAGCATGAACGCGGCCTTTTCGATGCTCGACAGCCTGCTGGCACCCGGCGCCAACAGCGGTGAACAGACCATGAGCGACCGCGCCGAGCAGGCCGGTTTTGTGCTGGAGGGCGAACTGACGCTGTGGGTGGACGGTGAGGCCGATCCGGTCACCCTCGGCCCTGGCGACAGCTTCCACCTCGCCAGTTTCGCCCATTGCCGCTATGCCAACCTGACTGAACTGCCCGCCCGCGTGCTGTGGGTTTACAACTAGGAGCAAGACCCGTGAAAAGCCATTCCTCCACGCTGCTGGCCGAAGTACGGACGTTCCGCCAGAACCACCCTGACGTGCGTTACGTTGACCTGATCGCCCTGGACATTCCAGGGCATTTCTATGGCAAGCGCTACCCGGTGGACATGCTGGAAAAAGTCGCTGCCGGCAGCCCGTTGAAGCTGCCGCAAAACGCTGTGTTGCTGGGGGCGCAGGGCGGGCTGTTCAAGATTGGTGACTATTGCTTTCACGATGGCGACCCGGACGCCAACCGCCGCCTCGTGCCAGGCACGCTCAAGCCGGTGAGCTGGGAGTCACAGCCGCTGGGGCAAATGCTGATTACCTCGGACGGTACCGAAGCGCCGATCGAATTCGAACCCCGCGAAGTCTTGGCCAGGGTCCTGGAGCGCCTGCACCACAAAGGCATCCATCCGGTGGTGGCGTTCGAGTTGGAGTTCTATCTGTTCGATAAAAAGCTGGACAGCGGCCTGCCGCAATTCGCCCGCGACCCGCTGAGCGATGACCCCGATGACCAGCCCAACCTGCATATCGAACGGTTGTCGCGCTTTTCTGAAGTGCTCGACGATATAGCACAAACCGCCAAGGACCAGGGCATCGACATCACCGTCATCACCGCCGAACTCGGCCCCGGCCAGTTTGAAATCAACTTCGGCCACCTTGACGACGGCCTGCGCGCAGCCGACTGGGCCGCCCTGTTCTGCCGCAGTACCCGTGGCGTGGCACTCAAACACGGTTACCGCGCCAGCTTCATGGCCAAACCTTATCTGCAATACCCTGGCAGCGGCATGCATGTGCACGTGAGCCTGTACGACGGCGCGGGCAACAATGTGCTCGCGGCGCACCAGCAACAACCGCTGCGTCACGCCGTGGCCGGTTGCCTGGAACTGCTGCCGCACTGCATGCCGATTTTCTCGCCCAACCACAATGCCTTCCGCCGCCTGGGCGGTACGGTCAATGCGGCGACCCGCGCCAGTTGGGGCTTTGAGGACCGCGATGCGTGCGTGCGCATTCCCGAGTCCGACCCGCGCAACCTGCGTATTGAACACCGCCTGGCCAGTGCCGACGCCAACCCGTATCTGGTCTTGGCGGCGATCCTCGCAGGGTTGGAGCATGGCCTTGAAGCCAGGCAAGAACCCTTCGCCCCGTTGAACGAGGACCGAAACAGCGGTGCCGACTTCCCCCTGGAAATGCTCGACGCCGTGCGCGCCATGCAACATCAACCCGTGGTGCGCGATAAACTGGGCGGCGAATTTGTCGACGTGTATTGCGAGAACAAACGCCAGGATCATCTGGCCTTTCAACAAGAGATCAACGCGCGGGAATACCGCTGGTTTCTCTGACGCCCTGGAACCCCCGATGACCGAGCAAAGCGCCCCAGCCCTCAAGGAAATCTTCAACGTCGAACGCCTGCAGCACATCGCCCGCGAAATGTCGGCGGTGTACCCGGCGTTCGACGCCAAGGGGTTTCTCAAGCATGCCAAGGCGGGGCTTGCCGAGTTGTCGGTGATGCAGCGCATGGCGCGGGTCAGCGAAAGCCTCCACGCCGTCATCCCCTTGGATTATGCGCAAACCCTCAAGCTGCTTTACGCCCTCGCCCCGCGTCTGAACAGTGGGTTTGTCAGCCTGTTCCTGCCGCACTATGTGGCCAGTTACGGCCAAGGCGACTTCGAGCGCTCCATGGCCGCGCTCAAATATTTCACTACGTTTGGCTCGGCCGAGTTCGCCATTCGCCACTTTTTGCTGCACGACTTCAAGCGCACGCTGGCCGTGCTGCAGGCATGGTCGCTGGACGACAACGAACATGTACGGCGCCTCGCCAGTGAAGGCTCACGCCCGCGCCTGCCCTGGTCCTTTCGCCTCGCCGAGGTGCAGGCCAACCCCGAGTTGTGCGCGTCGATCCTCGATAACCTCAAGGCTGACAGCAGCCTGTATGTGCGCAAATCCGTGGCCAACCACCTCAATGACATCACCAAGGATGACCCCGACTGGGTGCTCAGCCTGATCGAAGGCTGGCACCTGGATAACCCGCACACCGCGTGGATCGCCCGCCACGCGCTGCGCAGCCTGATCAAGCAAGGCAACACCCGCGCGCTGACGATCATCGGCGCCGGGGCCCGCGCCGAGGTGAAGGTTCACCACCTGACGGTCACCCCGGCGGTGATCAACCTGGGCGAGCGCATCAGCCTCTCTTTCAGCCTGGAGTCCACTGCCGCCACCGCACAAAAGCTGGTGGTGGACTACGCCATCGACTACGTAAAAAGCGCGGGGCATAGCGCGGCCAAGGTGTTCAAGCTCAAGGCCTTTACCTTGGAAGCGGGTGAGCATCACAGCATTCGCCGCGAGCAACCTATCCGCGAGCTGACCACGCGCAAGCACTACCCAGGCAAACACTCGGTACACGTGCTGATCAATGGCGAGAAGCTTGGAACCGCCGAGTTTGAGCTGCTGAAACCCTGACATTTCTTACACAAAAGGCTCTATTCCGGGCCTTTCAGCCAACATCATTGTCGAACAATCCTAGATTTTTTTGTTGAGACCCATTATCATCTGCGCCTTATTGCTACCCACCGGGTAGTTGTTTCAATGTGTCACCCGAGGCGCCCATGTACCGTTTTTCGTTTCAACGCCCTTTGATTGCGCTCAGTCTGGGGCTGGTCACCCATTCCGTTAGCGCCGCCCTGCAACCCATGGCCGAAGCCCCGCTGGCCGGCGACACCGAGTTGCATTGCCATTTCAACCGCGATGCCAGTACCGACTGCACCACCACCTATCACTACACCATCCTTGCGCCTAACGGCCGCGAAATGCTCTCGCGCATCGACTTCGATTACTCCGAAGGCGATACCTTTGAAGTGATCAGCGCTCAATCCACCCAGCCTGGCGCCAGGCCGATCGCGCTGGATGCCGCGCAAATCGACACCCGCACCGCGCCCAACCCGGACCAGGGCTTTCGCCGCGACAAACAGACCTCCCTGGCCTTCCCGAACCTGCGCGTCGGCACCCAGGTTCGTTACACCGTGCGCGAACATCGCGCTGCCAAGCCGCTGATGACCCAGTTTCACTACGCCCTCACGTTCGGCCCGAGCGCGGTGCGTCGCGACCACGTCACGGCACGCTTTACCGCTGAGCGACCGATCCAGTGGCGCAGCGAACTGTTCGACGATTTCAGCGTGACCCCGTCGGCCGATGGCAAGACCCTGGACGTGGTCCAAAAAACCCCGGTCTATCTCAACTACATCAATGAGTCACCCGGTGCCGCACTGATGCGTACCCCGCGCCTGGAAGTGGGCAGCGCCCTGGATCGCCAAGCGTACTTCGGTGATTTCGCGCAACGCTATAACCAGATCCTTGGGGCCCAACTACCCGCGCAAAGTGCCGCAGCCGTGGCCGCCGCACGCGGTTTGCCACCGGCGGAACAAGTCGCCGCGCTGATGCAGCACATCAATGATCACTACCGCTACCTGGGCGACTGGCGCGCTACGGAGCGCGGCTATGTGCCGTTCAATCTGGCTGAAATCGAGCAGCATGGTTATGGCGACTGCAAAGACCTGGCAATCCTGCTGACCGCCATGCTCAAGGCCAGTGGCATCAAGGCCGAGACGGCGTGGGTCAGCCGTGGCGAAGTGGTGGATTCCTTGCTGATTCCCGGCACCAACGCGCCGAACCACGCCATCGTGCGTGCGGAAGTGGATGGCCAGGTCTGGTGGCTCGACCCGACCAACCCGGTGTTTGCCCCAGGCCAGACGCTGCCCGATATCCAGGACCGCTGGGTGTTGGTCAACGACGCCCAAGGCCAGGTGCGCGAAGAACATATCCCGCTGGAGCGTCCCGAAACCAGCATGCGTCTGAACAAGCAGGTGCACTACGACCAGCAAGGCAACGGTGCGACTCAAGCCACTATCGTCTTCAGCCGCCTGCCGCTGATGCAAATGAGCGTGTCCGACCGCCAACAGGGCGCCACCGCCACCGACCAGGACCTCTGCGCGCGTTTCGGCAGCGAGATCAGCGACTGCCACATCACCCGCTCACCCACCGCGTTTGTGGTGCACGACGGCTATACCGTCAGCGCAACCTTGAACGACCATCGCGCCCTGGAAAAGCTGGCAAACAACTACGTCTACACCGATGAGTCACTCAAAGGTCTTTGGGATGGTTTTATCAATTACCGCCGCAACGGCCAACAGGCGGACCTCTACATGGGCAACCCGGAGACCCACGACTACAGCTTCGTACTGACGGGCGGCAAGATGGAAAAAGCGATCCCCGGCTGCCAGGTACGCTCGCCGTGGTATGACTTGGACCTGGAAGGGCAACGCACGGATGACGGGTTGCGCTACCACTATCGCCTGAGCCAGAAAACGCGTTGGTTGACCCATGCTCAAATCACCAGCGATGCGTTTGGCAAGATGATAGAAGACGCGCGGGCCTGTGCCGAACAGGTGCATCAGGTGGTAAAACTCTGAGCCCTGGCTGACACCACACAATCAACCTGGGGGAGCGGGCTTGCTCGCGAACGCGGTGGCGCAGTTAATACATTTACTGACTGACACGCCGCTTTCGCGAGCAAGCTGCGCCCACAGGTTCATCCGGTTTCTTCAACTGGATTCGCCGAGCAGCAAACCTTGCTCGTGTGCGCACAACTCCACCACGTAATCCCACAACACGCGCAGCCGCACGGACTTGTGCAACTCCCGACGCGAACTGATCCAGTAGCTTCGCTCAATCCCCTCCCCCGGCAGCAACGGCACCAGGCCCGGGTCGCCGGCAGCCATGAAGCATGGCAACACGGCAATTCCCAATCCCGAACGCGCAGCCTGATGCTGGGCAATCACGCTGGTGCTGTGGAACACCACCTTGGGGTTGCGGCAAAAGCTGCTGAGGAGTTTGAGTTCCTGGCTGAACAGCAGGTCGTCGACGTAATCGATCCATGCGTGGGCGGCGAGGTCTTCGCGTTTCTCGATCGGCGGGTGACGATCCAGGTAGGCACGGCTGGCGTAAAGCGCGAGGCGGTAGTCAGTGAGTTTGCGCGTGACCAACTGATCGACGCTGGGCCGTTCGAGGTGGATGCTGATTTCCGCTTCGCGGTTGAGGATGCTGACGAAGCGCGGCACGGCCACCAGTTCCACTTCCAGCCCCGGATAACGCTCAAACAGCCCGCCCATGCGGCTGGCGAGGAACATCACGCCTAAACCTTCGGCCACCCCCAGACGAATCTTGCCCAGGGGCGCGGCGCGATGGGTGAGTTCGTCTTCGGCCAGCAGCGCGACGTTTTCCATGGCTTCGGCGTGTTTGAGCAGGGCTTCGCCGGAGGGCGTCAACTCGTAGCCCTGCGCGTGCTGTACAAACAGTGCGGTACCGAGGCTTTTCTCGATCGCCTCGATGTGACGGGCCACGGTGGCATGGGTGGTTTTCAGACGCTGCGCGGCGGTGAGCAAGCGGCCACTGCGTTGCAACTCAAGAAAAAACCGTAAGTCATTCCAGTCGAACATGTCGTCTCCGTTGCGAAAGCCTGAGCCGCACTGTTTAAAAACGCACAGCAGCTGGGTAAAAACTAACATTTTTAAGACGAAAACTAACAACTAGGATGGAACCAATAAGAAAAACAAGCGAGGCCTCAGATGCCCATTGCAGCTGCACAATACGATTACGTGGTAGTAGGTGCCGGCCCCGCAGGCTGCCTGCTGGCCAATCGACTGTCCGCCAACCCTGCCCACCGCGTGCTCCTGCTCGAAGCCGGTGGTCGCGACAATTACCCCTGGATCCACATCCCCGTCGGCTACCTTTTCTGCATCGGCAACCCACGCACCGACTGGTGCTTCAAGACCGAAGCCCAGGAAGGCCTGCAAGGCCGTGCACTGAGTTACCCACGCGGCAAGGTGCTGGGCGGCTGCTCCTCCATCAACGGTATGATTTATATGCGCGGCCAGGCCCGGGATTACGACGGTTGGGCTGCGCAAGGCAACGCCGGCTGGGCCTGGAAGGACGTACTGCCGCTGTTCAAGCAGAGCGAAAACCATTTTGCCGGTGGCTCGGAATTTCACAGCGACGGCGGTGAGTGGCGCGTCGAGCAGCAGCGCCTGCATTGGCCGATCCTGGATGCCTTTCGCGATGCGGCGGCGCAAAGTGGCATCGCGCCGATCAGCGACTTCAACCAGGGCGATAACGAAGGCTGCGGCTACTTCCAGGTCAACCAGAAAGCCGGGGTACGCTGGAATGCGGCCAAGGCGTTTCTCAAGCCGATCCGCCAGCGGCCGAATCTGACGGTGCTGACCGAAGTGGACGTGGACCGTGTGGTCCTGGAAAACGGCCGCGCATCCGCGGTGGTCGGGCGTCAGCACGGCCAGCCGGTGAGCTGGAAAGCGCGCAAGGAAATCGTGCTGTGCGCCGGCTCGGTCGGCTCACCGGGCATCCTGCAGCGCTCGGGGATCGGCCCCTCGAATGTGCTCAAGCCGCTGGGCATCCATGTGCTGCATGAACTGCCTGGCGTGGGCGGCAACCTGCAGGATCACCTGCAGTTGCGGCTGATCTACACGCTGGAAAACGCACGAACCCTGAATCAGATCGCTGGCACCCTGTTGGGCAAGATGGGCATGGGCCTGCGCTATCTGTATGACCGCAGCGGTCCACTGTCGATGGCGCCCAGCCAGCTCGGTGCTTTTGCTCGCTCCGGCCCGGAACAGACCTCGGCCAACCTTCAATACCATGTACAACCGCTGTCCCTGGAGCGCTTCGGCGAGCCGTTGCATGCATTCCCGGCATTCACCGCATCAGTTTGCGACCTGCGCCCGCAGAGCCGTGGCCGTATCGATATCCGCTCGGCAAACCCGGCGGATGCGCCATTGATCCGGCCCAACTACCTCAGCCATCCGGAAGACCTGCGGGTTGCCGCCGACGCGATCCGCCTCACGCGGCGCATTGTCGCCGCACCGGCGTTGAGCGCGTACAAACCGGTGGAATACCTGCCCGGCGACGCGCTGCAAACCGAAGCACAACTGCACGAAGCCGCCGCACGGATCGGCACGACCATCTTCCACCCGGTGGGCACCTGCCGCATGGGCAGCGACACCGACGCCGTGGTCGACGCCCAACTGCGCGTGCACGGCGTGCCCGGCCTGCGCATCGCCGATGCCTCGGTCATGCCCCGCATCACCTCCGGCAACACCTGCTCACCGACACTGATGATCGCGGAGAAAGCCGCGCAATTGATCCTTTCGCCGAACACAAGGAGCCTCGCCCCGCAGAAAGACACGGTTCATGCAATCTGAATAGCGGCGCCGCACCCGGCGCCGACAGTGGAACAACAATAAATAATCACTGTGAGGGATACCCGATGTCAGAACACGCTCAACCCCTGGGCTCCGCGGTCCGCGCGAGCACCGGCAGCGAATCAAGAAAAGTCATTTTCGCCTCGTCCCTGGGGACGGTGTTCGAGTGGTATGACTTTTTCCTGTACGGCGCCCTGGCGGCGGTGATCAGCAAGCAGTTCTTTGCCGGGGTCAACGACACCACAGCGTTTATCTTTGCCCTGATGGCCTTTGCCGCCGGCTTTGTAGTCCGGCCGTTCGGCGCGTTGGTGTTTGGGCGCCTGGGCGACATGATCGGGCGTAAATACACCTTCCTCGTGACCATTATTTTGATGGGCGTGGCGACCTTCTGTGTCGGGCTGTTGCCCACCTACGCCAGCATCGGCATTGCGGCGCCGGTCATTCTGATCGTGCTGCGCATGCTGCAAGGCCTGGCATTGGGCGGCGAGTACGGCGGCGCAGCCACCTATGTGGCTGAACATGCGCCCGCCGGTAAACGCGGCCTGCACACCAGCTGGATTCAATCCACCGCGACCCTCGGCCTGCTGCTGTCGCTGCTGGTGGTGCTGGCCTGCCGTTACTTCACCGGCGACCAGTTCGAGGTGTGGGGCTGGCGTATTCCGTTCCTGTTCTCCATCGTGCTGCTGGGCATTTCCACCTGGATTCGCATGAGCCTGCATGAGTCACCCGCGTTCCTGAAAATGAAAGAGGAAGGCAAGGCCAGCAAGTCGCCGATCCGCGAGTCCTTCGGCAAGTGGGAAAACCTCAAGGTGGTGCTGATCGCGCTGTTCAGCATCAACGGCGGGCAAGCGGTGACCTTCTACGCGGCGCAGTTCTACGTGCTGTTCTTCCTCACGCAATTCCTGAAGATGGACCCGGCGCTGGCCAACATGCTGCTGATCATCAGCGTGGTGATCGGCGCGCCGTTCTTTATCCTGTTTGGCTGGCTGTCGGACAAGGTCGGCCGTAAGCCGGTACTCATGCTCGGCTTGTTGCTGGCCACCGTGCTGTATTTCCCGATCTTCAAGGGGTTGGCGCACTACACCAACCCGGCGATGGACCAGGCCAGCCACCAGGCCCCGATTACCGTACTGGCCGACCCGGCCACCTGCACGTTCCAGTTCGACCCGGTGGGCAAGGCGCGTTTTGACAGCCCGTGCGACAAGGTCAAGACCTTCCTGGTCAAGCAGGGCCTGCCATACAGCAGCGCTGTAGCCCCCGCGGGCAGCCCGGTACAAGTAAGCGTCGGTGACGTGCGCATCGATGGCTTCGACGAAGCCGCCCTGCGCGGCGCGGTGACCCTGGCCGGTTACCCGACGTCGGCGGACATGGCCCAGGTCAACAAGGTGATGGTCGTGGTGCTGATCGTGGCGCTGATCCTGATCGCCGCGATGTGCTACGGCCCGCTGGCGGCGTTGATGGTAGAGCTGTTCCCGACGCGCATCCGCTACACCTCGATGTCCCTGCCCTACCACATCGGTAACGGCTGGTTTGGCGGGTTCCTGCCGACCGTATCGTTTGCCTTGGTGGTGTACACCGGCGATATTTTCTATGGCCTGTGGTACCCGGTGGTCGTGACCGGGGTCAGTTTGATTGTGGGGTTGTTCTGCCTCAAAGAAACGCGGAATGTGGACATCAATAACAACTGATCTAAAAAACGCCGAACATCCCCTGTGGGAGCGGTCTTGCCCGCGATGGCGATTGTTCAGTCACCGTTGTAATGACTGACACATCGCTATCGCGGGCAAGCCCACTCCCACATTTTGGTTTCGCGGTGCTCACACACATTGCTGTACATCCATACAGATAATGGTTGCTCAAATCCTTCTGACTCAGCATCCTGCAAGGCATCAACCCGATGTGACGTGATGACCATGCGGCTGTACCTCTGTGAAAAACCCTCCCAGGCCAAGGATATCGCGGCCGTGCTCGGCGCCAGTCGTCGTGGCGATGGCTGCTGGCTGGGCAATGGCGTCACAGTGACCTGGTGCATCGGCCACCTGCTGGAAACCGCCCCGCCCGATGCCTACGACGCCAAATACAAGCGTTGGGTGCTGGCCGACCTGCCGATCGTTCCGGAAAAATGGAAGATGCGGGTCAAGCCCAAGACCGCCAGCCAGTTCAAGGCGGTCAAGCGTTTGCTGGGGGAAGCGCAGGAACTGGTGATCGCCACCGACGCCGACCGTGAGGGCGAGATGATCGCCCGTGAACTGGTGGAGCATTGCCGTTACCGCGGGCCCATCCAGCGGCTATGGCTGTCGGCGCTCGATGACGCCTCGATTCGCAAGGCCCTGGCCGCGCTCAAGCCGGGCGCCGAGACTTTCAGCCTGTATCACTCGGCCCTCGGCCGCTCCCGCGCCGACTGGCTTATCGGTATGAACATGAGCCGTTTGTTTACCTTGCTCGGGCGCCAATCCGGTTATCAAGGCGTGTTGCCGGTGGGCCGGGTGCAAACCCCGACGTTGCGCCTGGTGGTGGACCGCGACCGCAGCATCGCAGACTTTGTGCCGGTGGCTTATTGGGCCATCGATGTCGACCTGCGTCATGAACGCATGACCTTCACCGCGCAATGGCGCGCCAGCGAGGATGCCTGTGATGATCAGGGCCGCTGCCTCAACCCGCAACGGGCTCGGGAGGCCGCCGAGGCGATCACCACTGCCGGTACTGCGCGCCTGGTGAAACTGCGCACCGAACGCATGCGCGAGGTAGCCCCCCTGCCCTTCGACCTCGGCACATTGCAGGAAATCTGCTCGAAGAAGCTCGGCCTCGGCGCCCAGGAAACCCTGGATATCGCGCAATCCCTTTACGAAACGCACAAGGTCATCACCTACCCGCGCAGTGATTGCGGCTACTTGCCGTTAAGCCAGCACGGCGACGCGCCGAAGATTCTCGCAGCGCTGGGCCGTGCGGATGCGGCGGTGAACGAGTTGATGCCGCATATCGACCCGCAACGCCGTTCGCGAGCCTGGAACGACGCCAAGGTCAGCGCGCACCACGGCATCATCCCGACCGGCGCAGGCAAGGACGTCGGGCAACTCACCGGCAAACATCGCGCGGTCTATACCCTCATTCGTGCGCGTTACCTGGCGCAGTTCCTGCCCAACCATGAATACGATCGTACCCAGGCGGATTTCGACTGCGCCGGCCAGGCGTTGCGCGCAGTCGGCAAGGTCGTCATCGAGCCGGGCTGGAAGCGCGCGCTGCCCGAAGCGCTGGCGCCCGCCAAGGGCCGAGAGGCCGCCGCACCGCAAGCGTTGCCGACGCTGGTGCAGGGCCAGGATTATGCGGTGGCCAAGGTCAACCTCAAGGACCTGTGGACCCAACCGCCCAAGCCGTTCACCGAAGGCGACCTGATCAAAGCGATGAAAAACGTCGCCAAACTGGTGGAAGATCCACTCCTCAAGCAAAAACTCAAGGACACCACCGGGATTGGCACCGAAGCCACGCGCGCCGGGATCATCCAAGGCCTGCTGGACCGTGGTTACCTGGTCAAAAACGGCAAGGCACTCTCCGCGACTGCGGCGGCGTTCAGCCTGATCGACGCGGTGCCACGGGCGATTGCCGACCCCGGCACCACCGCGATCTGGGAACAGGCACTGGACATGGTGCAAAGCGGTGAAATGAGCCTGGAAGAGTTTGTCGCCAAACAGGCCGCCTGGATGAGTAAACAAGTGGCGCGCTGCAATGGCATGCGCATGACCATCAGCGGCCCGGCCAGCCCTGCAGGCCGAGGCGCTACGCCGTGGAAAAAGAAACGCAAGAGCACCCCGCGCAAAACGCCAGCCACCCCCGCCAAGCGAGCGAAAAAACCGACAAATGCTGGATAACGTCGAAAAAATCCGGCGAATGACGTTTTTCGACGGGTTTAACGCCGCTTTGGACCTTGCTCCGTCGTGGGCCGTCTAGGATTCTGTAGGTGACCCGCTGACTTCCCAACAACAACACCGGAGTGGCCGCCATGAAGACCGTTGCACAATTGCTCAAAGCCAAGGACCAGAAGAATCACGACGTCCACACGATCCAATGGGACCACACCGTGTTTGAGGCACTGGTGCGGATGTCCGAGAAAAACGTCGGGGCCTTGCCGGTCGTCAAAGAAGGCACGGTTGTGGGGATCATCAGCGAACGTGATTACGCGCGCAAACTTATACTCAAAGGCTTATCGTCGGTCACCACCAGGGTGGATGAGGTGATGAGTTCACCGGTGATCACCGTCGATACCCATAAAACTGTCGAGGCGTGCATGAACATCATGACCGACAGTCACCTGCGCCACTTGCCCGTGGTCGAAGACGGCAAACTGCTGGGCCTGCTCTCCATCGGTGACCTGGTCAAGGAAGCCATTGCCGAACAGGCTGACCTGATCAAGCAACTGGAGCAATACATCCGCGGCGAATAGGAGACCCCATGCTCGACACGCTGGACTATCAACAGGACCACCTCGATACGCTGCACCGGGCCATGGCTGAACGGCGCTTTTTGGTGTTGACCGGTGCGGGGATCAGTACGTCGTCGGGTATCCCTGACTATCGCGACAGCGAGGGCGTGCGTCGAGGCAAGGCGCCAATGATGTACCAGGAATTCCTGGCCACTCCTCAAGCGCGGCGCCGCTACTGGGCGCGAGCGATGCTGGGTTGGCCACGGGTACGCATCGCCCAACCGAACAAGGCTCATCGGGCGCTGGCGACATTGCAACAACGCGAGCGCATCAGCGGGCTGATCACGCAAAACGTCGATGCCTTGCATGACCAGGCCGGCAGCCATGAGGTGATCGAACTGCATGGCAGCCTGCATTGGGTGCTGTGCCTGGATTGCCAACAGCGCAGCGAGCGCGATGTGATCCAGCGAGTCATGGAAGATCAGAACCCGTATCTGGCCGGCGTTGATGCCGTGCAGGCGCCCGATGGCGATACGCTGCTCGATCCAGCCTTTGAAGAGCGCTTCCAGGTCCCCCACTGCCCTTACTGCAACGGCCAACGGTTGAAACCGGATGTGGTGTTTTTTGGCGAGAATGTCGCCCTGGCAACGGCGGCCAAGGCAATGGCTGCGGTGACGCACGCCGAGGGCTTGCTGGTAGTGGGCTCATCGCTGATGGCCTACTCGGCGTTCCGCCTGTGCAAAGCAATGGTGGAACACGGCAAGCCAGTGATTGCCATCAACCTGGGCAAGACCCGTGGGGATGAGCTGTTACAGGTAAAGATCGAGGCCTCATGCGAGCGGTTGCTGCCCTTGCTGGTCGAGCGATTGGGGCAGTAGGAACACTGCAGATCAAAAAATGTGGGAGCGGGCTTGCTCGCGAAAGCGGATTGTCAGTTAACAAATGTTTAGCTGACCCACCGCATTCGCGAGCAAGCCCGCTCCCACAGGGTTCGGGTGTTGGTTCGACGATCGTGCCCTTCGACCCACCGCACAAAAAATGACGCCTGAGTCACGTTTTCGCGCATTCTCCCGTCCCTGCTGCGATTTATGTAGTGCTCTAAAAAAATCACTACATAACCGTTGACGTAACCTTTTTGTCCTTGCATTATCGAGACGTCTCCCGGATCGGGAGCGTTGGTAACAAGCGTTTTGAACAAGCTCGTCTGACCGCCGAGCTGTTTTTTCCGGATGTGCACTGCCCACAAGGCAGATTGATGAAGCTGACCGGCTCGAAAGAATCGGTACAAGGGGCTCAAACGCTACTTGTCTTCGTTATGAAACCATTGCGTAGCAGTTCATCAGCAAGACTACATGCATCAGGTTCAAGACCCTGCCCGTATTCGGCAGACCGTCACTGACGCCCGGTTTTCGGAACCGGAGACAACTAAGCAGTATTAACGAATCAACTGATAGATCGCCAACTGGTCAAGGGGCTTACACATGAATCTGAACAACCAACCTACTATCGATGAATTGGCTGAGATGTTCGCAGCGCAGAAAGACAAACTCGACGACCATATCCTGTGGATTGGTAAATCGGGTGAAGTCAACATTGACTGCCTGGCGCCCCATACCGAAGAAGCCGAGTTCGACCGTAACCACCATGAACTGGCGGCGCGCCTGAAGATGTACCGCCGCGGCCAGGGTTATGTTGGCAAGAAAGCGGCTGCCGATCGCAACTTTATCGAGCAAGTTTTTCACACACTTAATACCGAATGGCAGCACCTCAAAGGCCAATCGCAGGTTAAAGTGATTGATAGATACTGCTGATAACAGTGCCACTTAATTTTAAGCCCGCTCGTTTATTCGAGCGGGCTTTTTAATACCTGACGTTGATTAACTTTATAGCCGTGCAGGAAACCTGCCCTTCGCCGCTTCATCGCGAAAAATATCAAACAACACCTGCGCCGCCGCCGACAACTCATGCCCGGGTTTGGTCAGAACACCAATGGGCCGCTCGATCACCGGATCGCTCAACGTAATGCAATGGGCACCCGCCTCCTCCATCTGGCGTGCGCACAATGCCGGTACGGCACTGACGCCCAGGCCGTTAGCAACCATCTTGCCCACCGTGGCCAGTTGATGACTCTCCAGCGCCACCGGCAACTTCATCTGCAAAGCACCCAAGTGTTCCTCCAACATCACCCGCACCGTGGAGGGCCGTTGCAGAGTAATGAACGGTTGCTCCAATAAGGTTTTCCAGTCGATTTCGGCACACTGTGCCAACGGCGAATCCCCCGGCACCACGGCAATGAACCGGTCCAGGTACAACGGCGTGAATGCCAATGACGAACCTTCGGACGGTTCGAACGCCACGCCCAGTTCCACCTGACGGTCGCGGACCATCTCCAGTACCTGCTCGTTGATCAGGTCATGCACCGTCACATTCACCTGAGGGTAACGTGCGCGGAATATCTTCAGAATCGGCGGCAGCAGGTTGCCCGCAAACGAGGGCATCGCGGCCACGGTGACGCGGCCACGCTGCAGGGTGAAGCGCTGGCGCAATTCGTCCTCGGCGTTGTCCCACTCCGCAATCAGGCGCCGCGCCAGGGGTAACAACGATTCACCTTCAGGCGTCAGCGCGACGTTGCGGGTATTGCGGCTGAACAGGCGGCCACCCAAGCCCTCCTCCAGCCCCTTGATCGTCAGGCTCAAGGCCGATTGGGAAAGGTGCAGGCGCTCGCAGGCAGCGGCGAAACTCAGGCTCTGGGCCACGGCGAGAAAGGCTCGCATCTGTTTAACGGTCATAAAGCTGCTCCGGGCCACACGTCGACTATGCTGTTTTCTAAATCAATCAACCTTAAAAAACAACTTAACAAATCAATCCACTGGCGCAACACTCAACTCACTGGCTGGACCACAAACAATAAAAGAGGTGCATATGGCAGGTTTCGATAAACGCGTGGCGTCCTATGAAGAAGCACTGGCAGGCCTGGAAGACGGCATGACGGTGCTTTCCGGTGGTTTTGGCTTGTGCGGCATTCCGGAAAACCTCATCGCCGAGATCAAACGCAAAGGCACCCGCAACCTGACCGTGGTTTCCAATAATTGCGGCGTCGACGGTTTCGGCCTGGGCGTGCTGCTGGAAGAAAAGCAGATCCGCAAAGTGATCGCGTCCTACGTCGGTGAAAACGCGCTGTTCGAGAAGCAACTGCTCAGCGGCGAAATCGAAGTAGTGCTCACCCCACAAGGCACCCTCGCAGAAAAAATGCGCGCAGGCGGTGCCGGCATTCCGGCGTTCTTCACCGCTACCGGCGTCGGCACCCCGGTGGCCGAAGGCAAGGAAACCCGCGAATTCAACGGTCGCCCGTACCTGATGGAAGAGTCCATCACCGGCGACTTCGCGATTGTCAAAGGCTGGAAAGCCGACCACTTCGGCAACGTCATCTACCGTCACACCGCCCAGAACTTCAACCCGCTGGCCGCCACCGCCGGCAAGATCACCGTGGTCGAAGTTGAAGAAATCGTCGAACCGGGCGAGCTGGACCCGGCGCAGATCCACACCCCTGGCATCTACGTCGACCGGATCATCTGCGGCACCTTCGAGAAGCGCATCGAACAGCGCACCGTCCGCAAATAATCCTCCAGCCCAAATAATAAGGAGACAAGAAATGGCTCTTACCCGCGAACAAATGGCTCAACGCGTCGCCCGCGAAATGCAGGATGGTTTCTACGTCAACCTCGGCATCGGCATTCCGACCCTCGTGGCCAACTACATCCCCGAAGGCATGGAAGTGATGCTGCAATCGGAAAACGGCCTGCTGGGCATGGGTCCGTTTCCGACTGAAGAAACCATCGATGCCGACATGATCAACGCCGGCAAACAAACGGTGACTGCGCGCATTGGCGCGTCGATTTTCTCCTCCGCCGAGTCCTTCGCGATGATTCGCGGCGGCCACGTCGACCTCACCGTGCTCGGCGCGTTTGAAGTCGACGTACACGGCAATATCGCCTCATGGATGATCCCCGGCAAACTGGTCAAAGGCATGGGCGGCGCCATGGACCTGGTGGCCGGCGCGGAAAACATCATCGTCATCATGACCCACGCCTCCAAGGACGGTGAGTCCAAGTTGCTCAGCCAATGCAGCCTGCCGCTGACGGGCGCCAAGTGCATCAAGCGTGTGCTGACCGATCTTGCTTACCTGGAAATCGAAAATGGCGCTTTTGTCCTCAAGGAACGCGCACCTGGCGTCAGCGTTGAAGAGATTGTGAGCAAGACCGCCGGTAAACTGATCGTCCCGGACCACGTTCCAGAAATGCACTTCCAGTGAGGACAGATTCCATGCAAGACGTCGTGATTGTTGCTGCCACCCGCACCGCCGTGGGCAGCTTTCAAGGTTCGCTGGCCAGTATCCCGGCGCCGGAACTGGGCGCGGCCGTGATCCGTCGCCTGCTGGAGCAGACCGGCCTGGACCCGGCTCAGGTGGATGAAGTCATCCTCGGCCAGGTGCTCACCGCCGGCAGCGGCCAGAACCCTGCGCGCCAGGCGTCGATCCTCGCCGGCCTGCCGCATGCTGTGCCGGCCTTGACCCTGAACAAGGTGTGCGGTTCTGGCCTCAAAGCGCTGCACCTGGGCGCCCAGGCAATTCGTTGCGGCGACGCTGAGGTGATCATCGCCGGCGGCATGGAAAACATGAGCCTGGCGCCGTACGTTCTGCCCGCTGCGCGCACCGGCTTGCGCATGGGCCACGCCAAGATGATCGACAGCATGATCACCGACGGCCTGTGGGATGCATTCAACGACTACCACATGGGCATCACCGCCGAGAACTTGGTGGACAAATACGGCATCAGCCGCGAAGCCCAGGACGCCTTCGCCGCAGCCTCCCAGCAGAAAGCCACTGCAGCGATTGAAGCCGGTCGGTTTGTGGATGAAATCACCCCGATCCTGATTCCTCAGCGCAAAGGCGACCCGGTGGCTTTCGCGGTCGATGAACAACCGCGCGCCGGCACCACTGCCGAATCCCTGGCCAAGCTCAAGCCCGCGTTCAAAAAAGACGGCAGCGTCACCGCCGGCAACGCCTCCAGCCTCAATGACGGCGCGGCGGCGGTACTGCTGATGAGCGCGGATAAAGCCAAGGCACTCGGCCTGCCCGTTCTGGCGCGTATTGCCAGCTACGCCAACGCCGGTGTTGACCCCGCCATCATGGGCATCGGCCCGGTCTCGGCCACCCGCCGCTGCCTGGACAAAGCCGGCTGGAGCCTGGGCGAGCTGGACCTGATCGAAGCTAACGAAGCCTTCGCCGCGCAATCCCTGGCGGTGGGCAAAGAGCTGGAGTGGGATGCGGACAAGGTCAACGTCAACGGTGGCGCTATCGCCATCGGCCACCCGATCGGTGCCTCAGGCTGCCGCGTGCTGGTGACCCTGCTGCATGAAATGATCAAGCGCGATGCCAAGAAAGGCCTCGCGACGCTGTGCATCGGTGGTGGTCAAGGCGTAGCCCTCGCCCTCGAACGCAGCTGATTCAAGAGCAACATGGAAAAGGCCCGGTTCCACGAAAACCGGGCCTTTTCTTTGCGCGGCAGGCCTGAAAAAACACCCAGATGATTTCACTGTCAGTCGGTACGAGGCACCGCAAACACCGCGCTCGCCCGCGCGACGGTCTTCTCCCCCACCTGCAAACTCGCCGTGGCGAACGCCATCTGCCGACCCCGTTGATGATGCTCCAACCGCACCACCATCCACTCACCCACCTGCACCGCGCCCAGGTAGTCCAGGGTCATGCTCGCGGTCATTAACGGCAACGCTGGCTCGCTGGAAAACGCCATCGCATACCCCATGCCGATATCCGCCAGAGTCGCTAACACCCCACCGTGCACCGTGCCGCGCCCATTGGCATGGCGGTTGTCGGCGCGCAGGCCGATTTCCAGCTGCCAACCTTCACCGCGGCAATACGCCGGGCCTAACAAGTCGAGCAACGGGCTGCTGCGCGGCAGCGAGACGAACCCTTCGGGCACAGTGTGAGCGATCATGGCGCGTTCTTCCTTGGCATAAGGTTTGAGGTGTACGCCTGGCTCTGCGAGGCTGCCATCACCATCAGCCACGCAAATCCTGCGCGATGCTTTGCGTAAATACGCCAGACCCGCTTTAATCGCGATCCATTTCCCCTGCACCGCCAAAGGAACTGCCATGCGCCATCTGGACGGCACAACAAAACCGCTGCTTCTGATCTTGCTGGCCGGCCTGGCCCTGGCGGGTTGCTCGCCCAAGGATCACTCCCGCGCCTCCGTGATCAACGGCGAACAAGGCCGGGCCGGTGCGCAGTTGGCCTATGAGCATGAGCTGACGCTGGCGCTGCCTGGCGCCCTGCTTGCACCACGTATGCACGCTACCCGTGAGGCGTGTGAGTCGGCACGTTTCGGCGCCTGCAATATTCTGGGCATCACCGAGGATGACCATGGCGGCACGCTCATCCTGCGCATCGCGCCTAGCGGCGTGGAGCCGATGGTCACACTGGCCGCTGAAGGCGGGAAACTCGGCCAGCGCATCACCAGTGCCGAAGACCTGGCCGACGCGGTGGCCGATGTGCGCCGTCGCCAGGATCGCCTGCAAGCCCAACAGCAACGCCTCGACGAACTGGCCAAGCGCAAGGACATCAGCGTCAGCGACCTGATCGCCCTGAGCAAGGAACAGGCCGCTGTCGAAAACGAACTGCAGGAACTGGCACAGGTCGCCGCGGGCCAGCAACGTCGCCTTGATACCAACCGTGTGACCCTGAACTTCCGCTCTTCCGACGGTGCGCATCAACAGTCACGCTTCAGCCGAATGTTCAGCAACCTGGGTGACAACCTGGTAAACGGCACGGCGGACGCCCTGGAACGCGCCAGTTATGTGCTGCCGTTTTTGATCCTGGCGTTCCCGGTGGTGTGGTTGTGGGTCTGGCTGTGGCGCCGGTTCGTTAAACGCCGCCCATGATCAGCGCTTCATACAGCGCTGATAGCGCTCATCCACCCGCTTGGCAAACCACGCCGTGGTCAGGTTGCGGGTGATCTTCGGGCTCTTGAGCACGATGCCCGGCAGGATCGCCCGTGGCATCGGCTTGCCTGCCGCCTTATCCGCTAGAGCAAACACACGCTGGTAGAGGGTGGTCTGCTCAAAGTCCAATTGCTCGCCCTGCTCCAGTTGGCTGCGGATGCTGGGGTTGCGCATGTCCAACTTCGAACCCAGTGAGCGCACCGCCAGCTCTGTGGTACCCGGCAGCAGCGACCCATAACGAATCAAATCCCCGTCCAACGCCAGCTCGGTGCCGCTGGCACGGCTGACGGCAGCCTGAAACGCAGCGTTACGGCTGGCATACCAGCCCGCGTTGAAATCGGCGAAGCGGTACAACGGCTGGTCGTAGTTCACCGGGTAACCGAGCAGATGGGTGATACCAAAATACATCCCACCACGACGGGTGAAGACTTCGCGTCGAATCGTGCCATCCACGGTGTAGGGATAATCACGGGCGTGTTGTTGCGCAAAGTCGATGCTGACCTGCATGGGGCCGGCGGTATGCACCGGGTTGAAACCGTCAAACAAGGTATTGCCCAAGGGCACACTGCTGATGAAATCATCAAAGATGCCGCTGAGGTCCTTCTCTGTACGTGCGCCAGTGAGACGATCGGCGTAAGTCTTGCCGCTGGGCGAGCGCAATTGCAGCGCGGCACGCACCACAAACGCCGGGACATGGACCTTGCCGGCACGGCGCAGAATTTCGTCCTGGGCGATCTTGCCCATGTTCGGTACGGGTGGGTCGACCTGGTAGGTGGACTCTTGCTCGGTCACCGCCAGCACAGCGCAGATATGCTCGGTGCTGGGGTAGATTTTCTGGGTGTCGAAAGCGGTGTAAATGTCCTGGGCCCAGCCACTGCGGTCCGGTACCGAGGCTGGCAACAGGCGCACGATCTGCGCCTTTACCTCGGCTTCGCTGCGCTCAGGCTGCTGCGGGCCACGTGGGGTGGAGCAGCCGGCCAGCACCAGCAACGTAGTGAGGCACAGGATCAGACGGCTTGAATACATGGGGCTTCCTTGAATAACGACGGGCCGGGCAATGCGGATATCGACAGGTAAGTCTAACCGGGGTTCGCCAACCTGGTGCACTCGCCAGTTATCACCGAACGTGACAGCATCCGTCATCAGCCATTCGCACACGGAGTTGGATGCCATGCTCAGTCTGAATGTCCTCGTCACCTGCCTGATCGTCTTACTGATCCCCGGCACTGGGGTGATTTTTACCGTCTCTACCGGCCTGACCTCCGGCAAACGCGCCAGCATATTTGCCGCGCTGGGCTGCACCGCCGGGATCATCCCGCACTTGCTGGCGTCGATACTGGGCCTGTCCGCCCTGCTCCACACCAGCGCCTTGGCCTTCGAAGCACTGAAATTCGCCGGCGCGGCCTACCTGCTGTACCTGGCCTATGCCACCTGGCGTGACCGCTCGGCCTTTGCAATGAACGACACGCCGACAGTTGCGACCGCGCGCAGCCTGATCCTGCGTGGCTTCTTGCTGAACATTCTTAACCCCAAGCTGACAATTTTCTTCCTGGCCTTCCTGCCTCAATTCGTAACGCCAGGCGGCACCGCGCCGGCCTTGCAGATGCTGGTACTGAGCGGCGTGTTCATGGCGATGACGCTTGCAGTGTTTGTGCTGTATGGCCTGTTGGCGAATGTGTTTCGTCGTGCAGTGGTCGAGTCGCCACGTGTGCAGAACTGGCTGCGACGCAGTTTTGCCACGGCCTTTGCCGGGCTGGGGTTGAACCTGGCGTTTGCGCAGCGCTGAGAACGCGTTGAATCATGTCAATGGATCACTGACAAGGACTACTGAAACTTCCCACGTAACAGCCGGACAAGCTCTACAGATCTCTCCTTAAAACCTCTGCAAAGTCCTTCGCCTGATTACACAGTGCGAGGGATTGCAGATGGTTTTCTTTGTTAAAGCCCAGGTTTTTGGGGCTGTCGCTTGAACACGGCCATTGGCAGGCTGGCCCTGACCCCAATGGATGCCAAGACGGTCGATGTTGAAACCGTCTTGCGCGACTTTAGAGAGTGCCTGAACACCTTTGACGACTGGGCTGTGAGCTTCTGGAGCTTTTCGGCGCTGGATGTCGAGCAGGTGTTCAAGGTCGGCGACGAGGTGGCGCTGGTCGCGCCCACCAACCGCGCCATTTTTCCCAGCAGCACTGTTGCTACCTGCCAGGCCAACGGCACGTTGACCCTGGTGCACATGTTCCAGAGCACGCGGTTTGTGCCGATCGGCAACACGCCGGTGGTGCTGCAACGTGTCGATCCCAACGGCGGGCCGCTGGGCGAGCCAATCCACAAGACCATCGACCCCAGCGGCATTCTCGAAATCACCGAGTGCGACCGCAACCAGCCGTACCGAATCAGCTTCTATCCCAACGTTTCCACAGATCACGTCAAGGCGCTGTACGCGTCTTATCAGTCGGTGATCGGGGCGTTGGAGGCGCGCCTGCGCAGCGAGTGGAACGGCACGTTCCAAGCGCAGTGGAAAGACTACACGGACGCTACTCCGCTGGATCGGCGCCGGATGCTGGAAGCGGCGTTTCTCAGTGGCATGGGCAAAGCGCTTTACGGGCTGTGGGACAACATCACGCAACTGTTTGACTTGCTGGCGGACATCCAGCCCAACAGCGAGAAATTGCTGCAATACATCTCCCAAACCGAACTTGATGAACTGCTGAAGCTCGGCAACGACGCGATTGCCAACGGCCTGCTGATACTCAGCGATGAGCCGCTGTTGTTCATTTATGTGTCGGCGATGGTCAGCTGGATGCGAATGCTGCCGCCGCAAGAAATGAACGAGCTGATGGGGGAAATCACCGGCGAGGTGTTGATCAACCTGCTGCTGATCTGGGCGACTGCGGGAATGGGTGTGGCGGTACGCCTGGGTACGCAGGTGCTGGGGCAAATCAAGTCTGGGCGGGCGCGGGATCTGCTGGAGTTGTTGGCGACCAAGCTGGTGATGCCCAGGTTGGAGCTGCATGCCGAGGCGGTGAAGCCACTGCTGATTGGTAGCGCGGCGACGCCGATCAAGACCGTGCCGGTTGCGCCGTTGAAGGCGGGGGAGCAGTTGGTTTCCAACCCGGTGCCGGCGGTTCGTAAGAAGACCCAGCAGACGACATTGGTGCGCCAGGAACCTGTCGACGATGTGCCGGCTGCGGGTAAGAACCCGAACGGCGATGCGACGGCCCCGGCGGACAAGACGGCCACCAACGGTTGCCCGGTGTCGATGGTGACCGGCGAGGAATTGCTGACCCTCACCGACGGTGTGCTGGACGGGATATTGCCGTTTGAGTGGACACGGTTGTATCGCACCAGTGCGGTGGATGTGGATTGCGGGCTGGGGTTTGGCTGGAGTCATGCGCTGGCCCAGCGGTTGGTGGTTACGGGCGATTCGGTGGTGTGGACGGATCATGAAAACCGCTCGACCGCCCTGCCCTTGCCTACAGTGGCTCGGCCGGCGATTACCAACAGCCTGGCCGAAGCCGCGATCTACTTGGGTGCTTTGCCCGATGAGTTAGTGCTGGCTCAGGCGTCACGGTTTTATCACTTTCGCGACGGTTTACTCACAGCGATCAGCGATGCGTATGACAACCGCCTGCGGGTTGTTCGAGATCGTTTGGGGCGAA